>JACLAD010012226.1_pt1 | contig 27026 bp, 35 predicted proteins | sample 8027901 | NCBI WGS metagenome assembly JACLAD01 (sample SAMN15725071, study PRJNA655200) | protist metagenome | isolation source: fluorescence activated cell sorting (FACS) single amplified genomes of... | place: Spain: Blaines Bay Microbial Observatory, Mediterranean Sea | collected 2016-07-05 | reverse complement strand
TTTCATCAAGCGGACTCATGTGGCCGCAGCGCGAGCACATTCTCGCATTTGCTGCAAAATTGAATTATCGGTTACATTTCAAATCTGACGAAAATGCGATGTGAGCGCCGCCCAGCACCGCTTAGGCGCTGCTCTGCGGGGTGAGACGGCGACACGGGTAGCCGGACAGGAATTCAACGGCGAAGCCGGTACGCCCTCGCAAAGACAGGCGCGCATCGCGGGACCCGTCGGCCTGTCAAGCTTGACGGATAGTACCCTATACGTTACCTTAATGCATGATCGAGGTGTTGCAGTACGAAGCCGAGGACGGCAGCTGTCCGTTTGCGAATTGGTTCGATCATCTCGACACCACGGCCGCGTTGAAGGTGCGAACGGCGATCGCTCGCATGGAGGCCGGCAACTTCGGTGACGTGAAGTCGGTGGGGGAGGGGGTCTCGGAGCGACGCATCGATTTCGGCCCGGGCTATCGACTCTATTTCGGACGGGACGGCCAGGACCTCGTCCTCCTGCTGGTCGGTGGGACCAAGCGCAGGCAGCAGGCCGATATCGATCGGGCGAAGGGACTGTGGGCGGACTACAAAGAGCGCAAGCGTAAAGGGTGATCGAGAGATGGCACTGACGAGGAGCTTCAAGGAGACGGTGAAGGCGCGGGCCGACCGTGACCCGGCGTTCCGAGTGGGCCTCCTCCAGGAGGCGCTCGAGGCGTTCCTCGACGGCGACCTCGCCACCGGCAAGGTCCTGCTGCGCGACTACGTCAATGCAACCGGCGGCTTCGAACAGCTCGGCTCGCATCTGCACAAGAGCCCGAAGAGCCTGATGCGGATGCTGAGCGAGGAGGGCAATCCGCGGGCCGACAACCTGTTCGCCCTCGTGGCCCATCTCAAGACGGCAGAAGGTGTGTCGCTCTCGGTCACATCAAAACCGGCGCGGGTAGGGACAGACGCATCACCCCCTGCTGCCCTATCAAAATCGGACCGAGTCTGTTGAAGAAGTCCGTCGTTTACAGGCCCGTTGCCGATCGCCCGTTCCTCGATCTGCCGCCGTCTTGATCCTGGAGTTGCCATGTTTCGGCGGACAGTTATGCGCTTACAGATTGAAGCCGCTCCTTGGCGGCACGTTCGTAGTTGACGGCTGCGGAGCAGGATCGATTCGTAGACCGACAGCACCGCATTGGCGCCGGTGTCCTCCGGCATGTAGGTGATGCGCGCCGGCCCCCCGATTGGTTATCGCAGAACGGATAACACGGATGTAGCAGGTGAGGGAGCGAGATGGCGTTTTGGAGTGGAGAGACGTTAAAGCAAAGGCTACCTGACCTCGTTGAGCCCTATGCCGAGGTGGCAATCGACTGTGCTGCCTATACGCTGCGCGTTGGCGAAGAGATTTATGTAAGTCCAGACCGGCAGATTTTAGCTCCGGATCGACATACTAAGCGCAAATTGGCGCAAGGTGACAGCTTCACAATTCCGCCGGGGCAATTTGCCTTCCTGGTGACAGAAGAACGGATCAAGGTTCCGTGTGATGCTCTGGCGTTTATCTCCATCAAGGCCAAGTTAAAGTTTAATGGTCTGATCAACATCTCCGGGTTCCACGTCGATCCGGGGTATGATGGGCACTTGCTCTTTTCGGTTCTCAATGCCGGGCCTCGGCCGCTGCATCTTCAGCGCGGTCAGCCGCTGTTTCTGATCTGGTATGCAGCCCTCGACGGCGTTACCGCCATGAAGAAGGAAGAAGCCGGGTTCGCCGGGATCAAACCGGACATGCTGACCGGGATCAGCGGCGAGATTCAGAGCCTGCAGCGACTCTCGGAAGACTACAGGGAGTTGGAAAGGCGCTTCGACGCCAAGCTGAACGAGATCCAGTCCAGGACAAACAGCTTGAGTACCTTGGTCAATGTGTTTGTGGGCCTGGCCGTCGCCGTGATTGTCGGCTTCCTGATCCTCGTCGCGCAGATCATGCTGTCATAAGCATTGTCAGAAATTCCGACATACGGTATACATGACGTCTGAGAAGGCGACATGCAGGGGGTGCCGTGCAGTTTCCGGAGAAAGTGATCGAAGCGGCGATCCGCGATGAGATCGCCCGTGCGCCGGCAGACCGACCACCGACCAAGGGTGGCTGGCGGCCGGAAGTGGACTCGCTGGTGGTGGTGATGGTGACGCTCCGGGTTGAGCGGGAACTGGGCATCAATCTGCCGGAAACGGTCATGCCACCCGGCGGCTTCGATGATGCCGGGACCTGCGTCCGCAGCATTCTCGCGCAATGCCGGACGCTCTGGACGGAGAAGCAGCGACAGGAGGGAGAACAGGTATCATGAGCACACAGCCACTCGGCCTTGCAGGCCCGGCCGACGAGGGTCAGCTTCTGGGCACAATGCTGAAAGAAGCCCGTGAATATATCGGCCTGAAGCAGGAGCAGGTCGCAACGCATCTTGGCATCCCCCGCACGGGCGTCTCGGATATCGAGAAGGGCAAGCGGTCGGTCAGCGCCATTGAGCTGAAGAAGCTTGCGCATCTGTATCAGCGCCCGGTGCAGTTCTTCACCGGCGATGATCCGGCCGTGCCGGCCGATGTGGCGTTTCTCGCCCGCACGGCATCGGCCCTGTCGGACGGTGACCGGCAGGAGTTGCAGCGATTTGCCGAGTTCCTACAGGCGAAGTCGAAGGGCTGACCGATGACCCGCCAGCAGGATCGTATCTCCATCCTCCGCGGCATGAAGGCGGCGCTCGGCCTGCTCCATGATCTCGGCCTCGACCGGGAAGGGAAGCGGTCGCAGCGGGTCGACGTGTTCGACAGCATCGATCGCACCGGCGCGGCGCTGATGTTCAAGCCGATGGAGAAACTGCTCGGCGCCTTCATGAAGCAGAACGGGATGGCGGGTATCATCTTGAATACCGAGCGCCCGCTCGGGATGCAGCGGTTCACCGCGGCGCATGAACTCGGCCATCTGATCCTGCAGCACGATCCCCATGCCGATGACGACGGCATCCTGCGCCGCGGACCGATCGCCGATGGCCGGGCCTTCAAACTGGTGCCGCCGGAGGAACGGGAAGCGGATGCGTTCGCGTCCTATTTCCTGCTGCCGCCGCATCTGATCGCGGCGCAGATGGAAGTTCAGGGCTGGGGGCCGGAGCATTTCTCCAGCCCGGAGAATATCTATCAGGTCTCCCTGCGCTTCGGCACCAGCTTCAGCGGCGCGGTCTATGGTCTTGAGCGCGAGAAGGTGATCGGCGCCGGGCTGCGTCAGCAGCTCCTGAAGACCCGGCCGCAGAGCCTCAAGCTGGGCCTGCTGGACGGTCAGCCATTGCCGAACCCCCGGCGCAGCGATGTCTGGCATCTGACCGAGAAGGACGAGGGGGCAGTGGTCGAGGCCGGCCGGGACGATCTGTTCCTGCTGCGCCTGCGGGAAGATACCGGGGCCGGCTATGTCTGGACCTTCGATGAATTGGGGGACGCCGGCTTCGTGATCCTGAAGGACGGCCGGGAACCCGTGCCTGAGGGCCAGATTGGCGCCCCGACCGTGCGGCGGATACTGGCACAGGCGGAGCGCCCGCTGGCAGAGACACTGCGGCTCAAGGAGTGCCGTCCCTGGGATCCCGAAGACGATCCGCACACGCTGACCCTGCATTGCCGGACCGCGACCAGTGACGAGGCGGGGTTATTCGAGCGGCAGCGGCTGGAGCGGTTGGCGACCCCATGACGCTGCAGATTTCGACCGACATGCGTGGAGACCTGGGCACGGTTCGCGATCAGGGCCGCCGCCCGACCTGCCTGTCGTTTGCCGCTTCCGATGCGCACCGGCATGCGCGCGGCCACCCTGACTGGCTGTGCGTCGAATGGCTCTACTTTCACGCCGCCAGGCGGGCCGGAACGGGACCGCGCTGCGGCACCACGATACCCGATACACAGGCGATCCTGCGCGGCACGGGACAGCCGGTAGAGGCGGCCTGGCCGTACTCGGCCGCCTGGCCCGATCCTGCGTCATGGCAGCCGCCGGGCGGGGTCTCATCGCTCTTCAACTGCGAGTCCAGCAGCTGTGCGCCGGGTCTGCACGGCATCCGAGCCGGGCTTCTTGCCGGGCGCCCCGTGGTGGTCGGGGTCTTCCTGTCCGGGACGTACCGGTTTCCGGCGAACTGGACCCGTATCGGCACCGAGGTGCTGCTGGCGCCGGATCGCCACGAGCCGATCGACCGGAATGACGGGCACGCCATGGTGATCGTCGGACACGGCCGTCACGCGGGCGAGCCGGTGATGCTGTTGCGCAATTCCTGGGGTTCCCGCTGGGGGCATAAGGGCCATGCCTGGGTGAGGGAGGACTGTCTGGCTCCGCGACTGGTCGGCGCTTTTGTCATCGAGAAAGGAGACGGTGATGTTCTACAATCCGATGTCAGCGGCGCCGACGCCGGTACGCGCCTGGCTTGAGGCGGCCGAGCGGTTGCGCCGCGAGGGCGAGCTGGGCGGCCTGATGCTCCACATCGAAGACCCGATGGCCGTGTCTTCCGAGGAGGAGATGGCGATCGACCTCGTCGACCGGTATTTGAAGGCCCATGGCCAGCAGGGCATCGCAACCGTAGCCAATACGATCTTTCCGGCCAGCCTCGATCGAAGCGACGGCATTGAGGGGCTACGGGCGCGCTATCTGGCCGTCTATGCCAAGCGTATGTGCCGGCAGGGCGGCTGGGGCCGCTATTTCGAGCGCATGGTTCACTGGGAAACCCGGGACAAGGGCCATGTGGATCAGATTGCAGAGAACATCCGGATGCTCCGGCAGCTCAAGGCCGACGGGGCGTGGAACTACAAGCAGTGCTATGAGATCGCCCTGTTCGATCCGGCCCGTGATCTGATCAAGCCGCGAGGACGGCAGTGCCTCAGCTTCATCGAACTCAAGCCTGCGCCCGATGGGCGGCTGCATATGATGGCCGTGTACCGGAACCACCATTATGTGGCGCGAACGCTCGGCAATCTGATCGGGCTCGGCCGCCTGCAGCAGTTCATCGCGCGGGAGGCGGGATTCGCCCTCGGCGGCCTGACCATCCAGTCCACCCATGCCGAACTCGATCTGGCCGGGGGCAAAAAGCGGGAGGTGCAGGCTTTGATTGCGGCTTGCCAGGCGGCCTTGCTCACGCAGGCTGCGTGAACAGATCGGGCGTCCGGCAGGGCGGCAGGGCGTAGGCCTGCTCGATCTGCGCGATAAAAGTGTTCTGCCCGCCATAGCTCGGGTGGCGAACCTGGACGGCACTGACCCCCAGTTCATCGACAGCGCGGTGGGCATCGCCACCGATCGCGATGACGGTTTCCGGCTGCAGAAGATCCATAATGTCATGCAGGAAGCGAGCGCAGGCTTGGCGCTCGCGGCGCGTATGACAACGGTTGCTCATCGGCGCGCCCGGCTCATGCGGGTGGAGCGGAAAGACGTTCCAGAGGAAGACGGGTTCGGCCAGCCGCTGCAGCATCTGCCAGATGACGGTGGCCGTGCGTTCGCCGATGGCGGGGCCTTTGGTGGCTTTGGCCACGCGCAGACCCTGGAACAGCACGCTATAGGAGTCGAGATGGACCTCGTCAGTCAGCGCCAAGCCGGTGCGGCGGCCGCCGCGATAGCCCAGGTCGCGGGCAATCCAGATCGTGCGGACCTTGAGGTCGACCGCCGTCTCCAGGCTCATGGCAAGGTTCTGCTGCCGGCGGCGCGGCGCATCGCTTCGATCATGCAGCGGGCATCGCTCGGCATAGGGATTGAAGACATTCTCCAGTTCAACGCTGCTCAGCGCCTGGACAATGGCATCGACGGCGGCACTCATGGCTGATCGTACCGGATCGAACGGGCCTCAAGGTCGATGCTGACGCGGCCGCCGCGATGCGCGCGCAGGGCGCGGAATACTTCATAGCCCTTCAAGATTGCTTCCTCCCACAGCCACAGGGGACAGGTTTCGGCTTCGTATCCGGCAACGAAGCGGCGCACGGACTTGAGCAGCCCATAGTCGAGGGTGGTAATCCCCTCGAACAGGGCCAGCCGTTGCGCATGGTTGAATATCCATGTCGCGATCCCTTCCTCGATCAGGATGGCGCGCGCACCGTCCTGCACTTCATCGACCCGGGGATTGCTCTTGCGCTTGACCCGGAGCAGTCGCCGGAGAGTCGGCGACCATCCGAGGTGAGCGGCATAGGACAGATGGAATACATCATGGAAGCGGTAATCGTCATCGTCGTCCCGATTGTCGGTCAGGGGATCGCCGATGGGCCGGCCCTCGCGGGTCAGTCTGGCCATGGTTTTGCCGTTCAGCTCGACCTCTGCGATGTCGATGACGAGCTGCCGCGGCAGCTGCTCATAGGCCGGAAACGCCTCGTCGAACAGCGGGGGGTAATGCCGCTCGACAGGCCAGCGATCAAAGATCTTCGCCAGATTTGCTCTGGCCGCGTCCTCCAGTGTGATTCCGGCCTCATGAGCGGCGGCCCGCAGCGCCCGCAGCACGCCGATCAGGCGGCCCTTGAGTGCGGAGCGATTGCGCTCAAGCCGTCCAGCCGCATGATCGGTCATCAACAGGCCGACTTCGCCGGCCAGTTTCAGCAGGGTCTGCTCGAAAGCCGGTGACGGTGAGGCGGACACCCCGACGGCGGGCGATTCGATGGCGGCGAAGCTTAGCTCAGCAGAGCCTGCCGATTGCCAATCTGCGAGACTGCGGTCGAGGTTGACTGCCAATTCGTCGAGGCCGAGTCTGGCGCGGGCAGCCAGTGCGGCGAGATACCAGAGCACGTCGCCCAGCTCCTCGACCACGGACTCCTTGTAGCCAAGATAGGCAATGGGATCGCGTTGCTTCTTCTTCACCTCGCTGAGCAGGCTGCCGGTCTCCCCAAAGAGGCCCAGAAGCGGAAAGACGAGGCCGGGATCACCTCGGCGCCGCTGGTCCGTCTTCAGCGCTTCGGCCTGGTATGCGGCAATCGTGAAGGGTTTCATGGTGATTTCCGCCGATCGACCAGCGCGTCCTTCGGCACATGAAAGCCATAGGCATCGAGCGCGCGTAGGACGATCACGCGAATCGTCTCGCCGGATTCAGCCGCCCGCAGCATGATCTCGCGCTTGGTCGCCGCCGGCAGAAAGAGCTGCAGCGTCGGCTCTTTGTCGGTGACGTCGGTCAACATCGGTGCTGTCTTAGTCTTCATGACTTTACTATTTCATGAAGATTGGACGGCACCAACGTGCTACAAATCTGAATCCATTCTGACTCACCGCTTTCTCCGCACATTGAACCTGAGTGGCTGCGGTGAAGCGAATTTGCCCGCGCTGTGCGACCGCCCCTTGAACAAAGGGTGAACCATGCCCAGCTCACAATTGATTACCTGCGATCGGTCGAGCCCGGCCGACTTAAGTAGCTGCTGCGGGAGATAGAGGGATGACGCAGGCCCATGTTCTGAATGAAACACTGAGCGGCGAAGACCGGGTGGGGATCCGAGACATACTCGAAGCGCGCGGATTTGATGTCGTGTTCGGTATGCCGGCGGACCTCTCGGCGCTGTCCGGCAGCGACACGATCGGCGTGATCTGCCTGCCGGCGGTCGAGGCTGACAGCGAACTTTTGGCAGAGCGAGTCCGCGCCTTTGCGGGGGCCAGCCTGCGGGTAATCGGCATTTGGCTCCATGACGAAGCTGAAGAGCTTCCAGCGGCTCTTGGTGATTTTGGATCAGCTGTGGTGGCAGTGGGCTCGGTCGAGCTCGATCGGGTGCTTCAAGAGCCGGCGGCGGCTGTATGGGAACGCCCCGACGGGACACGGCGAGCCGATCAGCCCACGCCGCGCAACAAATGCTGAGGCCCCGTGCGGCTGTTCTCATACGTCGTCGAACATGATCAAGGCTTTGCACCAAACCCGTTCTACGGGGTCTGCACGCTAGCGAATTGCAAACCGCTCATCCGGCTGACAGCCGAGGTGGGCGATCTGGTGGTCGGCACTGGATCGGCAACGGCGGAGCGCACCGGTCATCTGATCTACTGGATGCGCGTCGGTGAGATCATGAGTTTCGACGAATATTGGGACGACCCGCGCTTTCAGTGCAAGAAGCCGGTGATGAACGGAAGCCGGATGCAGCGGTTCGGCGACAACATCTATCATACGGCTCCTGACGGCACGATCCTTCAGGCGGATTCTTTTCACAGCCGGGAAGGCGGCGTGTTGAGCGAGGAAAACCTCCGCATAGATACCGGCCGGACGCACCGGGTCTTGATCAGCGCTGACTATGCGTATTTCGGAACGGCCGCACCCGCGATCCCGCCGACGCTCGGTTTCTTGGTCAAGCAGGGACCCGGCCATAAATGCCACTTCACGCAGGCCGAGCGAGATGCGGTGACCGCTTGGCTGCATGGACTTGCGGCGAAGAACCTGGCCGGCCAACCTTGCCGTTGGTGAGGTCGAACACGGCTGTCTGGCTCCAGCACCGTCAACCATCCACACGCAGCGCTGACGTTGCCCCTGAAGTGTCCCCGCTCATAGCTGGACTCTGTTCGTGTTGTGGTCCCATCGGGACCGGGTTGCAAATTCGTTCGGGGTGAGGCCGCCAAGGCTGGTGTGCGGCCTGTCGTGGTTGTAGTCGGTCCGCCACGCCGATCCCCGCTGCGTGCTCCTTCAGCACCGCGATGATCTCAACCTCACTGAAGCGGCTCTTCTTCATCTCCGTCTCCTTCTGACGGAGTCCAGTTCAGACCGAGGACAATCCAGGGGGCAACGTCACCGGACAGTGGGTAAAGCCAAAGAAGACGAGCTGCCAGCGCCCGGCAAAGTCGGCCTCGGTCACGGCGCGGCCCGTGTGATCGACCAGCGAGAACTGCGAGCGGATGTCCGCCTCGCCGGTAAAGGTCGCTTCGGGTGCTGGAGTCGGCCAGTGTGGACGCAGAATCAGCATGGCGCCGGCCGCGAGCAGGACGGCCGCCACGCAGGCCCACATCGCCAGCCGGACGCGCCGGAGATAGTATGTCGTGTCTTTCAGGCTCATCGTCTTGAACTGGATGTCCCGCCCGGGCCGTAGCCCGGGCGGTGTCACGTCAGCCGTCCTGCGGCTCGACTTCCGGTGCCTGCATCTGATCCGCCTTGGCCCGCATCATCTCGGTGCAGGCCTCCATCATCGGGCCCATTTTCTTCATCATTTCCATCATCGGCATCATGCCCTCCATGCCCGATATGTCGTCGCCCATCATGTTGCCGGGCGCGGCGTCCTGCCCCTGCATCATCTGATCGGACGGCTGGTCCCCGGCCTCCTGGGCGAGGGCGGCCGTCGTAAGGAGCGCCGCCAGAGCGGTCGCGGCGAAGCCAATCTTGCGTGTGGTATTCATCATCTTCTCCTTCATGTTTTCTGGTTCAGGTCTTCGTCGGGTCCTGCTCTCCGGCCGGATTGCTCTTGCTCGCGCAAGATTTCGAGCCGCCCATCATGCAGAGCCCGAGCCCGCACATGACGGCGCAAGGCGCGAGGGCGAGGATCAGCGGCGCTGCGCCCACGGCCGTGAGCCAGCCCCAGTTGAGAAAGAGCCCCGCGCCGATCAGCGCCATCGCTGACAGCATCAGGCCCCGGCGGCCCAGCGGCAGTCGCAGCGGAGCGGATCGTGATCTTGCGGGGATGGTTGTCGTCTCAGTGGTCATGGCACACCGGCTCCTTTGGTTGATGAGTATTCCCTTGGGCGAAGGTCGCGCGCCGCCCCGTACAAGGAATCGGTGATCTGGCGGCAGGCGGGCCGAGAGCGCGGCACACGGCAAGGACTTCGCGACGCCTCACGAGCCGCGCTCCGCCTGCAACCGGCGCACGATTGGCAGGATGTTGTCCTCAAGCGCACGCCGATCGAAGGGGCCGACGTGCTTGTAGGCGATGCGTCCTCCGGCATCGATCACGAAGGTCTCGGGCAAGCCGTAGACGCCCCAGTCGATGGCGACACGACCCGATCGGTCCGCCCCGATGCGGGTGAAGGGATCGCCGAGCTCTTCGAGGAAAGCCAGCGCCTTCTCGGCATCGTCCTTGTAGTTGATCCCATAGATCGGAACGGTGCCTGCTTTGGATAGCTCCACGAGAAGCGGGTTCTCCACTCGGCAGGGGACGCACCACGACGCCCAGACATTGACGAGGGAAACCTCCCCCTGCAGTTCAGCCGAGGACAGGCCCTCCTGCCGCCCTTCGATGGGCGGGAGCGCGAACTCTGGAATAGATCTTCCGATCAGCGCCGACGGCAGCCGGTCATCCTTGTACCAAAGCCCCCAGAAGAGCCCGACGGCCAGACCTGCGAACACCGCCAACGGCAGAAGCAGAACCCAGCGACCGCGCCTCGATACCTGGACGTGATCTCCGCTCGCGCTCATGAGCCGCCCTCGTCGTTCGCGGTAATTTTCGCTTGCACCGCGCGCTCGCGGTCGGGCCACGTGCTTTTGATGTGGGCGAGAACCGCACGGATCTCGGCATCGGTCAGTATGCCTTCGAAGGCTGGCATGTCGCTCTCGTAGTCAGGCACGACCGCCTCGACGCCGCTCCTGGTGATCTTGAATAAATCCTGGTCCGAATGGTGCCAGGTGTGGCCGGTCTCGTCGTGCGGCGGAGCCGGCAGCCGGCCGTTGTTGCGCCGACGCCTCCAGTCGGGTTGTCCCTCGAGACTGGCGCCGTGGCACGACGCGCAGTTGGCGGCATAGAGGTCCTGCCCCAGGGCGATCTCGGTTGCCGTTACGGGCTCGCCAAGGAAAGTCACGCCGTCCACACGCGCTTCGCCGTCCTGCTTCTGCGCAAGCGCGGCAATCGCTATCAGGCCCGCGACAGCGGCGCCGGCGAGGACCAGCGCTCTGCGCTTCATCTCGGCCCTCGAACGTACTTCACCAGCGCCACGAGGCTGAGAACGAGGACCGCGAGGACGAGCAGCAGCACGAGACCTCCGCCGACCATCATCGCGCCCATCATCGGCCCGTCCATCATTCCGCCCATGCACTCACTCATCCGAGTAGACGGCTACCCCACCCTCGCCGAAGGCGTAGGTCTTCAGTGTGCCGGTCTTCTCGGGCGCCATGCCGGGGGCGTTCGCCGGCATACCCGGCAGCGTGATGCCCGTGATCTCCGGGCGCTCGGTCACAAGCCGCTCGATGATCTCCGCTGGCACGAGCCCGCTGACGTAGTAGCCGTCGATCGCGGCCAGGTGGCAGCCGAGTCCCTGCTCCGGAGCGCCGGCTTCGACGGAGCGCCGGTCGAACTCCGAGTCGTCGATGCGCGTCACCTGATAACCGTTCCCTTCGAGGTATTCGGCATAGGAGTCGCAGCAGCCGCAGCTTGGTTCGCGCCAGATCGTGATCTGCTTGGAGGGCACCGTCTGTTCCCTGACGGGGGCATCAGTGGTGACCGCCCGACCCGAATCCTGCGCTGAGGACAACGTGGCGAAGACGATACCCCCAGCGATGGCAACGGCTGCAAGTGAGGTGAATGCAAGAACGTTCTTCATGATGAACTCCTTAGATAGCCGCGAGCGCGGACCAGTTGATGCCGCCGTCGCGGCTCTGCATCAGGCCGCCATCCAGCGAAGCAACGATGTGATCAGGATCGGCCGGGTGCACCGCTACTGCGGTGGCGAACCCATCCGCGGCGTGTGACCAGGTGACGCCGGCGTCGCTGGACGTCCAGATGCCTGACGGCAGGGCGGCATAGAGAGTTTCGGGCGCGGAAGGGGCGCTCACCAGCGCATGAACCGGCTCGCCCGTCGGGAGCGGTGCCACGGAAGGCGGCGCATCGCCGGAAACCAGAGCGTCCATCGCGTTGCCGGGCTGGACGTCCTGCCAGCGGCATAAACAGTCGGGGACACGTGTGAGCCCCTTCTCGGTGCCGGCGTAGATCCAGATCCCACCCATGCCGGTCAGGAGATCGACTGAGGCCAGCGCCAGAAGCTCACGTTCGGCGTCTTTGAGCCACGGGCGGTCCATAGCGAGGCTCCAGCTTTGGCCGGCGTCCTCGCTCTTCCAGAGGCCGTCGCCTCGGACCGTTGCGTAGATCATATCAGGCTGCCCGGCCGCGAAGGCCACAGCGTCGACTTCACCTTCGGCGAGCCCGCGAGAGAGGCCTTTCCAGGTGCGTCCACCGTCTTCAGACAGCGCGACGCCGCCAGAGGCGAGACCGGCAATAATTCGGCCAGGTCGTACGGGGTGCGTTGCGAGAGCCAGGACGGCGGCAGGGACCGGCAGCGCCGTCCACGAGCTTCCGCCATCATCGCTGCGGACCAGATCTGAACGCGCCGCGAGCAAGTCGTCACCGGCGAAGGCTAGTGCCACCACTGCTGAGTTCGCCGGTTCGGCGCCACGCAGAACCTTTGGTAGCGCCAACACTCCGACCGCGGCGCCGGACGAGAAAAGGAACCTGCGACGCGTTAACGTCAAATACGATGGGCCGGGCATGGTAACTCCTCATCAAACCCTCGGTCCTCCGCCGCGGCCAGAAGGCGCGCTAAGCGGTGGGAAGCACTACGCATCGGGGCACACACGCCACCGAGGCACGGGATGACGTGCCGGCTGCGCGCGTGCGGCCGGGCGTCAGATCAGATGAGGGTTCGAGGAGGGTGTTCGGCTGGAGGGCTTGCAATGCCGCGGAAATCCTGCGTCACCGCTGGCCCATGCGCCTCGCGTAAAGCCGAGACGATGACGTATAGCTGCGGCGCAAGCACAACTGTGAAACCGCCCGCTCCGCAGACGAAGCCGCACGCGAGACCCATTTCGCCTGCGTCGGTGTCTTTACAGGCATCGCAGTCGGGCATGTGCATCGCAGCATCATCGGAGGCGATCATGGTGGCGGCCATCTCCGCCGAGCCCGCTGCTTGCGCAACCGGGTTCGCCGCGAACGCGGCGAGGACGGCAACGAGGATCAGGCGGGCCACGAACTTCATGAGATGAGCTTATCCTGCAGTGAGCCGGGTTCCACCAGGCAGTGCTGACAATCGAATGAACGAACGACTGAATGGCCGCACTATCGATGGTGTCAGTCCGTTCTGGAGTTCGCCAGATCGTTCATAATCGGACAGTCGGGGCGATCGTCGCGGTGACAGCGCATCACGAGATCACGAAGCGTTGCGCTCAACGCCTGCAGTTCCACAATTTTCTGCTCAATACGAGTAAGATGCCTTTCGGCGATTGCGTGGACATCTGAACTCGATCTCTCGCGATCCTCGTAAAGTGACAGGAGAGTCCGGCACTCCTCAATACTGAATCCGAGAGATCGGGCGCGGCCCAAGAACGCCAGCTTGTGCAGGTCGTGAGAGGCAAAATCCCGGTACCCATTCTCGCTCCGCGAAGGTCGCACGAGGCCGATATCCTCGTAGTAGCGGATGGTTTTTGCGGGCAAACCGCTCTGTTGCGCTACATCTCCGATGTTCATAGACGCGATACTTCTCGCTCTGTCTTGGACGAGCACATACAGGTTCCACCTGCTGGAAGGTCAAGTGCGTGAGAGCCATTTTTTTTCGCCGTTGACCTTCCAGCAGGTGGAACCCCTATCTTTCGCGGCGATATCAATCGGAGGACCGAAGGTGGATGCAGCGCGTGCTTCAACGGGAATGGCCAGAGACCCGGTCTGCGGCATGGCCGTCGAGCCGAATGACAGCAGTCCGCATTATGAGCATGAAGGCCACGTCTATCACTTCTGCTCCGAGAAGTGCCGGTCCAGGTTCGCCGCCTCGCCTGGCGACTTCATCGAAGCAGTTGATCCGGTCTGCGGCATGTCCGTCGATCGCGCGACGGCTAAGCACCGGTCCTCGCACTCGGGGGAAAAGTTCTACTTCTGCTCAGCCCGCTGCAAGGAGAAGTTCGACGCGGCGCCCGAGACCTACCTGAAGGGCAAGCCGACGCCGGAGCCGATGCCGGCGGGCACGATCTACACGTGCCCGATGCATCCCGAAATCGAGCAGGTCGGACCCGGAGACTGCCCGATCTGCGGAATGGCACTCGAGCCGAAGGGCGTGCCTCAAGGGGACGTGGGCCCGAACCCCGAGCTGGTCGACTTCTCCCGCAGGTTCTGGATCGGTGCCGCGCTGACGGTTCCGGTACTCCTCCTCGCGATGGGGGGCTATGTCGGCATGCCGGTCCGCACTTGGGTCGGCGAGCGTCTTTCCCATTGGCTCGAACTCATCCTGGCCACGCCGGTGATCCTTTGGGCGGGCTGGCCCTTCCTGGTGCGCGGATGGAAGTCCTTTCGCAGCAGGAACCTGAACATGTTCAGCCTGATCGGCATGGGCATCTTCGCGGCGTGGGCGTTCAGCACCGTCGCCGTGATCGCCCCCGGCCTCTTCCCGAGCGGATTCCGCGACGCCGAAGGAAACGTCGGCATCTATTTCGAGGCCGGTGCGGTCATCGTGGTGCTCGTGCTTCTTGGCCAGATCCTTGAGCTGCGTGCGCGCGAGAGAACTGGTTCCGCGATTCGAGCGCTGCTCGATCTCGCGGCGAAGAACGCGCGCGTCATCCGTGAAGACGGCAGCGAAGAGGAGGTGCCGCTCGAGGAGGTGCAGCTTGGCGACCGCCTCCGCGTTCGCCCCGGCGAGAAGGTGCCGGTGGACGGCGAGGTGGTCGAGGGGCGGTCGTCAGTCGATGAATCGATGCTCACCGGTGAGCCGGTGCCGGTCGAGAAGGTCGCGGGTGATCCAGTCACCGGCGCCACGATCAATGGCACCGGCAGCTTGGTCATCGAGGCCAGGCGTGTCGGCAAAGACACGATGCTCGCGCAGATCGTGGAGATGGTCGCGGCTGCGCAGAGGTCGCGCGCCCCGATCCAAAAGCTGGCGGACGCTGTGGCGGGCCACTTCGTGCCGGTCGTCATCGCCACTGCGGCTCTCGCATTCATCGCCTGGTCGATCTGGGGGCCGGCGCCGGCGCTGGCCTACGCCCTGGTCTCTGCGATTGCCGTCCTCATCATCGCATGTCCCTGCGCGCTCGGCCTCGCAACGCCGATGTCGATCATGACCGCGACGGGGCGCGGGGCGCAGGCAGGCGTGCTCATCAAGAACGCGGAAGCCCTTGAAGCCTTCGCCAAGGTCGACACGCTGATCGTCGACAAGACCGGAACCCTGACCGTGGGCAAGCCGGAGCTTTCCGCCGTCCTGCCCGAGAGCGGGCACGACGAGGCCGAGATCCTGCGCCTGGCGGCGAGCCTCGAGCGAGGTTCCGAGCATCCCTTGGCGGAGGCCATCGTCCGGGGTGCCGAGGCGTGCGGCCTTGCGTTCCTCAACGCCGACGAATTCGAGGCGGTCACCGGGATGGGCGTGAAAGGCACGGTCGACGGCAAGGCGGTCGCCTTGGGAAATGCGAAGATGCTGGCGGAGCTCGGAGTCCAGGCGCCGGCCGCGGCCGAGACCGCAAACGCCCGGCGCGACGAAGGAGAGACCGTCATGTTCGTCGTCGTCGACGGACAGGTCGCGGGTCTCGTGAGCGTTGCGGACCCGGTCAAGGAAACGACGCCGGCCGCGCTCAAGGCGCTGCATGAACTCGGCTTCCGGATTGTCATGGCGACGGGCGACAACGAGCGGACGGCTCGCGCCGTCGCAGGCCGTCTCGGCATCGACGAGATCCGCGCCGACGTGCTGCCCGAGGACAAGGCGCGGATCGTTCGCGAATTGCAGGCGGAGGGTTACAAGGTGGCGATGGCCGGGGACGGCGTTAACGATGCGCCGGCGCTGGCACAGGCCGATGTCGGCATCGCCATGGGCACCGGGGCCGATGTCGCAATCGAGAGCGCCGGCTTCACCCTGGTTAAGGGCGATCTCGGCGGGATCGTGAGGGCCCGTCGCCTGTCGCTCGCCACGATGCGGAACATCCGGCAGAACCTGTTCTTCGCGATGGTTTACAACACCGCCGGCGTGCCGATCGCAGCAGGACTCCTTTATCCGTTCTTCGGGCTCCTGATCTCGCCGATGTTCGCTGCCGCGGCGATGAGTCTCTCGTCCATTTCAGTCATCAGCAACGCGCTTAGGCTGCGGGCCGTGCGACTCTGACTAGATGTTTTGCCCCAGGCTTTGATGATGCAAACCTATCGCGGGAGTGGACGGAGACACTATGGGCCAGATTCACCACGCAAGCGCCACAACGACTGCGGCAGTCCGTCGAGCGATACAGTATAGTCAAGAGAGCCTGAGGACCTTGGCGAAGCGCCAAGTGATCAACTGTGGCGAAGCGGAAGAAGCGCTCCAGGTCGGTGCGGCGCCGCATTGGCGTAGCGGATGACTTCGGCGGTATTGGGTTTTCCGTGGATGCGCCCGGGCTCGCTGATCAAGCGCTCGAACAGCACGGCAATGATCAGCACGGCTGTCTTCAGACAAGCGGCCCGTCGGACCGGCAACAGCCCCGCCGGTGTTTTTTTCAAGATGCCAAAGCGGCCCATGCGCTCAACATTTACCTCGCGGTCGGCGACAGATCGGATCAGCAATAGAACGACACGGATACTCTAGCGCATATAAACAGAGCTGCTATTCCAGCGTTCGGCCCCGATGCACCAATACTGTCGCAGTGATACCATCAATTTCCATCTCAACAAGTATATGATCTAAATCTTCGGGCGTGATTTCGTTTGCCTGGACCGTCGCGACGAGATGGGAGGTCGAAAAGTCGAGTTCCTCGTCATACTGCATCAAGAGACCGGGCCCCGAGGGATCCAGTGGATTTTCGCCGACGACAATGGTCGAGACAGTGCCGCCGACCGTGAGGCCGTTCAAGCGCGCAGGCTGGGTGCCGGAGTTCTCAAGCGTAAATGAAACTCGCAATTGGCTCTGGTTGTCCATCCGACGAACTGTGACGTTGGTGATATCGATCCCATCGCTGACCTTGGCGTCGGGAAAGGATCCGGCCGCTTGGGCGGCGTCTCCTAAAAGCAGCATTCCTGCAATTATCACGAACTTTTTCGCAGTCATCTTGTAGTTCCTTCTGACGACTCGGAATCCCGAGCGTAGTTTGCGTTAACTGGCCAAGGGCGGGCTATCAGTGAATGGAAGACCCCAAGTGCCTTTCTAGCTCAATACATCGAACGGACACGTCACAACACATTTGCCTGTAGCGTAATAATTCGCGAAACGCGCTCGATAGATCTTTGTGCGCACCAAAAGCTACCGCGATGACTCCCACAGTGAGACCGTCGTTCATTACAAGATAGCCTCCCAATCCGATAACAATGACACCGGAAACTCCGATTGAGTATGCGTTACCTGCTTTCATCAAAAATTTTATTCTGTAAGTATTGCATCTATTATTCTGTATTTGGCAGAATACGCGCTCCATTCCCGTTGTGCCGGAAGACGCCCTAGACACCTTCGCTGCGAGTATTCGCATCAATCGGATACGAACACGCCAGATCCGACTGAGCTTGGTCTGCATCCATGCTGTCCAACAGAGCTGGAGCGGGATGAGCGCAATCATGGCGATCGCCAAGATAAAACTCTGTGCCATGATGAATACCACCACGGTTAAGAACAGCCCGACCTGGATTAGTGGAAGAATTATCATCTCACCGGCAAAACCACCGATCGGCTCAACTTCCTGTGAAAGAAGCGGAATAATCCCACTCCCACCTCGCTTGACGCGGCGCTGCGTCCAAACATAATAAATATTCCGCCGGAGGACGATCAGGATCTGCTCGCACATTTGCCCCTGCAGCATATTTACTGCGAATCGGAACCCAGATTGGATTGCAGCCAAAACCATCATCGTTCCGATCATTATCAATAACATTGCAGATTGCGATACGTCTGACCCAAAAATCTTAACTGGAAAATGGCCTGAATCGATAACAGAATTGATGGTTATTTTAAAAAGCTCAATATTTATGTACGTCAATACCAATATCAACAGCCCAAGTGCGATTGCGATTACTTGACGTCGCCATGTCGTTCGGATTGCAAAGATGCAAAAGTTATGAAACAGCTGTCTCTCGGGAGAGGGAAACGTACCGGCGCGACCAACACGAGGTTCGGTGGCGGCCTTATAAGTTGCGGGGTTTATAGCAGCATCTGACATCGGCTAGGCTCCATCCCTGGCGCCGCACGCACGCGTACAAAACAAGTTCAGAGGGACGCCGCCTATCCGGCGGCGCCCCGGTTTATTTATTCGATTTCAACGATTGTAAGTTTTCCCTTCACGCGATCAGCTGTGAAGCTAATGGAGCGGCCAACTGATAAGTTTTCGATCATTGAAGGTTCTGCAACCTCGAAAACCATCGTCATTCCGGGCATGTCGAGGTTGGCGAGCGGTCCATGCTTCACCGTAACCCGATTGCGCCGGGCGTCAATCTTGGTCACTTCACCGTGTGACGTCGGTTCGGCGACTGCGGGGCTCAAGGTGAAGCTTCCGATCAACGCGGCCGCGAGTGCGATTTTTTTCATGATTTATTCCTTCAGGATTCGCTGACAGTCAGGGGACCATGCATTCCCATTTCGTAATGACCGGGGATGAGGCAGGCGAACTCGAAGCTACCGGCTTTGGTAAAGCTCCAGATAATTTCTCCGGCAGCGCCAGGCTCCAGCCGCACGGCATTCGCATCGTCGTGCATCATCTCCGGGAAGCGCCGCATAAGGTCCTTGTGCTCAGCGATCTCTGGCGAAGCGTCCATGACGAACTCATGTTCGAGCACCCCTTTATTCGTGATGGCGAAACGCACGGTTTCACCGTGTTTCACCTCGATCACTGCCGGTTCGAAGACCATTGCTCCGTCGTCAGTCTCTTTCATCGTGACGTCGATTGTTCGCGATGCCTTGGATGCGTCCCCGGGTGAACCGATCGCCATCTCGTCGTGGTGGTCGTCGCTCTCAGCACTCGCGTGGCCATCGTCGTGGCCACCAGAGTGGCTGCCAGCGGCGAATGCCGAAACCGGAGCGATCATGAGCGCGGCAGCAAGCCACGTAGCAGTGTAAAGCTTCATGTTGTCCTCGTGGGTTGAACTTGCTTAGTCGACGCGCCGGGCGGAGCCGGCGCGTTGCGGCGGGACCGTGTTGGCGCCCTCCGTGGAGGCGACCTCTGGAAGGGCACCGGTCCATTCGTAGGCAACGGTGCCGGGGGGGTGATCAAACCAACCAGGGTCCGAATAGTCGTCCGCGGCCAGGCCCTCGCGGACCTTCATCACCGTGAACATACCGCCCATCTCGACCGAGCCGAACGGCCCCCAGCCGCCCATCATCGGCTCGGTATTGTCAGGGATAGGCATCGCCATCTCGGCCATGTCGGCCATACCGTTGGTGCCCATCGGCATGTATTCCGGCTGGATCAGACGGATTTTGCGGGCGATGTTTGACTTGTCAGCGCCGATAAACGTCGGCACGTCGTGACCCATCGCGTTCATCGTATGGTGCGACTTATGACAGTGCAGCGCCCAGTCGCCTTCATGGATCGCGTCGAACTCGTAGGCGCGCATTCCGCCGACCGGGATGTCGATCGTCACTTCCGGCCAACGTGCCTCCGGACGCACCCAGCCCCCGTCCGTGCCCGTCACCTCGAAATGGTAGCCATGCATGTGGATCGGGTGGTTCGTCATGGTGAGGTTTCCGACGCGAACCCTCACGCGATCTCCCTTGGCGGCCACAAGAGGATCGACGCCGGGGAAGACGCGGCTGTTGATGGCCCACAAGTTGAAGTCGGTCATCTCCATGACACGCGGCATGTAGCTGCCGGGGTCAATGTCGTAAGCGGACAGCAGGAACACGTAGTCCCGATCGACCCGCATGAAATTCGGATCCTTAGGATGGATGACGAAGAAGCCCATCATGCCCATCGCCATCTGGACCATCTCATCGCCATGCGGGTGGTACATATGCGTCCCGGACTTCGTCAGATCGAACTCGTAGACGAAAGTCTTGCCGGCCGGGATGCCGGGCTGCGTCAGTCCCGTCACACCGTCCATACCACAGGGCAAAATCACCCCGTGCCAGTGGACGCTGGTGTGTTCCGGCAGGCGATTGGTGACGAAGATCCGCACCCGCTCGCCCTCGACCGCCTCTATGGTCGGGCCGGGCGACTGGCCGTTGTAGCCCCATAGATGGGCGATCGTGCCATCGGAAAGCTCGCGCTCGACGGGCTCGGCGACAAGATGGAATTCCTTGACATTGCCATTCATACGGAACGGAAGCGACCAGCCGTTCAGCGTGCAGACCGGATTGTACGGCAGACCTCCGCTCGGAGCTTGCGGCGGCTGTGTGAGAGGGCTCTCCATGACGGGCGCATCGGGCAGGCTCATGTTGGCCGTCCGCGACCAGGCCGATGTGCTGACGAGTGCGCCAGCGGCGGCGCCAGCCCCTAGCAACTGACGTCGCGATAAACCGGCGACGTTCTTACGATCGGTCATTCTTCGTCTCCCTCGGCTGCTGCGACCTCGGTCTCGGCGGGTTCGGTGCCGGCGACACCGCCGCCCCAGATCGCAGCCGCGACGTCCACCTCTGCGAGGAAGAAGTCACGCCGCGCTTCGAGCGCTGCGCGCACGGACGCTATTCGCGCGCGGGTGTCGGCGAGGAGGTCAAAAGTGTTGGTGATCATTCCATTGTAGGAGAGGACGGCCTCGTCCTCGACCGTCTTGCGTAGCGGTACGATTGCGTCACGGTAGTGCTTGGCAATTTCGTATGTGCCGCGGTAGGCGGTGTGGGCGGCGCGTGCTTCAGAGCGAACCGCAACGGCGCGGGCGGCGAGAAGGTTCGTCGCTCTCATCAATTGGAGTTCTGCGGTCCTGAGGCGGGCCGCTCCCGTATCGAAGATCGGAATCTCGAACTCTGCCTCAAACCTCGGTGTCAGACGATTTGTCACCGTCGTATCGCCGTCTTCGACCTCCTCCTCGCGCTCCAACTCCAGTCCGGCTGCAATTTGAAGATCGGTGACGTACCGCGTAGCCTTGGTAAGGCCGTAGCTCCGCGCAAGCGCTTCTAGTTCCAGCTTGGCGATCTTGAGATCAGCGCGATTCTGAAGCGCTAACCGCTCAATGGCGGATTGGTCGCGGATCGAGCGCGGCAGCTTCGGCAATCCATTTGGCACTTCGTAGGAGAGTGTGGCGCCCCAGAGCCCAAGACGTCGTGTCAGCTGCTCTTTGGCAAGTCGGGCTTCCAGAACCGCTCGCGCCTTCTCAGAGGTTAGCTCGGCATAAAACGCCTGCTGACGGGCCTGCTCGACCTTTGAAAACGCTCCCGTTCGGCCCAGCTCGCCGGCCAATTCAGCGGCGGCGTCCGCCGCCACCAATGCGCGGTTCAGCTCAACGACCACACCCCAGGCCGCAGCAGCCTCGTAGAAGGCCCGCCGTGTCTCATGAGCGAGATTCAACGTCGCCTCGATCGCACGTTCTTGCGCTTGGCGAACGCGCGTCTCGGCGATGGCAACCCGCCGTTGGCGGGTAGCGTAGGAGAGGACATTGGCGATCAGCGCCCCCTCCAATGTTTGCCTGACGGTATCTGTGCTGGCGTTTACGCCTAGCGCAACGGTCGGATTCACTGGCAGGCTCTCCTGCCATAGTTCAGCAACCGAGAGACCAAGTTCGGCATAGGCCGCCTGCAGTTCGCGGTTGTTGAGAAGAGCGACGCGTACTGCAGTGTCCGCGTTGATCGTCTTCCCGGCCACGAGAGCATGGACTTGGGCTTCGTTCTGCGCCTGCTGAACCGCGTTCGTCGCCCAAACGCTATGAGTTTTCGTAACAGGTTGCGCGCCGGTACTCACAGCCATGAAGCCCCGGTCGATCGGGAAGTCCTCCGCGGACACACAGCCGCCGAGGAACCCGACAAGCGCTGTCGCGCCAGCCGCGCGGAACCAGCGGCTCATGACCCGACCCTTGGACGCGCGAACCCTTCACTCGGCGGTGTCGTGTCACGCGGTAACGCCGGTTCGACCGGGGTTCGATGGGTGTATCCCGCCGTGAGGGGGGATGGTGGTGGTGAGGCGGAGGCGAGCGTAGGCACGGCAGCCGGCGGGGGCGGCGCGGCCACGTAAGGCGCACTCGCACAGCCGGCCACCGACGCGGCAAGCGCGCCAGTGAGCAAACGTTTCATGAGATCAATTCAGAATAGAGCGATCGGATGTCTGACGGACAGCGTCCGTGAAAGGACGCGCTTCGGTCAGATCGCTCGGGGCGGGCGCTCTAGATTCGCCGCGTCGCTCGCGAGCAATTGCTCCGACAACGTGACGGGCAGTCGCCCTAAGCGAAAAGTCATCGTCATCGACGATCCATCCATCGCGGCGATTGCCGAGCAGTGGATGGCGCAGCCAACACAGGGATCGGTATCGGAGCAGTCGCCAGCGTCAGAGGTATCGCTTGTGGGGCCGCGCTCGGTCGAATGATCGCTGTGATTATCCACCGGTCCGGCGTCGGGGCTATCCATGGCGACAGCCGTGCTTCCGCCTTCGTAGGCCGCAACGTGTCCGATACCGGCCGTGCCAACGGCCAGTACGATCAACGTCACAAGAAAGAAGCGAGCAATAGCCAACGTCTTCTCCAAACCAGCCGTCACCAAGTACCGCTCGGACATTGCACTTGCAAGGCCACCACGACACCGCGGCTCCCGCGTGTCCAATAAGTCACACAACACTCATAGGTTGCTCAAAGTGAATTCCAGGACGAAGAGCAGCGATCGTCCCAGGCTTCGATCCATCCGGAGTCTCAGCGAGAACGCCAAAGGCTGGACATAGGACGATCGCTACATGCGCCGACCGGGCCAGCATTGACAGAGCGATCCGAAGCTGTCTATTCGCTGGACTATGCGTCTGTTCGCTTTCATCCTGACGGTGGCTGTGGTGGCGAGCCTCATCGGCTCGCCTGTCTACGCCGGCGCATCCGGCGGCATGATCGCGATGAACGAACTTCCTGGTGCTTCGGATATGGCAGATCAAACGTCTATGACGGTGGATCACTGCCTCGGTGGCCGTTGCCAGGATGGATCACGCGAGCAGCCGGTCTGTATGTCAGGTCTTGGCAACTGCGGACCGGGTTCTCTGATCGCCGCGCCGACGATCGCCTTCCCAACACTTTCGGCAGCTTGCGTTTACTTCGCAGAAGCGCCGGATTTGATCCGCGCCCTGATGTGCGCCGACCCACCCCCTCCAAGACCTTTTCGCTTTTAACGTCTGAGCTTTCCGCCTGTCATTTTTGCGGCCATGGCAAAGCACAGACTACCGCTCCGCCGGTTGATCGTCGGCGCGAAAGCGGGTGCGCTCGCCCTTTCGGGGTGGGGATGTGGGCCATGAGCCCGTCTGTCTAGGCCGGCAGCCGGTTCGGCGCGGCATACGGAAAACCCAATGACTTTCCCACTTCGCGCAGCGACCGTGACACGGCGCGGCGTTATCTTCGGCGCCGCCGCCGGGCTTGCAAGCCTCAGCATGGCGGCCAATCGAACTTTAGCGGCATCGGCCCCGCGCCGCCTCATAGCCGCGCCTGGCCGGCAAGCGCTTGGATACGGCAACGCCACGCGCCTCGCCGATACCTGGAGCTACAACGGAACCGTACCCGGTCCACTCTTGCGCTATCGCGTTGGCGATCGGCTTGAGGTCGACTTCCAGAATCGCCTCGATGAACCGACGGCGGTGCACTGGCATGGCCTTCGTCCGCCAAATGCCATGGACGGCGCCGCTCCGCTTACTCAAGCGCCCGTCGAACCCGGCGGCTCTATGACTTATGCCTTCGATCTGACCGATGCCGGAACATACTGGTATCACACGCATTTTCGCGGCTGGAACCAGCAGGATCGGGGTCTTTACGGCATTTTGATTGTCGACGAACGCAAGCCTCTCCAGGTCGATCAGGACATCCTTCTCGTTCTGGACGATTGGGTCGTCGACAAAAACGGCCAGCTCGACCCCGCATTCGGTCAGATGCACGAGTGGGCGCACGCCGGCCGCCTCGGAAACTTAGCGACGATCAACAACAGCGCTGACGCCGCCGTCCAACTGACGGCGGGAGAACGCGTGAGGCTGCGACTCGCCAACGTCGCCAACGCGCAGATCTTCGCCTTGCTCTTCTCTGGTCACATACCGGTGATAGTCGCGGAGGACGGCAACCCGGTGGAGCCCCGATCGCTCGGCGACAAGCTGCTCGTCCTAGGACCTGGCCAACGCGTCGACCTCGTTCTCGATGCAACCGGAGCGCCGGGGTCTACCCATCCAATAACGGCCTATACGCTGACGGACGAGGTCCGTCTCGGCCGCTTCGTGTATGGAGCGGAGGCGGGAGGTAGCGGCCTCGTCGGGAATGACGTCAAGCCGCTGGACGGGAACGCGCGCCCCATTCTCGACCTCGCGAATGCTCGCCGCCTCGACCTGACGATGGAGGGGGGCGCGATGGGTCGCATGCGCGGCGCCATGATGAGTGGGCGCATGATGGGGATGCGCGAACTCGTCTCCAACGGGCGGATTTGGGCGTTCAACGGCATCGCGGGCGACATGGATACGCCTCTCGCCGTCCTGAAACGCGGTGAGACTGCTATCGTCGATATCGTCAATGACACCGCGTTTCCGCATGCGATGCACCTGCACGGCATGCACTTCCGTGAGATCGCCAGGAACGGAGAGGCCATCGACGGCTCGTGGCGGGACACGACCGTCCTCGCTTCCGATGATCGAGTGTCCATTGCATTCGTTGCGGAGGCGCCCGGCAAGTGGATGCTCCACTGCCATATGATCGAGCATCAGGCCGGCGGAATGATGACCTTCCTCGAAGTCGAGGGCGAAGCGGGATGAGCGGCCTGCCGAGCGCTGAGCGCTGAGCGCCCAGTGTGGAACAGCGGCAGCCTACCGCTCAACGCGCCCCATCACATGCACGTTTGCGTCGGCGCCCGCGTGCACACTCGGAAAACCCGAAGACCATCCACGACACCGGAGCATTCGACAATGTCAAGGACAAGCCTTCTCCGCGCCGCAATGCTCGCCGTTGCGGCCATGGGAGTCACCCCGGCAATCGCCGCCGACCCGTCCGAGCACACCATGCACGTCTACAAGACGCCCTGGTGCGGCTGCTGCGGCTCGTGGACTGACTACATGAAAAGCCTCGGATACAGGGTCGAAGTGACAGAGCTGGACGATCTGACCTCACTTCGCCGCCAAGCGGCGGTTCCTGACGAGGTTCGGGGATGCCACATCACTGCTGTCGACGGCTACGTGCTGGAGGGACACGTCCCACCCGAGGCCATCGCCAAACTGCTCGACGAGCGCCCGGATGTTCACGGAATCGCAGTTCCCGGAATGCCGCGCGGTTCGATCGGCATGGGAGATGATCCGAAGGCAAGGTACGATGTCGTGACCTTTGGCGCGGGCACCGCACAGAATAGCTCAATATTCTACCAGGCGGGCCGCTGACATGATCGACCGGCGGACCTTTCTTCTCGGCGGCGGGACAGCGCTTGTCGGCGGCTGCACGATGGCGCAGACGCCGCCTCCGCAGACGGGTGGCACCGGCCAGGTGCCCCCCGTCTACCAGGCGATCTATGGCCCGCGTCCGGACGAGCGGTTCCCCATCCCGGCCGTGGATCTCGCCCGTGTAGACGCGATTTACTGGCGCCGAGAAGTGGCGAACCCCACGGGCGAGCGGCCCGGCATGGTCGTCGTCGATACCGGTAGCTTTTATCTCTACTGGACCATGGGAGGCGGCCGGGCGATGCGCTATGGCGTCGGACTCGGTCGCGAAGGGTTCGGATGGGACGGCACCGCAACGATTGAGCGCAAGCAGGCGTGGCCGACCTGGACGCCGCCGGCCGAGATGATCGCTCGCGAGCCGGAGCTTGAGCAATATCGCAACGGCATGGATCCCGGCCTCGGCAACCCGCTTGGCGCCCGTGCGCTCTACCTCTACCAGGACGGCCGCGACACGCTCTACCGCCTGCACGGTACGCAGGAAGCGCATTCGATCGGCCGGGCCGTCTCCTCAGGATGCGTGCGCCTTCTGAACCAGGACGTCATCGATCTCTACGAGCGCGTCCCGGACGGCACCCGCGTCGTCGTCCGTCCCCCCAGCAATCCGCTTCTCGGGTAAACGCTTATGCAGAGAAAACGTGCCGTCATCATGATCGGCGTCGGCATTGCGATTGGTATCGCGGTAATGGCAGGTGCTGTGCTGTGGCTCGATCCTGGCCCAGCTCAGTCTATCGAGTTGAAGTCGGGCGATACTGCTGTGATCGCGGAGGGAGAAAAAGTCTACGCGGCGCAATGCGCCGCCTGCCACGGTGCAAACCTCGAGGGCCAGCCGAACTGGCGTGATCGCGGACCCGACGGGCGACTCCCTGCGCCGCCGCACGACGAGACGGGTCATACCTGGCACCACGCCGACGTGCTGCTCTTCGAGCTGACCAAGTACGGCCCTCCGAAGGAGATGGGCAACGGTGAGCCGTACTACTCGAATATGCCAGCTTTCGAGAATGTCCTGACGGACGACGAGATCATCGCCACCCTTTCCTACATCAAGAGTCGCTGGCCGGCCGATATTCGCCGCCGCCACGACCAGATGAATGCCCAGATTGCGGCGCAGCGATGATCGCCGCGACGCGCTTTATCCTATCACTCAGCCTCGTCCTGTCGTTGACGGTTGCGGCCGTCGCAGCGACGCCGTGGCAGGAGCGATCGAACAGCGCGGCCCGCCTGCACGTGGCCGTCAATGACGACGGCCAGATTGTCGCGGGCCTTGAGGTCCGGCTCGATGACGGGTGGAAAACCTACTGGCGTTCAGCGGGATCAACGGGGCTGCCGCCGCAAATCGACACGGAGGGCTCTGACAACGTCGCCAGCTTCCGCGTCGCATACCCCGCGCCAGAGCGGTTCGTCGCGTTCGGCATCGAGGCTCTAGGTTATTCGCACACCGTGACGTTCCCCGTCACAATCGAGCGGTCCAACGCCGACCAAGGCGCACGCCTCGCGCTCCGGGCAGGTCTCCTCGTCTGCGGTAGGGTGTGCGTGCCGGAACGGTACGAGTTCAGTACTCCGGTTCCGGCCGATCTAGCGCTTCTTCCGCGCGCCGAGGATACACCCATCGCCGACGCGATGGCCAAGGTTCCGGTCCCGGCGCTCGACGCCGATGTCGCTCTGGCCCTTCTCGCGGCGACGGAGGAGGGACTGTCCGTCACGCTTAAGG
>JACLAD010004307.1_pt1 | contig 27051 bp, 17 predicted proteins | sample 8027901 | NCBI WGS metagenome assembly JACLAD01 (sample SAMN15725071, study PRJNA655200) | protist metagenome | isolation source: fluorescence activated cell sorting (FACS) single amplified genomes of... | place: Spain: Blaines Bay Microbial Observatory, Mediterranean Sea | collected 2016-07-05 | reverse complement strand
CGGTCTGTGGTGTCGGAACGCATTCACAAATGCAATGTTCAATAGACATAGTAACACAATATAGATAAGCAATCCTCCAAGATAAGAAGGCCTACACGTACATGTTACTGACGAACGCCGCAGATTCGCCCAGAACCCTCACGAATACCTTATCAGCCATTGATCTCATTTAATCCTTGTTTTACATCCATATATTTATTATCACACATGTCATGTACATGACCCGACGATTTCTTCGATAATGACGATATGAATACCGCACAACCCAAACAAGAGTTTGTTAAGCCCTAAAATGATGTCGGCGAGACTTAATCCTGTTATTGGCGTTTAGCAGTGACCAAAAGCGAATTGAAATGGTGGAAGTGATTTCCAAGGTCGAGCACTCAAATTGCAATGCTGTTGATTAACATGGTTGTAATGTAACTTTAGGACCCTAACCTGGTACTAGATGGAATCACGATAGCATTGCTCCTGATTATATTCTTCATTTAAAGAATTCTAAGATATAAAACAGGAGATTGGTCGCATTTTATGTGAGAAATCCGAGTAGCCATTGATTTGGGTAGTGTTAAATAAGGACGCATGCCTTGTCATTACTTGGACTATAATATGACAAAGGCAAAGTATTACACGAAAAGAATGCAATATTATGCGAATTTTTTAAAAAAAAATCTAAGCAGCCAGGCTATATACTGGTACCCCCCGTATTAGTCGGTGTGAGCAAAAGTTGACCTAGATGTGGATAGTTTCGCTTCGCTCTTTCGCTCCGCCCTAACATCCTTGTTCTAGGGGCTTTCACTATTTCCGTGACGGAAACTGAGGAATAGTAATTGCTGATTGGTAACTTAACCAATACCTGTGATCTTCGGATCCAATGTTTGATTTGCCTTGGCAAGACTCCACCCCCCCTAACAGCGTTTCCGCATTCGTATTTTGACCACATAGAGCGTTGTAAGAAATGTAAAATACAGTTCTTTCACAGTTAAGTTACAGTTCTGGCTACATTAATTTACAATAATAAATCTATATATACGCTTCTCGCATTCACTGTTCCTATTTCTGCTTGATAGGAAAGCATATCTCTAGAGTATCATCATCATTAAGGAGCAGTGGAAAGAGTGCGGTAAGTATATGATTTAGAAAGTGACAAGAGAGGTGGCACTATTGGTTAGTGTGAACATCAGCACAATCACAATTCATAATCAGAGAGTTAAATATCTATATCATCAGTGAGAGAGAGAGAGAGAGAGAGAGAGAGATGCAGGAAGAAGAGGAGTATTATGATTTACCAGTTCGGATCACATATTTTTTGTTACACTCCACTTCGGAACCTTCATGTAATGCAGAAGATGTCTGTCCATGTGGGAAAATCAGACAGCTTCCCTTGGATGGTTTGATCTTTTTTCTTTCCAATTTTCCTTCGGTCTCACTTGGTGAGTAGAATATTGTATGCCCTCCTTCAAAATCGTCATTCAAATACATCAAAAACGTGAATTTAGACAACACAGTACCGTCACTACCATCATAAATATAATTGCCTCTGTCCTGACTACTACTATTCTTCCTAGTGTTAGACATATCTTGATCTTGTTCAGATTTTAGACAAGAAGGTGGCCACGCTCCATCAATGTGAGGTCGATATACTGCACCTTTTTCATATCGATAACATCTCAATCTTCTATTGAGTCCTATAGCACGTGGCATATGTTTCAATAGATCTGTTTGCTTGACACGTGACCAAATGGTATCCATAGAGATAGAGTCTATCAGCCATACGAAAGTATGTGCCAAGACAGATTTCATGCCATCCTCACCAGTAATCGGCACATCGGGTGTATATCCGACTTGCTCACCATAGGTGATGATATGGTTACATTCTTCAGGCGATAACAGATTCTCAATCAGGAAACAGTCGTGAACAAACGGACATCGATGTAGAATGGGAGTCCCTATATAATTGGAGATAAAACGACTCTCCGTTGTCACTTTATTGGTATAGATATTCAGGTCATATTCATTCTTAGGTGTTCTTTCAAGGCCTGGAATGCTGCAAAGTAATTCTGTATTCATACATGTCAGTGCCTTCTCTAGTGCTTGATCGCAAATGGAAGACGAAGAGGAATTTTGTTCACCATTTTGTGGTCTTGTTGTCGGATCCCACGGCGGTGAATACTCGACTAATAGGTCATCAATGATACTGATTTCCATGTCATTACTTAGATTCTTGGAAATGTATCTAATACTCCCTGGGTGTGTAGCTCTCAATATAGCATCGAGGCATTGTATAGCACCAGCATTGATCTGCTTCTTCTCGTCAGAGAAGAAAACGGCATCACATTCTCGCACCCATCTTTGCAAAGATCCAAGTTTGGGTTTACTGTCACCATACCGCAGCTTCTTTAATAAGTCGCAACAGATTTCATAATCTTTTACTTTCAATGAAGTGCTAATCTCTTCATAAATGCTTGGTTTACTATTCATATTCACAGTAGCATTAGAATTATTACTAGTATTATTATTAGTATTAGTGTTTAAAGAACGATTGCCAAACACGCCAGATGCCAATACTTTATGAAGTGCAATGCGCACAGGTTTGTATTCTGAATTTCCATATAAATTGGGTTCGTTCGCCAACTTTTCCAATTGCAAAGCACAAATCATAATATGTTCCATGTGGCGTCTCTTTTTTTGTTGCTCCAACTGCGTTTCGTTCATGTCTACCGAATCGCTGTATGTTGTAGCAGTGGTACCCGTATCGCCATAAGGTAGTGCTTTGATGACTTTGGCAGATTCGGAGTGCTGCTCAGCCATGTCGGCTGCTGCTCTCCGTCGTTTGCTATTTTTCGACTTCTTGCCCATACCTATATAATGGAGCTCTTCAAGGCGATAGGTACTGTAAGGTGAAGTTTACCTCTAAACTCTGAAAGTGGCTGAGAGTATCGCGACATAAATCACGGGTCGGAGGACTAACCTTTGTTTTGGAGTAGGATCGTGACACTTGTGATGAACAAACTTAGGCATCTATTGGCTTCAAGATCCTCTTTTTGAAGATTGTGTCGAAGAGAAATAATCGCAGAGATAGTAATTGATTTTCGAGGTAGAGCAATTTAGGTGTAGCACTTCTTAATTCATCCTAATTTGGTGATAATAGTATAGTGAATAATGAAACGATCTGTCAAAAAGCCGTCAAATTCTAAACCAGAAGGGTGGAATTCTTACCATTACGCCGCTCGTGAAGGCAACATGGATGGGATAGCGCGCCTCGTGAGTAAGGGCCTTGGCCTGCATGAGCTAGCTAGCATTACAACAAAGACCAAGGATAGTGTGTTGCATATTGCAGCTGAGCACAATCAGATGGAAGTTGCGGAATACCTTCTGACATGGAAAAGCTATGTTGACGTGAATGCGTTGAATGTATACGGCGAAACACCATTGGATAAAGCCCTGCAGAACAATTATGACATGATCGCCAAATTCTTAATCGACAATGGAGGTTGTATTAACAAATATGATCCTACAACAAAGAGGAGATCTAATGGCGGCCTGAATTTCTAATGTTATTGAGTCCAAAGAATGAGTCTAATTTGTAAATGCATGTGTATTTATATCGGCTGTAAAGATGTATTTTCAAATCAATAGTCATCTTGCTTTTTCCAGCATACACAAACAAAATATATTCCGCAAGCACAGCCTTTCCAACGCAATAATAATTGCGCATCACAAAATAAAATCATATTGTCCTCCCCTCCCATAATACGACTTCGCTACTGCTTACTCGAAACTCCATACATCCAACTATCTACGTTTTTATAATGTCTCTCGTCTTATATACAATAAGTTACATTCTGTGCAATGCAATATACACGAAAATTGCTTCTAAAATGTATCTACAATCTACCACTACGGAATCTTGCATAACCCGTACTTCCTGTACCAATTAGAGGGAGAATCTTATCTCTAACGATGGTACTTGCTGCAGTCGTTCCCAACTCTATAGATATGACATGCATTGGGTTATTCGGGTCAAAATCAGATGCAAAATGAACCAATTTGCGAGGGATTTTGTACTTCAAACGACCAGCCGTCAGAGCTGTCTGCAACATATCACTAGTAAAGAGAAAGAGAGAAACAAAGAGAGTTAGCTTATCAAAGCTTGCCGTGTTAAAAGCAGAAACAGAAACATTTTTGCATTCGAGAAAAGACTTACCTGTAATACATAACCATGAGTACTTCGCTGTTTTCATAGGGATGATGGAAAGTGTACTCCAATCTATCCTTGTAGTATCTTGTTGGAGAAGGGTACCTACAACACAATGTCCCAACTGAGAAGCTCTTGGCTGGCAGGGTTACTAACGGGGGATTATTTAAATCGTCGGCACTATCTAATCCATGCTTAGATCGAATATCCTTGGTAATATTTGAAGCATTGGCTGTAATAGCTGCCAATTGCTCGGATAAAGAAGGACGCTGTGGTCTTTCAGAAGCAACACTGTTTGTACTACCAATGCTATTCTGACTCAGATTATTGGTATTATAATCTATATTATTATTATTATTATTGTTGTTGTTATTCCGTCGTATTTCTAGTATTACTGCATGTTTACCTCTTGCTCCACCTCGATGTCCTGATCCACTTTCCAAACTACCAGATGTGTGGGGTCTCATTGCAGTCATACTTGTATTTTGATTATCTTTGATATTCGCAAGCAGAGCCATGCTATTGGAAGCGTTCATAACAGTAGCAGCAGCACTATCTGTATTCGTATTCAATTGCTGTAGAAACTTCTTTTTCCCTTTTGGAGTCTTTGTGTTGATATAAATAGATTGTCTTTCCTTTTCTTTACCTCCTACAGCAAGAATAGAAATGACTGCACTACTAAAAGCATCATTCTCTCGATGAGATGGTGGTGCATTTTCATTGCTTTCAGCAGATGCAATAGTAGCAATCGTAGTGTTCCATCGTACATTTTTCTTGACACGAATATTCGAAGGCATTCCATTATGATCAGAAGATAACATCTTTTGTGCATTTCTTTGTTGTTCCAACATTAAATCTCGTTGTTGTTTCTGAATTGTATTTTCCTTGACTACGTTTGCCGCAGCTGCAGCAGCTACTGCTGCCGATGTAACATTTCCATCATCTTTATTAGTATCTTTATCATGTAACGAATTGGTTCCAAATCGTTTCGGTGTGAGAGATGTCAAACTACTACTATTCGTATGGTAAGATGAAGTATTGTTGCTATGTTGCCGTATAGCATTCAGGGTGTTGTACATTTCTTGCTGTTTCTGATCCATTGTGGTAGCTATAACTCCTCCTCCTCCTCCTCCTTTATTCATACTATTATGATTCCTCATCATAGTCGTATTCTTATTATTGATATTCAGACTAGCCACCAATTTATTCTGTGTGTTTTGGATAGCTGCTAAATTCGTTTGATTGCCATTTTTGCGCATCAAACTCCTTTTGTTAAAAGAAGCACTACCACCACGTCTATTATTTCCATAATACATTTCCACACCCTGGGTCAATTGATTACTGTTATGACTATTACCAGTTGTGCCTGGTCGAATGCGACTAAATGACGGCATAGAGCTATTCTTTGTGCCACTAAGCATATTACTGTTCATAAAATCACCACCAATGGTAGAACCATTTGTGTGCATGCGGGATTTCGATAGCGGCATCGATATCTTGTTTGTGTCCAAGTTGAAGTGATTATATCCGATTCTAAAGAAGTACACTAATGATAAGATAGTTTAACCAAATCTTACTTGATCGACAAATAGTAATATAGAAGTACAAGGCGATATTGGTGTTACGAATGGAGATTATGACACTTACTTTTTCGCCGAAATCTTTGATAAAAACTGTGAAGGAAGTGATTACAGGTCGAGCACTACGACGGCCAGTCCTTTCAGCTCGTATGCTCAGGAGATGTCGTCGTTTCCCACTGCTGAAGATCTTGAATCTGGCTATAATCTGCTATGTGCTCTCCAGAACCCACAAGATGCTTCCCATGGGCCTGCCTTGATTGCATTGGAGACTTCTCAAAGCAATCTAGACTTCATTATCCTGATGTTGCATTTGTTTGTCTCTGGAGATGATTATAGTGTTATGAATTTGCAATTGCGTCAGATTAGTGGGTTTATCATCAAGAATCAGTGCATGCCAACCATATTAACTTCTGTAGAGAACACGACGCATTGTATCGAGAAACTCTTTGGTATCATTTTGGACAACAATGATGAATTGCGTCGACTAGGTGCTTCAATCTTGGCAAAGATTGTCTCTCATTTGATTGCACAAGATTTGCCAGACACACAAAATGTATGGCATGCAATTGTAAAGACATTACTGGAAAATCTATCCAAAGATGATAACTTGCTCGAATTTGAAGGGAGTATGTATACCTTGAAATGTATCTGTGAAGATGCTTGCAATGGTTTGACACGATCTACGGACATGCTAGAGAGTATTGTGCGTACATTACTTCTCGTTATGAGCACTTTTGGTGCAACTTCATTATCAGAAGACGGACAACAACAACAACAAGCAATAGAACATACAGTAAAGTTGTATGCATTGACAGCATTTAATGTATTGCTTTGTAGCGTGTTTGATAGGAGTTCTTATGTTGGCAATAATTTACCTATACCCCCCGTCTTTGTTAACAATCTGATCGAATTTCTGGATATGTTGGGTACATTAGCACAAAGTCCATTGGCAGAAACGCGGCGTCAAGTATGTCAAGCATTGACAGAAATTGTTAAAGGTCAAAAATCTGCACTGAGTGGCAGTTTTGAAAATGTACTGGCATTCATGCAAGAGAGATTACTGGATAGTGATGAGAAAGTGGGCATTGAAGCATGTGAGTTTTGGCTCGTCGTATTACGAGAAAATGATTTATGTGCTGCTTTAGTATCATTGAATGTATTACCTACTTTGGTTCCTACTATCATTGACAAAATGGTTTACACGAAAGAAGTATTGTATTTGGAAAGAGAGGATGAAGAAGCACAGGCACGAGGGGACAAAAAGGTATATTTTCGTAACATTTCCAAGCAGGAGACGGAATCGAATGAGAAACTCACGACGTACACACTACGAAGACGGTGTGCCTTGTTATTAGATAAATTATCCATCCTATTGCCGAATGACATGCTGTCTATTGCTATGTCATCTATTTCCACCAAGCTGCAAGTAACAGGTCAAAGTGAAGACGAATGTTTACAGCGAGAATGTGGTATGCTTGCACTAGGTGCCCTTATATCTGGTTGTGAAGAAATGATCGAAACGGAAGCTTTACAAGTACTGACTCCAGTGATTGAAGCGTTATCAGACTCTCTTCCGGAGAACAGAAGTATATCTTGTTGGGTATTGGGTCGTTTCGCAAATATGATGAGTCGTAATGAGAATTTGGAAATACTGAGGAAATGTTTTCAATCTGTGGAAGGAAAGATGAAAGAATCAGAACCATTAATTCAAGATGCAGCATGTACAGCCATGATTAAGTACCTAGAATGTAGTACTTTCCAAGTGATGGAGTCTCTTGGAGTGCTCGAGAGTCTTTTAAATACGATAAAGGAAGGTTTTATCAACTATGGAGCGAAGAATAAATTACGATGTATGGATGTTCTAGCATCTCTAACCACCATCTGTGGTCAACAATTGGAAGAAAGTAATCATTTGCAGATATATAAAAATTTCTTTCTGCCTACTGTCATGTCGGCATTCTACCATTCTCCATTGGATGAAGCTGCTTTCCCGTTGTCTATGGAATGCTTACAGAGCTTAGCATGTAATGTACCCAGTATCGTCGAGCCCTATGTCAAGGAATTGTTGACTAGAAGTTGTGAAGTGCTGGCAGAGACCTTGTCTGACTACCAAGAAGCTCTCACTGATGCCACGGAAGATGCTCTACAACAACAAGAGATAAATGGAAATGGTAATTCGAATAATGTCCGTAATGCTCATGGAGCTTTACCTTCATTGTCGAATGCAGAGACAGCGATGGAGTTTATCAGTGGTATCATCGCTACATTTGCAAATGCTTCTTTCGACGTACTGGAGCTAGTAGATGCTGTATATGGAGAAGATGACTCAGTTCCTGCGCATATTCTTAGTGAAACAGCTTTATATAACCCTTTGTATCGAACACAGCTCTCCGCAAAGGGGTCTTCTTTCATCGACTTGTTATTGCAATGTTTGGCGTTTTCTTCTCCACAGCCCATTATACTTATGAAAACGACTGCTTTGGGTGCTTTGGGCGAGATCGTGGATCGAATGCCATTCATGATTCTTGGTTTTCCACAAAGGTTCGACCAATATTGTGCTGCACTGTGCGATAATCTGCAATTCACCATGGTAGATATCGAATTAGAGAACGGTCTGATCCAAAATAGTTTTTGGAATATGAGCAATTTGTGTGATTCTGTCATGGCATTAATCATGAATGTTTATGAAAACAATGGTAATGCTGCTGGGAATGGAGGTACATTACCAGAAGAGGTACAACAAGTGATGTACACTTTCTCGGAAACATATAGCGATAGAATGTTTGATGGGTTGGGACACACTGCGCAATTGTCATCTGGTCATGAGGCTATTGATAATTTGGTTCTCACCAATGCGGCCGTGGCAGTGAGTCAATTGGCATCTCTGTTTCCTGAAAAAGCCATGTTATTGTTTGGACAACGGAAGTTTGTATTGATGCATTTAAAAATATTGCGAGGATTACCAGTTGAGGATGATTGGCACAGCGAGTATGGCAAGTGCTGGAGAGGCACGCTGCAAATGTTTAGTTCTGATATGAATCTCGTACTCGAGAATGCTACCGCCGAACAGCGTGGAAACAACGGAATTAATAGTTCTGCACAAATCTTTGCAGAGGCGGTCGCAACAGCAGTACCTAATCCACATTATATTCCAACGGGGGGTTGTATCTATACAGATAATGAATCAAGGAGCCAGATACAGACTATTCTGATGGCTATCCAACAAAGCAAAACAGCGCTATGGAACCATCTGCTGCAAGAGAAAGCAGATGTTGTCAACTGTTTGCAAATGTATTTCGAGTGAATAAACTTGTCAAACTGTAATAATGTGAAGTATAGATTCATTATCTCCAACATTTACAGTATCAAAAATCTAGATACACTACATGAATCAAGTAGGCTTGAATGCCTCTACATGGAAGCCGACTTTCATTCTACCCTGACCATTCTTTTTTCCTGTGAAAGTAGTCCCCATCATTTCCACATGGTCTACTGATTTGAACATTTGCTGCGCATCTGCAAAAATAGTATCTCTTAGCTCTTTATACTTGGGATTGAACCATACAGAGATCACAATCAGACCATTGGGTTGCAACCATTGCGTGTAATAATTCATCACTTTTTTATGATCGACGTAATACAACATCTCATTGAACACAATAGTGCCGTACTTGACATTAGAAGGTGGCTTGAAGGACATTGCATCGGATTGCATAAATTGATGTGATTCCAAGGGAGTCAATTTCATGTCATTATTGTTATTATTACCAGAGGTGGAAGAAGGTTGAGCTCGTATTTGTCTGGCGATACGAATGGCTTCATCAGACAAGTCCACACCTTGATAGACTTTGCGTTGCGGACCATGCAAATAGTCACTCAATGTACCCAAACCACAACCAATATCCAATATTCGTTCCACAACGCTACCTTTATCATTGACATCTAACCCACTCCGAAGCGAGCCATAAGCACCTCCACCGTAATGCGCATAGAACATGTTCACAATGATGGAGTTACGAGCACGCTCAATGCCCACGCGATCCAAGTAGTTCCAATTGCCACCTTTGTACTCTTTCTCCCATTGCGCCTGAGATATGTTGTAATGCTGATCTTTACCGCCACAGATCCGTACCACCAAGAGGCCAAGAACAAATAGAACCACAAACATAAATGACAGTTTATGCATTGCTACTCCGTAATTGCGTAAAAAGTTTCTTTTTGAACCGAAACCTTTGTAATATGACTCTCAGAGAGAAAAAATTGCAAGATAGGGTCGCATCTACTAAGACAAATGCCTCAAAAGTGAGAAACAAAAGTGAGCGCGACCCACGATTGACACTTTTTGACAAGTAAATCAACCTGCAGTGTGTGACAAGTTCGTCAAGGTTCTGAGCGTATAGTCACTTTGTCGACATCATCTTGTGTTGTAATGCCCCCGAAGTCCAAATTTAAGTCGTCGAGCTTGTCTAATGGCAAAAGGGCGCAGATCAAGCAAGGTGAAGGCTACATTTCCCTGAAGCGAGATTCTGTTCTATCTGTGTTTACTCTAGAAGAGCCTGTTCTTGACAGGGCCCTAGTATCTGTGGAAAATGAAGTGGATCGGGGTGTTGATGTACTTGCTGATGGCGAAGGCGCTTTAGAAGGTCAGTATTTGAGCAAGTTCAGATCCAGGGCAAAGGGAAGAGGTAAAGGTGAACAGAGTAGCAGCCAAGAGAATATAGAAGCGGTAAAAAGAGAAAAAAGAGAAGAACGGAAATCTGTAGATGAGATGCAGGAGCAAGAAAAGGGAAGGGAAGAGAATATAAGTATACAATCGAATTCTCGTTCTACTTCACCTGCAGCAAAGTCTGATTTCGATGAGATTGCAGACACGCTATCTAATCTTGAAGCGGATGACGCTGCGAACTTTATCACTCTTCAATACAATTTGAATGATGTCCAGAATGCCATTGGCATCTCTAAATTGCAAACTCGAGTGGCCTCTACTGAAAGAGTACTACAAGCAGCATACATTGGTGCACAAGGTGTCTTCACAAAAGAACAAAAGGGCGTAAAACGGAAAAAAGAGAAGATTGAAGGTGATCACAGCGGTTTGGGTCATTTCACAAATAGCGGTGTCGAGCTTGGTATAGTTACATGCAGTACTTCTTCAGATGATGCATCACCTACTGGAATAGTCCATCGTACACCCTTTGTGAGTCCATTAATGCAGTTGAGAGACACGTACTTGGTGCCCGATTTCGTCAAGTCTCTAAGTCTTGGTGATACAATTGAATTTCGATCCACGGAAGAAATCAGTGACGATCCAAGTTCATCCGATAACGAAGACAAAGAGAGTGGAGATCAGGATACTTTTTCCTCTTCCTCTACTTCACACTCCTCTACTCAGAATGGGAAAAAGAGTTCGAAAAAGAAACAACAATTCAAAGGGGAAAAGGAAACAAAAGATACTAAAGATACCAAGAAAGATGATTTGAATTCTGCTACCGACGCTGCAGCAACCACTACGGTAGATGAGAAATCAGTGAAGAAGATTCGATTGAATATTTGGTCTCTGGCTGTAGTGAAGGAGTTGAAGTACGACGACGATGAGGTACTTAGACAGATCAAGGTGCAGAGAGTGCAGAGCTATCCAGGAGACACCGAATGGCTCAGTGTCGAAGATTCACGGTTGCGAGAAGTGTCTCAAGCAAGCTCTACGGCGGGTAGCAGTACCGGTAATATCTTGTAAGAGAAGGAGGCGGAAAGACAATTTGTAATAGAAGAGTGTATAGAGTTATATGGTTTTTGTTAGTTATGCCTAAATAAGAAGAGAAGTTTTTAAAACCACATTTTCCAAAAAATCTAATATTGTACATCACATCAGAACATCTTCCATAATATTGAATACAATTCTCTTACAAAGTCGGAATATCATACAGATCCATCTCATTCACATTGCTAGGCTCGCTTGTGGCATCTGAACTCTTAACACGGTATTTGTGACAGTCTCTGAGTTGATAAAAATGTGAACGATCTGATGCAATCTTTAACACCTTGCCCTCTTTTCTAGATGGCAGAGGCAATTCGATGAGTGGATAATCTTGGATATCTTGGGTCGATGCTGCGATAAATGGAATATGCCCTGTACTGGTCGCGTTGAGACACTTGATTGTATCCTGATCTAAGATCTTGCGCACAACACCATCTTGCATTAAATACCAAACACCCTCTTTACTCCGATCTTGAATAATGGCATAATCAGGCTTCTTGATCTTACTGCTGAGCATTGAATGACTCTGATGCAATATGGAGTGTAGAATTTGCTTGGCAATGACCAAACCAGGAGTTGTGATGAGCATATCGTTGTTGTCTTGATGGCATAAAAAGTGGTTCATGCAGACATATCCACTCTGCTCTACACGTGGCAACGCCGTCCATACACTATCTACTGTATCTAGATCAATCAAAGGTTGTCTAGGAGGCTCTTGTAGTAAAGATAAAGTGCCTTCACTATTGAAATCCATGAATGTTGCCTTGTGGTTGTTAAAAGTTCCAGATATAGCACTCTCTAAAAAGGCATGCATGGCTTGATTGAAAGCGACGGATGCATATCGATTGTTGTAATGACGTCTATCTAGACATGCCTGATCACCAGTGCATCGTGGGTAGGGTGGTGGTGATACCCATATCAATGATATCGATGCCTTTGTTTGCCCTTCTGACTTGCTCTTGCTACACTTCTTGGCAAAGTTGGAGATTTCCTCAGCTAGATGCACAGCATGCCCTCCTGCATGTAGCAGATTCCTCAAGGATGCATGAGTTAAATCCCATGTACCTGTTTGAAAGACGTAAATGTCTCTATTTCCCTGATGTTCTTGTCCCTGGCTAGTACCTGGGCAGGTGAGACGAGTAAAATAGTCTCCTAGATCCGTAGCAAAGCTCACTCCTTCGTGCACCATACGCGCGATATTGTCCGCATAACCATGCTTCCTCTCTAATTGTCCAGCTGCTCCTGCACTATAATATAAGTAATAGAACAAATCCCATGTGTATCTCATATGCGAAGCGCCAACTAAATGTGTGTGTACGTGTTCATATTTCGGTAAGACCTTGTCGCCGAAAATTGCCTTGAACATACTACGAGAGGGTAAGAAACGAGTACCCGTACCGAGCCAATGATAATCTGCTAAAGCACCGAAGGACGATTCAGAGCCTGCATTTAAAATATGCGTGCTGCTTTGATGCATAGCACTGGCATGAGTGGAACTATTTATACTCTGTTCATTACCACTGTGTTGTTGTCTGTGAACTGATGCCCACACTTGGGTACTAAGGCTAGGATCTCTCGTCCACATGCCATACTGACTTTCCTGATTGTTGAACGAAATGAGATCACTCGCGATATCATCACTGTCACCTTTGCCATCCTCACCTTCTCCGTGTTGTACACGTATTTGCTTATAGAACAGTCTCTTGTTGATGAAAGCAGTAGGAGCAAAGAAGTCAGAGAATGCATCATAGTGTTCAAAATCGAGCATGATAGAGAGATTGTATGTAGTAACTCCGAGCTCGAAGAAAGGGCAGTGAATGGTGTAATTGTTGTTAAAATGGTCAATACTCGCACATGCTATACTATGATAAGCAGAGGACGCTTTGATTTCAAAAGAAGAGCCCCCTTTTATGGAAGAAGTAGAAGAAGAATCGCTTTTGCAACTTCTCTGCAATATTTTGAAAGAAAATATGTGATTTTTAGCAAAAGCATTCTCTACTCCAACGAAATCGTATTCACAATCCATTTGCATCGGTAAGGCTCTCAATTGTTCATCCTTGAACAAAGAAGGAAGCCTCTTATTCCCTCGATTTCTATCCATAAGCACTCGTTTGACTTCATCTGTACAACCAGAATTGCGAAAATTGACTGACACTTTGTTGATACAATCAGTCCATAGTCTCCAATTCTCATCACTATTCAAAACAGACGTATACCCGATATATTTCAAATACTGCTGATATTCGTTGCCATAAAAGGGACGGGCAAATAGTGGAACACCACGCGGGTGGCCATCACGATCTCTATGCATGCCCAGAATCACCCGTAGCACGAACAGCAGACTAAGCCAGACTCGCATCATCTCAGAGCTATTTCTGTATTCAAGAAAACAAATCCATTTCTGAGGGCAAAGCGTAACCAAAAGGAGGCACGGTCAGAGCACCCGCTTTAACACCCTTCCACTACCGCGAGAAAAGAGACGAAGTGTGATACGAGACCGACCTCATAAAATCCAGTCACTTCTTAATTCAATTTATTCAGCAGCATCTTTTGCAACGACACACGTGCTTTTGGCATAGATAAGAGTAGTTTGAGATCTATTAGACCTTTTTTGATGTTTTTATGCAAGAATTTGATTAGTTTGGTAAGATGGGGTTGATATGGAGGACACGGGCAGTGATCGCATTGTTGTTTTTGGGTTTGAGTTTGAGTGAAGCTGCGGAAAGAAATGCTTCTAATGGCAATAGCACAGATCTTGCGTCATTTGAGTCTCATTTGCGCCGCCACTTATTGTCCGAGATGACTTCCTTCATTCCAGAAGAGCACGGTATGTATATTGACAAAGATGATGTATCTAACCGTAGGAAAGGTGGAGATGTGAAGCCCATATTCTCAACGTATCGATGCATAGGAGGTCATGAAGAGCGTTCTGAGTTGGGCGTGCGTGGCAATCAGCGGCATTGTGTGTTCCACAATGTATGTCATAAAAATGGTGATGGTGACATGATCACTTATTTTGCCGATGCAAATGATGTGGGTCTACCAACCGATTATGTGGGTAGTGATGTGCGTTACAAGTTCTTAAGAGAGCAATGGGTACAATTAGGAGCTTATGAAGGGTTCACACCATTGTATAGTCCGCGAGTAAATCGTACAACCTATGGATTACCTCCCATTGAAACATATCCCTACGCGCCTCTGGATCGGTATATTCTATATCATCCATTTGTAGAGCATAATCCTGGACATTTTATAGATACACTCTTCGTTATATACTCTTTACCGGTACTGTTGGGGTACGAACCACATCTCAATATACAACTTTTGGATGCAAATTTCGACAAGATGGAGAAGGTTCGAAGTCAGAAACACCGAAATGCACTCTTACCTGGTGTTACAGCTGTACCGCCACGAGCCATGAAAGATGTGGGCAATGTGTGTTTCAAAAACTTGTTTGTTGGATCAGGTAGAATCAATGTACTACAAGGGGACTGGGTTGCTCCTTTCACCGCTACCAAGATGATCTGGTATATGATCAAGAATATCGAGAATTATCATGTCAAGCACGGAGCTCCATTGCGTTTTCTGACTCATGAATACCATCCCCGAAGACATCGCATCGTGATACTAGAAAAAGTACTGAAAGTAGCTGAAAATGATGCCAATTTCTTCAAAGAACACGATATCTTGGTCAAGGTTATTAAAGAGTACTTTGAAGACACGGGTATTGCCGAAGTAGTCAATTTGAGAGGAAGTGAGCTGAGCTGGATGGATCAATTAAAGGAAATACGGAAAGCGACATGTATTCTAAGTGCTCCAGGTGGTACATCTTTTCTTGCTTCGTTTGCTCGTCCTGGAACAGCAGTTGTCATTAGTGATAAAAACTATAATGGATTGAGTAATCGAGACCTAGCTCCAGCAGGTAAAGATAACAACTGGTTCTCTTCTCTTTCACATATCTTTCTATTCCATTATCAGGTTTGTACCCAAGATGAGAGCATTGGGGGCTCCATTCGAGTCGTATTTCCTCGAATGTACATGATGCTACTGCAAGCTTTAAGTAAAGTAGAGAGACAAACTGTTGTATGGAATAGCATTGAGAAGGGAAAGAGGGTCAGTTACTTGTATAAAAAAGCTTATGAAAAGCCAGCCAATCACGTCAAGATGGAGCCCATCTCTCAATCCTGCAGGTTCGGGGACGAGATGCCCGTTCAAGTACTCGATGCCAGGAAGGTGGGAAGCATTACTTCCATGACCCACAACAGTACCACGGGGGAAAGAATACCTATACCAGAAGGTGTCAAAGATGCTGACCCCCCTCTACCATACTACAATTCATGATAGTTGATCATGTATGAATGAAATACCATAAATTGTGCATATATAGAGAATGATGATTTATTTGTTTGGAGTAATGATGAGATTAGTGATTAATAACACAGGAAGCACGAACATGCACAATACAAACATTATAACTACAAATTTAATTCCATCATTCAAAAACTAATCTATCGTCCTGTCAGTAGTAGCTGTGCTGCCCCTACGGGTGACATCACCTCTACTGTCACGTTACCATAGACGGCAGTGACACAAGACAAGCGATATGTCTCTGGGTTTTCTCTCAACACATCCTCTTCATCCAGCGCTCTTCTGTTGCAGTTCTTGAGTGTGTCATCTTGGATATCCACGATACAAGTGCCACATCTCTGTTGACCATTGCAATTGGTCCATCGAGTAAGACTGCGGTATACATTGATACCATTCCCAACCAGTAGTCTGCGCAAATTTGTACCACCAGGACACTCAAGAACAATATCCTTCTTTCCTTGTTGTTTGACAGTCACAGTACACGTTGTTTCTTCAGGCTCTGGCACAGGACCACCCAACAATTGTTCTTTCGTACCTCGAAAAAAGGTGTAATTGAACAAGGAAGGTTGAGCATTGTAGGTTGTCAGTACGAAATCAAAATCTTTGGCAATAGTGCTTGTGTTTCCGAGACCAATAATGTAGTCACCTTTCTGAATCAGACCACTCGCAAACGCTTCTCCAGTAGGTTCCAAGTCTAATACATAGACCCAACTAAAGGAAATATCACTACCCCAACTGATTCCACATCGTTTGGGTAACTCGATGCTGAAAGAAATCCCCTGGCCACTATCTTCGGGTGAAGATGCAGAAGTCTCACTGGGGGGTTGCCATTCTTTCTTGGCAAAGTGCAAGGTGCTTCTTCTTCTGCTTCTTCGGACTGATGAAGATAGGAGACCATGCAAGACAGAAAGACATAGAAGGAATGCTAACAAAGCAAGGTATGATGAAGAAAGGCCTCTCATAGACTAATAAGCTACGATTTGACGCAAAAGATGATGACAAAGTGACAAGAACCCCCCCAAAATTTCTAACTTATTGTGGAGTGATTTTCGCGGGTAGAGCGTCAGGTCACTTTATTCGCGTTCGAGCTCAGTTTACGCCACCAACAGTCATATCTAGTACACTGTCAATTCCGTATCGATGCCTAAGCGAAAGAACGAAGATTCTGACCTTGAGATCCTGGCCGCCAAAGAGGCTCGCAAGACGCACCAAAAGTTGGTGGAAGAGGGAAAAGCGTCGAAGAAAGTGAAGCCTCTTCCACCAGGATACGTTTGCAAAGCATGTGGTGTGAAAGAGGACCACGCCATTTATAATTGCCCCAATAAAAAAAAATCATCAACACTTTCTACAACCTCTTCGGCAATAAGTGCTGTAAAGACAACATCAGCAACTTCGAAGGATGGTAGCAGTAGTGATAGCAGTAGCAGTGATAGTGATACTAGTAGTGGTAGTGGTAGTAGTAGTAGTGGCACTGACATTGATAGCGATGATAGCGATAATGAAGAACAAAGTGCGAAGAAAAAGAAAGATAGTAGCAAAAGTAGGAGAGACACGAATGAGTCTAGTACAGATGGAACGCAGCAAGTTTATATTTCAGGTCTACCCTTTGACATGACGGTGGCTAAATTCTTGAAATTGGTGTCCGATCACGGTATAGAAGGCCTTAAACAGCCCTTTGGAGTGCATTTGGTGCCTTTTGAAGACAATCCAAGCAAATGCAAAGGTGTCGCCTTTGTCACTTTCCTTTCGGTTCAGTATGCTCAACAATGTTGTGAGAAAATGTCAGGTTTAATTTTGAACGATAAAAAACCGCATATGAAGTTGAGAGCAGAAATCAATACCAAGAAGCAAGAGAAGGAATGGCAGCCTCCTAGTCAAACCAAAGTTGATTTGTCCTTTTCTGGAAGAATTCATGACAACACTGGAAAGAGGAAGAAGAAAGGTGCTAGTGGCACTCCTCGATGCTACAGGTGTGGTGGTAATTGTCCCGATCCAAAGATGTGTGAGAATCCTCGTATCTGCTACCGTTGCAAAAGTACGGAGCACCTCAGCTCTCAATGTCCTCTCAAGAAGAATCCAACCGCTGTGCAGGTCAAGATTAAGCCTGAGCGAACCCAGGATCGAGCGAAGATGGGCATTTCACTAGCCACAGGAGCTACGAGCAATAAGAAGATTAAGTTTGATGAGTGAGAGGTAAGTAAATTTTAGTATTTTTCACGTTGTACTATGAAGAGAAAGTGCCCGTCGACATACGCTGGTGATGATTGGAATCAAACGCAATGCTTTGACTGTATACTCGTTGCAGAGAACACCTTTTTTTTTGACAAGAACCTGCAGGTTGACACGTGCTTTCTCCTCCATGTCATCCACTCTTATCATCCTATCCTTTTTTGTGCTAAACTGTAATCCCTTTCCCCCCTTGTTGTCGTTCATTATGATTCTTGATAAGATAATACAGACTGTAGAGAAGACGAGGTAAAGGAGTGTAATTGATGTGATTATTTTGGATGTTGAAGAGTGAAAACTGTATATTACCAACAAAAAGAACATTATTTAGGTCAATAGATACAATTATCCTTTCACCTTCACGAGAATTGTTTACGTGGATGCTACAATGGAAGCAATAATCTGTCTTCCTGCAAAGTATCTCCCAGAGAAAGTGGTCCATGCCTTCTTGGCACTAACGATGTCCGAATACGTCAGATAGACCATCACTTCATGAGCACTACCCAAACTGTTGGTTCTCGTTCTCCGTAGAGGACTTTGTTCCTTTTTCGGACCATACTCCCCGACCTCGTCTACTTCGTCCATAGCGTCATCATTATTGCCACCTTTGCCCTGGTTCCTCTTATGGAACTCCTCCTTAGTCAATACTTGGCCGTTTGCCATTATGACTTTAATCTTTATCTGTTTCAGATCTCCCATCCGAGCAGCCTCTTGACGAATCTCATCCTCAATGTAGGGATCCTTTAGGTCGACCATTTCTAGCATATTCTGTAAAGACACCATGGTTGCTTCGGATGCTTGACCTTGTGGAAGAAAGTCCAATTCATTCTCTGATCCTTTAGATGTCGTGGCTACTAGTGCTTCTCCTGTTGTTTGAATTGTCTGAAGTGGCAATATCACTGCTTGATTCAGTATTGTGAAAGTCAATGCGATTCCACCCACATTCAATCCATTATTAGTCATTTCTGTATACATGGTGAACGCATCGACTTTATTGGAATATTCCAACTGTACGCCTTCGTACACGTAACAAAGAGGAGGTTGGTTGGGGAAACCATAAGGTAGTTTGTTTGTGGAAGGAGTGATGCTATTCAATGAGCCGTATGAAATAAAAATGCGCTGAAGCATATCAACAGATAAGGCGGCATTCAAGTTTCGGACCATAATGAATGACGAAGACATTTGATCGAAAGCAGCCAGCTTTTCAAGTTCCTTCTTCTCCTGTTTGATTGTGTCACCTGTAATTACTGTATCTGTAGGTCGTCCTACTTTCATATTTCGATCACCCAACAAGAGGCCATCTAAACACAGTGCTGCTTCTGCACTGCTCTCATCTGCAAACCAAATGAATGCATATCCTTTGCTTTGGCCCGTCGCATTGTCATGAGACATGTCGATCTTCTTGATCATTCCGAAGGGGGAAAACATCTTTCGTAATTCCTCCTCCGTAATGTCAAAGTAGAATGACCCGACGTACAAGCGAGCACGGTGATTATCTACTGAAGAGCTAGCTGGCATCATGCCCACAGGAAGCGTCGTAGTTGGCATCATGCCCACGGGAAGCGTCGTAGTTGGCATCATGCCCACAGGCAGTGTCGTAGTTGGCATCATGCCCACAGGAAGCGTCGTAGTTGGCATCATGCCCACAGGCAGTGTCGTAGTTGGCACCATGCCCACAGGCAGCGGTATTGTTAAGGTAGGGGGAGGAGGTGGAGGTGGAGGTATAACAGGGGCCTTGCCTTGAGGCAGGTTTGCCACCAAGCTCGTCTGAGCCTGCATTTGAGTCGCATTTGAACCACTTTCACCGTCATCAATGGGCTCAAAACGTCGTTTGCGTCTTCTCTCAGTCATCACTCGTCTCCTAAACGGCCAAAAGTGGTTCTAAGCGGAGTACCCACGAATAGTTTATGGAAGTCCATGGGAAGTGTCTTTACTTGGCCGGAATCCCATTTAAGCATTTTTTATTGTTGCTGTCACTGCCAGGTGATTGACGCAGACGCAATAGGTCTTCTTTCAAAGGCTGATACATTTCGAGCAAGTCTTCGATTTCACTATAAATACAATGTCTGCTTTAGTTGCGACTGAAGACCTCGACCAATCCTCGATTGAGCTTCAGATCGAGGAGTCTGGCTTGACTAGTTGTCGCAATGTTGACCAGCACTTAGCTGATGCACATGGCTATTCTGGCGAATTGGATCATTTTGGTAAAGCGAAAGGTTTTGGAGAATGGCATGTGTCTGCTGGTGGAGATTTGTATGTTGGCTATTTTAAAGACGGCCAGTTTCATGGAAAAGGTATCTACGAATGGTATTTGGATGGCGAACTAGTGGCCAAATTCGAAGGTTATTACGAGAAGGGGCTTAAAGAAGGAGAAGGTTACTTCGTCTGCAGGAAGAACCCGAAGGATCCCTCTGACCAAAGACTCGAGCATTATCATGGGTTTTACAAGAGGAATCAAAAGTGGGGTAAAGGTGTTTACGAATATGCAGACGGTAGTTGCTACGATGGCCTGTGGGAATACGATCAGAAGAATGGCCATGGTGAGATGCGATGGCCTAATGGTGATTGCTATATTGGTAACTTCAAAGATGGAGCACGCAATGGATTTGGAGAGTATATATTTAGAGATGGCAGAAAAGATATTGGCCAGTTTGTCAATGGTATAATGGAAGGAGATGGCAAACGATATGATAACGAGGGCAAACTTATTGAGGATGGAAGATTTGAGAAAGATGTGATGGTTTTTGGTACATCTAATGCAGAGATAGAAGAAAGTGTGAGCAGCGAAGGCGCAGAAGAATTTCATGAAGATATCTGGTCTAATGGTGGAGAAGATGGTGCATCCAGCAAGAAAGAAGCCTCTGAGACTGATGATAATAAAGTGAAGACGGAAGAAGATACACCAAAGGCTGCTGATACGATAGCTGATACAGATATCACAATGAGCGCCTCTTCAAAGAAGGAGAGTTCCACAAAAGAGCCTCTTTTCTCTTCTAAAAAAGATGATGATATCACAATGAGCGCCTCTTCAAAGAAGGAGAGTTCGACAAAAGAGCCTCTTTTCTCTTCTAAAAAAGATGATGATATTGCTAAGAGCGCGGCGAAAAAGAGTTGGGGTAAATTGAAAGGTGCCGTCAATGTTGCTGCTGCTTTCAAGAAATCTGGCCAGGATAATAGCTCAAAGAAAGAAAAGGAACCACTTTTCGGAGCTCCGTCTGCAGGAAACACAGATAGTAACCAAACTACACCAGATGGTGATACTGGCGAGCTCGGTGGAGCCGATTATTAGGTATTCGTCAACAATTATATGGTATTTGTGTATTTCAAAAGTTATTGTGTACATACTAGATTAATTTACAGTTTTAGAATTTGAATATTATAGACGATCTGAAAAAATATGTCGCCTGAAAAGTTTGTTTTATTTATGTATATGTCAACTGATGTGTTATTATTGAGTTTGTGCCTCCTCCAGCATCCCGATGAATTCTTCGCTAGCCTTTACCCACTCATCACAGGCTGCCAAACTTACTGCTTGTCTCAATTTATCAGAAGCGTCTATTTGTTGTTGGCTTTCGATAAGAGCAACAATATTATCACGAATGTTGTCGCCGAGCTCTACAATTTGATTCAGTAGTACTGCACGCGAACGGCAGGTCAAGATAGATCCGTGCAAAGCTTGTTTCTGTTCATGAGCTACAACGACACCACGAATACATTGCTTCAAGTTTTTGAGTAACGACAACGAGAAAGGAGCCACGGATCCATCAGCAGCTGTGCAGCTGCTTTGCTCTGTCTCTTGATACTCTTGTGAGAAGTTGATGAACATAGCAATCGACCCTAACAATTTCTCTTCTGTTTCGTTCTCTTCCTTGCTCAGTTGCGACGGAACAGTGAGTAGTAATCTGGCAATAATGACTGGAATAAGAGCCCATCGATGTTCGGGAGCTAATACGTTCATACTACGACTCAACAACTTCTTGCCTTTAGCACTCTGCATGATCACTGCTACGATATCACCATCTAACAGGATTTCTTCACTTTTGCCATCTAAATTGGTTTCACTAGGATCAGGTAGTTTGATACCCAAAGACTCGGCCAAATTAGCCACTGCTCTATCTACTTCGTACAAAATCTCGCTTCTTGCGAAGGGATCGCTACTGATATTAGAGGAACGCAACAAGTGGTTCAACTCTTGCACCATGCCTAATGCTTCGTAACCCTTTTGTACTTGCTGACGCATAATCCATAGCTTGGTAGAAAACGGTTTGTCTAGACAATTTTCGGCCACAGGAACACTGAGCAATGTTTTGGGTTTGTGAGCATCTGATCTTGTCAAATGACCAAGCACCTGCTCTCGTTCTTCCCACTTTCTACTCATGGCGTGTAGCTTCTCCTTGGTCTCTAGCAATGCCATGTGGATTCTCTCTTTAAAATCTTTCCATAATGGTTGAGGGACCACGGCCATGGGAGGCACGGGACTATCATTATCTTCAGCCTTTTGTCGCAACTCGGCATTGTCTCGTACATTCTTTTGTACAAAGTAGAAGTCTTGAGTATATGGATCGTCCAATTCTAATGGTGTCATTACTTTACTAGTCACGAATCGGATATCAGAAGAACTCATCATAGCAGTGTAACGAGGACGGCCAGTGATGTTGTTAATACGAGGGTCGTTACCAGATTGGCCACTAGTACTCGCATAACCTCCTTCTCGAGGACTAGAACTGAAGCTACGAGGCTTGTAACCAGTACCACGAGGTTTCTGGCTCGCTTTGTATGTCTTGGTAAAGTCTCTGCGACTAGCTCTCGACTCACCACCGAAAGCATTGGAGCTTCCACCAGCCATAGCACTCTTCGGTCTAGCAGAAGGAATAGGTAGCTGCCAAGCAGGTCCTTTAGTCTTCTCAGATTCTGTTACTTTGCCAGCACGCATATGAGGAGGCAAATCCCGGTCGTCTACTTCTCTCTCTTTCTTTGGAGTAGGAGCTTCCTTGACCTTGCGAACAAGAATAGAGGAACCCTTGCCACCCTTCTTAGCACTCGCTTTGCGTTCTTTCTTGCCTTCCTCATCAGTGGCAGTCTTAGTGTCATCCGTACCATCACCGGATTTGGATTTGTCGAGCATAGCCAATAATTGGTTCGTGGCCTTGATATCCACCCCCTCTTTGACCTCTTCCGCTGCATTCTCTTTCGGGGATACTGATTCCGCCTTCTGCGCTTTGCGAGCTTCTTTCTCCGTTTGTCTCTCTAGCTTGCGTGCTTCGTATTCTTCCTTACGTTTTTGTTCTTGACGCTTTACAAATAGAAATCTCTGAAACAATTCGTTCTCTCGCGCTTGAGGTGGTAAAGACTGCAGCTCTGGATATTGCTTCAATAATTTACGTCTATCACCTTCCTCCATGATGGGAACGTCACTAGCATTGGTAGGTTCAGTGGCTGCTTGTCCGGAGGTGGATTGCACACTGTTTTTATCGTCCGTAACCGATGGATTCACCGCAGGTGGACCTCTCTCTTGTATCTGTTGCATCTGCGCTTGTGTCACCTGCTGCATTTGTTGTTGCATCAACTGAGGATTGGCTCCTGGAGGTCCCATACCTTGCATCATGGGAGGCATACCAGGGACTAGCATAGGACCATTAGGACCCATAACCATCATAGGACGAGGACCATTCATCATGGGACCACCTTGACCCATCATTCCTTGAATACCAGGCATCATAGGTGGCATACCAGGTGGCATACCCGTGCCTGGTGGTGGAGGAAGACCGCCTAACCCACCCATAAAGGAAGGTAAACCTGGACTGATACCAGGCGGGCCACTAGATTGTCCATCTGTTGACGGAGTAATCCCAGGTGGTGCGCCCATACCAGGAGGAGCATCGACGGAACTATCCAATTCTTGCTGTTTAGAAGGCACGGCACGCTTCTTGCCTATCATACCTAGCATGTCCTCCAATAATTCCTTCTTAGCTGTAGAGGTAGCTTCTCCACTAGCTGCGGAAGTGTCCTGTATTTGAACAGATTCCAATACATTACCACTACTACTTGCATTATCATTGCCACCACCCCCTAGAATGCTTCTGAAGTCGGTCACATCACCCATGGATATCATAGAATCAGCACCACCACCAAACATGTCGTCGATGTTGGTGTTATCAATGGTCTTTTTGACGCCTCCGCCAATCGATTGTCTGTCTAATATACGGATCATATCATGAGGGTTCGCTTGTCGTTGTGGAGGGACTGGATCTGTGAGAGAGCCGAGACCTCCTAATCCATCGTCACCAATACTCAAATTACCGATGTCTCTGAAAATATCATTACCAAAGTCTACATCACCAGCCATAGTGGAGTAATCGAAGGTGGGAATGTTTGTACTGCTCGCATTTTCTTGTAAGAAAGCACGAAATAGATTCCCTCCATCTTCACCATTACTACTGGCATCGTCAAGACCACCCAAAGTGGACTCATTACCAGAACCTGCTAAATTGAAGAACGACGGCAAAGTCGATGTTTCAGCAGCGATTTCCAAGTCATCTATATTATCGATATTACACACAATCATAAAAAGTATAAACATGGATCAAGAATAATATTAAATTCACATACAATATCAGGTCAGAAAGAGAGAAAGAACACACATAGAATTGAATAAAGATTAGAGTTAGTGAGAAATATATTTGAATAGCGGGCGCAGGTGATTGTATTGACATGCACCACCGAACACAGGAGCGATCAGTGCATAAGTAGTTTATCTCGACATAGACGCACCTTTGGTCGGTCCACTAGACATGGTCAACTATAAATTGCACAACTAAATCCCCCAACACGCCTCTATCTTACGTATAGACACAAAAGAGTCGCCACAGAGCGTTGTATAGTTGCAATCTCACACGATTTGCTTGGTCCAAATCGATTAGCATGATCGACCACGTATCTAATTCTGGCACTTCCAGACTCTTGGATCCTCGCTCGCTCGGCGAGTTTTCACTTATCACCGTCTCTATACCTACAGGGGGTTACCATTGAACCTGTTTTGTGATTTTTGTTCGAAGTATTCCCATACTTTGGTGCAGGAAGAAACAGGATATTTTGAACTCTCCCATTTTCACGATTGACTTTACAGAATGTGGATTGTGTATGCCTTTTTGCCGCCCTTGATCGTGTCTCTGATCTTGTACTGTGCTCTGTCTCCCAAAGATAACATCACTATCAATCCAGGTACAAAAGCTTTGCTGGTGATATCTCATCCTGATGATGAAAGCATGTTTTTCACTCCTTTGTTGTCTCATTTAAAATCTCAACAAGGTGTGGCGACATATATTCTATGCTTATCTACTGGGGACTATGGTAATATTGGATTTGGTGATGTCCGTAAAGCAGAATTGTATGATGCTGCCTTATCTGTACATGGGATTCCGAATAAAAGAGTCATCATACGGGATGAAGTAGATTTGCGAGATGGGAAACGTAATCGATGGTCGCATACAAGGATTTCGCATATTATTCAAGAAACTATACGAGATTATTTGGATGGGGAGCTTGATATGATTTTCTCATTCGATCCAAATGGGGCCAGTGGACATGTCAATCATCTAGATACATGTCGTGGTGTACGACAAGCCGTGAAGCAACTACGAGCAGATAGCCTCCTTTATTCTGAGTCTTCTATAAATATGAAAGAACAGAAAACGATTGAATTGTTCGAGTTGGAGACGGGTCCGATCTATCGCCAGTTCCTTGGCCCTCTAGATATTATTCTGCAACAAGCGATTGTGAACCACGAAAAACAAGTATATATACAACCCCCTAGAATGCTCAGTTTAAATCACTTACCTCCTCTAGTCGTACAAGAGAAGAAGTTCGTGGGGAGGCCTTTCGACGATGCAGGATTAGCCATATTGACGTCTTATGATACTGTATTAGACTCTTGGAAGGGTATGAGCAAGCACGAGTCGCAGTTTGTGTGGTACCGAAAGGCGTTCGTGATCTTTTCCAAGTTCTCTTATGTCAACACCTTCTGGAGGAGATGAAAGAATTTATATTTAATTGTTATTTACTGTGGTGTATGCTTATGTGCTCAATAATGAAGATTTGTTGCTCATCTACAATTTCATTTCAATAATTGACATTTATACATTTTCATCACTATATTTTCTGTTTAATGCTTTTATTCTACGAAGAATGTTATTATAGAGAAGACGCCTATCAAGAGTGTCAACAGGACTGGGCTGATATAGTCTCCAGAATGCCTGGGTCCTGCAGCGAAGGCTAATGAACAAGCACCATTACTCACTCCGATCAATGTGGCGTTATAATCACAAATACCCTTGCATTCTGTCATGAGATCGTTATAGATTGAACTGCCAGCACAACCTACGTCTTCAATACATCTTAGTGTATCGGGATAAGCTGTACCGAAACCAGGAACTAATGAGTTATCTTCAAAAGTCAAGGGACAGCAATTTTGATGTTGTCTTTGCATCAGAGACATGGTGATGTCACCCTCTACCAAATCATCGAAGGTACACTCTGAAGGCACATTTCCGCTCTTGTTTTGACGCATATCTAACAGACAACCCATGGCATTCTGAATGACACAACCAACGCATTGATAATACTTGGAGACAGTACCTCTCTGGATTTCAATACAGTTACTACCTACCAACTTTCTTAACATTTCTCCTGTATGGTAAGTCAATTGCTGACCCACATATCCCAATTCGTGTCCTGAGATGATGTGAAATTGAATATCTAAAGTCGAATTCCCTAAAAAGGAATCATCATCCATAGCAGCTAATTCATCGAAGGAGGGCAAGTTCGTCTCAGATACGTCCAAGTAGTCCATGTTGGAGTCTCCACGTAGAGTCTGGATACTTCCGAGATTCTTTCTCGTGGTCTCTGCATTCTTCTCCGAGTCTGTACTC
>JACLAD010016948.1_pt1 | contig 27085 bp, 26 predicted proteins | sample 8027901 | NCBI WGS metagenome assembly JACLAD01 (sample SAMN15725071, study PRJNA655200) | protist metagenome | isolation source: fluorescence activated cell sorting (FACS) single amplified genomes of... | place: Spain: Blaines Bay Microbial Observatory, Mediterranean Sea | collected 2016-07-05 | reverse complement strand
AGCGGGGATTAGACGCTATGGCTCCAATCTCTATTTCTCAAATGCTGAGACCAATAAAATAAAATTTTTGAATTTCATCCTACTTAATCAAGGAAAACACATACACAACAATCTTACTACCTACGCCTCTTCTCCGCCATCCTTCTCTCTTCAAGTTCTCCATAGAGCATTGAGATCTGCTCCTGCAGCTTTCTGATCTCCTTGTCCTTGGCTTTGAGTTCTTCATCTTTCTCCCGTAGCGACATTCTCAAAGCGTCCAGCATAGATGACTTAGATGCCTCAGAAGCTGGTGATGAGCTTTTGGGAAGGTAATTTGGATCATGCTGCTGATGGTATCTCAACTCCTTGATCCGTTGTGAGAACTGGCGATTCTGATAGAGGAAGGATGTTGTCACTCCAGCCTCTGAAGCGACTGTCGCAAAGTCGATACGCCTGTTATTGGCTATCAGCATTGAAATGGCATCCTCTACGGCCTTTTGCTTTACTTCACTCTTGAGTTTATTAGCTGCAATCATATTGGCAGTGTGCCGCTTCTGAGTACTCATAGTTCACCTCGTAGGTTCTTTTCTGCAAGGTCTTCCAAGCGTTGGATAATATTTTCAATGGAAGTCTTCTTCTTCTCATTCATCTCAACAACCCTGTTCTGACCCAACTTCAGTGCATCAGCAATGTATGTGCTGGTCTGTTTGAGTTCTGCATGAAAGTTCTTCAAGTAGGAGGGATCTGTATAAAAATCACCACATGTGTAGCAATGATGGACATCATAGGGACATTTGGCTTGTTTCGCTGAAAGTGTGCATAGTCCATTTGGAACCACTTGAGCTTGGATTTTCATTCTTAGTGTTTTCAAATCACGATAGTCAGGAGCCTCACCATCCCCAACAATTTCAGCAATCTGATCTTGGTCAAGCACATTGCCATTTACACCAATCACATTCTGTTGATATTGATCGAAATACTTTCGTCTAGTTGTTAAGCTTCTGTGGATGTAACGCTCCGTCATCTGAAAACTGACATGACCAAGGTAGTCTCTAATAGCGCCAGCATCTACATCATTATCAGCCATTTTGGTAGCAAGAGTATGTCTAAACATATGAGGAGTAACGGTGGGAGTTTTTCCATTAATGTCACGAATATCACACTCAACAATAAATCTGTTGATAGTGCTCCAGATCGTACCTGACGTAACGGGCCTCCCACCATATTTATTGAGAACATAACGATTTTGATGTTTGGCAAAACGAAATCTTGGATTTGCAAACAAATACTCAGTCTTGTCACCCCATTCCTCTTCTACAAATTTTTGTTGCTCTTGTATTGCATCAACGGTTTCTTGTTCAAGTAGTGGAATCACTGTTTCATTATCAGTCTTTTGAACATGGAACTGAATCGCATAATTTCCATCACCTTCTCGCACAAGGATATCTCTCTTCAAAGTGCAAAGATTGGTGATTCTAATACCAGTGTTCTTCAGAATTATAAAGAGTCTAAGGTATTCTTTTGGGAACTTATCCAGATTTGCTATGATTTGCTCCCAGACATAATGATCAATGACTCTAATATTTTTCTTTCCTTTAGAATGTTTACCCCTGTAATCACTCTTTCTAATGAAATTAAGTGCCTTAGCGTCAAGTACACCTTGCTCAACACAATCCTCAATAAACTTTTGAGTAGCTGGCATAGACGCTTTTTTAGTTTCTTGACCAAATGATTGTTTAGAATCATAAAGCCAATCAACAAAATCTAGAATGAATTCTCTCTTAAAGTCTCGAAATCCATTTATTTTGTGATCTTGGTAAGAATGATCAATGAATAATGATAATTTATCCAATCCTCTGGAAAGGTTTCCTAATGATCCAGCAGATAAGAAACGAGATTGTCTTGCAAGAAAACCCTTCATGTAAGATCGAAACCAATCCTGTTTAAACTTGCTTAGATTATAGTGTCTTATCTTTGATCTTTCGATTTCTTCATGAGAATAACCCAAAGATGATAGCAATATTAAATCATCATTCTCTCCGTATGTTTTTCTTGCTACAAGCCTAGAGTATTCAATGTAGACCCCAAAGTATTGATTTGCATCTATATTAGCTTTTTCTCGGAATTTTTCATGCGTACAATTCTGCCAATTTTGTTCTTTAAAGTATTTAACTGCAGCATCCAAATTTCTTCTAACTGAAAGCAACCCCAGCTTATTTGAAGCAATCTGTGACCTTAGGTATAGCTCTGGTTCCATTGACATAACTCTTCTACCCATCTTATATGTAAGTCCTACATACTCCAAAACAGAATTAATTGGGAATCTATCATAATAGCCCCCATCATACCCAAGCAGTTGTTTGGAAACTCTTGAGCGGTGATTTAGGTCTTCTGGTAATTTGGAAGTTTGTTCAAATATAGACAGGAGATTTGCAAACATGTCTCTTTTTTCTTTAAGATCTTCGTCAATGACACCATTGAGTACTAAATCCCAATAGAAAGTTTTAAAATCGTTCATAGTTAAACCTAGAATCTTTTTAAATCGACTCTTCTCCTCCATCGTGACTAAGCTATAATTACCTTGTCTATAACATCCCCCAGTTAACTTTTTTTGTTCTGCTAGTGAAAGTCTTCTTTTCCTCATTTCGCCAGCAGTGTCATAACCTATTTCATCTAATAACCAATGATCACATGTTTGGTATAAGCTCTTCAAAAGAATTGGACGCAGTTCTTCTTCATGCAATGCATATTTAGCCCTTATCCTATATTTGTCGTTTTCTATCTTTGCATTTAGTTTATAGAGCCTTTCTTCAATCCAAGGATGGTCTATTATTACATGTCCTATATGACCACCCTTTAATTTTCCATAACCACTAGCAACATAGATATGGCAGGGTAATCCTTTGGTGAGATCCATTAAACTTTCGAAAGTAAATTTACGATTAAGAACACCTTCATTTAGTTGCATCTCCTCAGCTTTGTTTAAAGCATAATCAAAAATTATCAGTCTTCTAAAACTTTTTATATCAGACCAGACCTTGTATCCACCTTTTTCTAGCATTATCATGTCAAGTGAATACCCTAATTTGGATGATAAATGTTCTCCAATATAAGTAATGGTGAACTTGTCAAGATCGTCAATCTTTCCTTTTGTCTCCTCAAATAACTGGTCAAATTCTCTTTCGATCTTTTCGACTGATGTGTCCTTATCTCCAGTTATTAATTTAAGTGCTGTTGCCTGTTGCATTACTTTCTCCTCTCGTGATAGGACTTCATTGCTCTTCGGATATCTTCTGGTTCTGGATGGTTGTATATACTGTCAGTTGTTTCTGGGCCGCGATGTCCCAACGCTGCAGCCACAAGGTCATTTTTGATTCCCATTTTCCTCATACCTGTTGCAACCGTGTGTCTGAACATATGCACATGAAACTTTATTCCAGTGTCCTTTGTAATACGCTTTGTTAGTGTTCTTACCCCTTCATAGGTCATTGGCTCACCCTTGGGGTGATGCCAAAGATTGATGAAGACATAATCAGATGGGTAGTCTCCAAATTCGTATTCTAAGTATTTTCTGTAGAGGTGGGCTGTTTCATTAGTTATTGTGACAGTGTTCTCATCTATGCTTTTAGCCCTAGCTCCATTCTTGTTATTTTCTCTTGGTATGATCTTAATTGCATTATCAAATGTCTGAATATCTTCATGCCGTAGACCAAGTAGTTGACCTATCCTCATCCCAGTATCAGCAAGTATTGCGAACAGCAGTTTATCTCTCAGAGTATGACAATTTTCTATTATCAATTTGATCTGCTCTGGTGTTAGTGTTGGCTTCTTTTTCTTTGGCAGGCGATAAGCCAATATATTCCTGTCTGAGGTCTTTTTTTTACTTACATGCTCTAGAAATTTAGTAAATCTCCTTTTGTGGCCTGTACCCTTCAAAAGGTTGATTTTGACTTCCTTACCTTGATTGTAGTGATAGTCATAAAAGCACTTCACTGCAGACAAGGTTGCATTGACAGTTGATTTCTGTCTTTTTGCTTCTTGTGCTCCTAATGGAATTACTTGCATTTCACCACCTCTTCGCAGCCAAGTCAGAAAGTCAGCCAAATTGTGGACTGAAATGGTTTCCCAATCCAGATCCATGCTTTCTAGATACTCCCAATAAAGTTTTAGATGGTAGGCATAGGTCTTAATTGTATTCGGAGACATACTGTTTCTGCAGTAGGCCAAGTATTCTCTGATAGGAGCTATTGGCAAATGATCTTCGCCTATCGCTGTCCAATAGACCTCCTGTGAAGATGGTAGGATCATTTTCTGAACTTTGATTGTCATAGTATTCCTTGAATGCTCAGATCGCTCACTGTTGGGTCTTTATCTTTTTTTAGTTTCGGGCCTAGGTCTGGCCTTTGAGGGCCGACATGATCCTATTCTGATGATGGCGTTGGGTAGCTACACAAATGAATCTGATCATGATATAATGGGCACATTTCATAAGTGTGAATTATCTACTTGGAGTGCCTATACCAAGGTGGAGAGTTTTTACTCCCAACGGGGCTAGAGTTTTCACCTCCTCACCTTGTGAAGCCTTCAACCATGCCCACTGGCTTTTGGGCCGTGGTCAGGTCTTGGCTCATGGTTGGAGTGTGCGATTCATATTTCAAGGTTAGGAGTCCTTACATCCCCTCATAGTGTTTTTTGAGGAAGAGCGGCCCTTCTGCATGGGCCTCAAGATCCTCCCGTTGGTTGTCTAGAAGAAGACCTCGGTGTACTGAAGGTCAGTGTCATGATACCAGACCGAGGTAGATGTTCCTGCTTCCTATCAAGGGGGAGGAGGCTACCCTAAGTACCCAAGATCCATTCTACTCTTTTCTCTGACACACCCAACATTATTTACATTATTATATCACATACGGATATTAATATGAAAAAAAAGATCGTGCCCTCGTTGGGGCACTCTATTGACACTGTTTCTTACTCAGAAGGTAACCCAGATTCAGATATCATTGTCGCCATTGAAAGAAGAAAAGCCGCAAGGCGTGATCTGGAGATTCAAAGACGAGCGATTGAAGATCGCCGCAAGCTGGAAATGAAGGTAGAGGAAGAAAGAAGACTGGCTGTACGTAGAGCAGAAGACATTGAAAAACTAAAGATGGATAATCCGGAGTTCAATTTACCGTTGGAGAGTTGAGTTTGCCATTCGTTACAAAGCGTGCCTGTGCTTTTTTGTGGATGTCCTCAGGATAGCCGCGGTCATTTGGGTAAATTTATGATAGGTCCCAGAGTTTTTAAAACAACAGAAAATTGTACTTTTTACTCATGCCCTGAAGAAGACTAATCGGGCTGGCAAAGAAGAGAGGAAGTCAGCACTCCACAATGTTGACAGCAAGACCACCCCGGGCGGTCTCTTTGTACTTGGAATCCATGTCCCGACCGGTTTGCCACATGGTACGGATGACCTTGTCCAGCGAGACATGATGTTGCCCATCGGTTCTGAGTGCCAGTTGTGCGGCATTGATCGCCTTGTTTGCAGCTATGGCGTTGCGTTCGATGCAGGGAATCTGAACCAGCCCACCGATTGGATCACAGGTCAATCCGAGGTTGTGTTCCATTGCGATCTCTGCGGCATTTTCTACTTGGGCCGGTGTTCCTCCCAAGCATTCAGCCAAGGCACCAGCTGCCATTGAGCAGGCACTGCCGACCTCTCCCTGACACCCCACTGCAGCTCCAGAAATTGAAGCATTCTCCTTGTAAAGCATGCCGATTCCGGCGGCTGTCAAAAGAAACCGGACTACTTGCTCATCGCTGTAGTAACGGGTGAAACGCATCAAGTAGTGCAGTACTGCCGGGATGATGCCTGCCGCTCCATTTGTTGGTGCCGTCACCACCCGTCCTCCCGCAGCGTTTTCCTCATTAACGGCCAACGCGAACAAGTTGACCCAGACCATCAGGTTTGTGGGATCTTCTTCTCGCTGCAGCTTGCGATGAAGACTCGGAGCACGCCGGTTCACCTTTAGCCCACCAGGCAGCATACCTTCATTGGCACAGCCTAATCGTACGCACTCCTGCATCACCTCCCAGATTTCCAGCAGACGTTGATAAATCTCTTCCGTTGAATGCCAGACCTGTTCATTAGCCAGAACGATTTGACTGATCAAACATTGTTGCTTCCTGCAAATTTCCAGTAATTCGGAAGCTTTCTTGAAGGGAAGGGGTAGCTCCGTTTGGTCCTCCACAACTACCAACGCGTCTCCTTTTCCTTCGAGGACAAAGCCCCCACCAATCGAATAATAGGTCTTCTCTACAAGCAACTGTCCGTCCGCATCCCAGGCTTGGAAACGCAGACCATTTTCGTGGAGAGGTAGATTCTGCTTCCGATGAAAGATCAGGTCCTGCTTTTTGTGAAAAGAGATCGGATGCTGTTGATTCAAGAGAATTATTTGCTGTTTCTCGATATGCTGGAGTCGATCAGAAATTCCAGCGATCTCCACGCTTTCGGGAAGTTCTCCTTCCAGTCCAAGAAGGACGGCCTTGTCACTACCGTGACCCTTCCCAGTGAGTCCGAGGGAACCGTAGAGATCGACTTGGATTCTGCTGACTTGAGAGAGAGGTAAGTACTGAAGGAAGAGGCCTGCCGCCTTCATCGGCCCTACGGTGTGGGAACTGGAGGGACCAATTCCAATCTTGAAGAGATCAAAGACGCTGGTGGCCATAGAGAGTAAGCCAGAAAAGAGGGGTCTCCGTCAGTAAAAAATCACAGAAAGCAACGCAACAATCAGGACCAGAATGATGGCAATCAGGATCAGGTTGCGACGGTGAAAGGTTTCGTCATCCTCAACCGTCATGATGTCCTTACGGGATTCTCCCTCTTTTGGAATCTCCACTGGAGGGGGAGCCATTGCCGGCATTTCTGCCTGACGTTTTTCTGCTTCCTGAAGGGCCTCCTTCATCCAATCGGGTCCTGTGAACGTCTCTTCTGTCTCAGATTCAGAACTATGGTCATTCTCTCTTCGGGGACCAACTCGGCGCTCTTCTGCTCTGCGATCCTGTTGTTGGCTGCGCCGGTCGGACAATTGTCGTCGATTATTCCCGCTACGCTTTTCTGGGTCAGAATTTTCCGCAGATTCTAGGGGATTGGGTGAGTCAGACATTCCTTACCTACAGTAGGCGTGATCAAAAATGCTCCCAAATATACTCAGAATGCAATTGTTTGTAAATATCATGTGACAAATTTTTGACTGGCTTGGCTTTGACCAAATTTTTCGTCACTTATAGACTTCGAGCAATCCTTTGACAAATCGTCTTTGAAAGAAGATGACTACTAGCAAAGGTGGAAGAAGCGCCAGAATCGCGATGGCAAATCCCTGGTATCCACGTGCCGTCCGAATACCGAGCATCAGGGTAGTGAAGTTTTCACTGGTTGTGATCATCAGGGGCCAAAGGTACTGATTCCAACCCACCACAAACAAAATTAGTGCTAGAGCTGCAATCATCGTCTTGGACAGGGGCAACAGGATATCAACAAAGAAACGCCAGGGGCCAGAACCATCGAGCTTGGCGGCTTCCAGCAGCTCATCTGGAATAGACCGATAGAATTGACGGAAAAAGAAAGTCCCCGTAGCTGAAGAGATCATGGGGAGAATCAGACCACTGTAAGAATCTAACATATTTAGGCGAGCCACAACCTGATAGGATGGAATGATTCGAGCTTCCAAGGGAAAGAGCAAAGTGATGAAAATCATCCAAAAGCAGAAAATACCGAAGGGAAACCGAAAGAAGACGATTGCATAGGCAGCAGTCATGGAGATGACCAACGAGCCGACCATGAAACCTAGCCCGAGAATGGTGCTATTGAGCAGCATTCTTGGCACAGTTACCTGTCGACGAAAGCCGCTCTCCTGCCACCACAAGGCGGCATAGTTTTCAAGAAACTGCTCACCAATCCACCACTGGATGCCTTCTTCAACAAGGGTTCTGGAAGAATGGGTGGATGTTGTGAATACTAACCAAATCGGTAGTACCAGCAGCAGTATTCCCACCAGCAAAATCAGGTGTCGTCCTGGCTGAAGTTGCTTATAGCGACGGTGAATCAGTATTGCTGTAGAGCGAGCGTTGCTCACTCTGTTGTATCCTCTTCGAGGAAGGGCCGCTTTGAGCACCCAGTGAACTTAATACGCCCATCGGGCATCGTGGTATTGCAGATGCGGGCGCCTCCCAGAAAGGCTCCGCGCAAATTGGCATCAGTGAAGTCGGCTCCGTCAAGATCTGAGCCCCTTAGGTCAGCCCACTCGAGATTGGTTCCTCGAAGATTAGCCCCAGCGAGATTTGCTCCGCGTAGGTCTGCTTCTGCCAAAATACTCTCAGCCAAATCAGCTCGCATCAAGTTAGCGCCACCAAGCTGAGCACCCTTCAAATCAACCCCACGAAGGCTGGCATGAGTTAAATCTCCATTGGGACACGCTGTGGATTTAGTGAGTTTTTTCAGATCTTCTGCATTAGCCATGCTTTCCCTTGGATTAGTTGGATGAAAGGCAGATTTTCCATCAAGCCATCTATGATTCTAATCAGGCTGCCTTACTTAGGAACTGTGCTCTTCGGGAGACTCAGGGATAGTCTCCCCATTGAGGATCAGAAAATGTTGCATTTCAGCATTCAGTGATGCAGATACCGCACAGTATTTTTGGTGACCCAAACGAATGGCGCGCCAGACTCGAGGAGCGTCAATCTCTCCTTCAACATTAAAGGTTACCTGGATTTGGGTGAACTTGGTGGGTAATTCCTCGGAACATACTCCCTCTGTGCGGATGCGCAGTTTGTTGATCTGGTTGAGATAACGGTTGAGAATCATCGTCACGTCGATTCCGATACATCCAGCAACACCTGCCAGCAGTAACTCCATTGGAGTGAGACCTTCTCCCTGGCCACCGTACTTCTCTGTGGCATCCATTTCCAGTTTGAAGCCAGATGGACAGGATGAGACAAATTTTCTTTGTTGCAGCCAATTAGTATCGACGATCATCTCAATTCTCCAGTGTGTAAAACAATTTCAAAAAAAAACAGTCCAACAATTTTGTAGGATTTTTGCTGCAAGTCCAGTGATCGCTGTAATTACAGAAAGATTTGATTTAATGTCGCTCCTTTTAGAGATCCTTTAGTAAGCACGGATGCAAATTACTCATCGGCGGATTCTCAACATCGCCATCCCAATCGTTCTAGCCAATATCACCGTACCTCTACTGAGCTTGGTAGATACGGGAGTAGTCGGACAAATTGACTCTCCCATCCCAATTGCAGCTGTGGGGATGGGTGGCTTGATTCTGAGTACAACCTACTGGTTTTTTGGTTTTTTGAGAATGGGCACCACGGGCCTGGCTTCCCAAGCCTTTGGCGCCCAAGACAGTGCCGAGGTGACTGCGATTTTGACCAGAGTACTGTTGCTTGGTGGAGTCGGTGGGTTATTGATCATTGCTTTGCAGAGTCCTCTGTTCTGGCTTGCCTTCCGGGTCTCTCCTGCTACAGAGTTGGTGGAGTCCCAGGCGCGATTGTACATGCAGATTCGGGTGCTCAGTGCTCCTGCTGCAGTAGCTCTCTACGGATTGAACGGCTGGTTGATTGCCCAAGAGCGTACCCGCTCAGTATTGTTACTTCAAATCTGGATGAATGGACTCAACATCCTGTTGGATCTTTGGTTTGTGATGGGCCTAGGCTGGGGAGTGCAAGGAGTTGCCTGGGCCAGTTTTCTCGCCGAGATCAGTGGGTTACTACTAGGGTTGCTGCTTTGTCGAGACATCTGGCGGGGAAGGGACTGGTGCAATTGGTCGAGAGTGTTTGATCGACACCTAGTGCTGCGCATGGTGAGTGTCAATCGGGATATCCTACTACGCACCTTGATGCTGCAGTGCATTTTTGTTTCTTTCCTGTTTGTTGCGGCTGATTTTGGCGAGGTTGAGTTGGCTGCTACACATGTGCTGGAGCAGTTCCTGATGGTTACTGCTTTTGCCTTGGACGGGTTCGCCTTTGCTGCCGAGACCTTGGTTGGTCAAGCGATTGGTGCGCGCAGTCGGGTGGGGTTACGTCAGAGTGTTTTGATGTCAAGTTACTGGGCCGTAGGAATCGCATTATTACTGACACTTGTGATTGCCTTGTTTGGGACTTGGACAATCGAGTTGCTCAGCAAGTCTGAGGAAGTAAGGCAAACTGCAGTCAAGTATCTTCCGTTTCTCTTGCTCATGCCGATTTTCGGGGTGGCATCTTGGATGTTAGACGGGATCTTCATTGGTGCCACGCAAACCAGAGACATGCGCAATATGATGGCTATCAGCCTAGTAATCTATGGAATCGCTTTAATCTCCTTGGTACCGATCTTCGACTTGTTCGGACTGTGGACAGCCTTGCTGATATCACTGATCGCCCGTGGTGTGACCTTGGGATTGTGCTATCCTAATTTGGAAAAACAAATTTTAGCTGACAACTAAACGATTTTGTTGATTTCAGCGAAGCCCAGGTGATACTGCAAAAAGGCTACTCTGGAACTGAATCGGTCGCATCGCATCCAGATTCCAGTTGATCCACGCCAGCCTAGGATTTAGAGTGTTTTCTTCCAGGAAATGGTTTTCTACTTGAGCGGATCTCTCCAAACTGTCAGTTCCCTCCTGTTGATCTATCTCAGCATTCTTCTGCTGCGTATTTCAGGATGCTTCCTGTTCGACAGGTTCAACCAGTGGCAGAGTTTTGCTAAAGTGCTGGGCCAACGTTGACGATAGAGTGGAAAGGGCTGCCAATCCAATGAGGACTAGCACTCCACTCTCAAAATGCTCATAACCTCCAACGCTGACCGCCAACGACCCCCCGAAGATGCCAAAACCCATTTGGCCCGCACCAACAATTCCTGATGCGCTTCCTCCCAGCTTTCCTGCCGCTGCAATCGCACCCATGGTCGCATTAGCGATTACAAAACCTGATGCGAAACCAAATAAGAAACATGGAATCGCAATCAAAGTGGGATGGTACCATCCTATAAAGCTTGGCAGCAGCAATGCGCTGGTTGCTATGATCGAAATCAAGCCACCAATCTGCGACATCCTCTCGATTCCAATACGGTGAACAAAGTTTTTTGTAATCAAATTCCCCAGGGTGTATCCACATGGAATCAACACAAACCAAAAACCCATTTCTGTATTGTCAACGCCAATTCTCTGATATTCAAATGGAACAAACCCAATCATCGTGAAAAAAATTCCAACACAAAATGAGGAAGCAAGCATGAACGTTAGGAACATCGGATTTGTCAACAGGATCAAATGATCTTGCACCAGGCTGCCCAATCGGATTTGTGGAATCGGTCGCAGATTGGTTTCTGGTAAAAAGATGAAATTCAATGCCAGCGGGATTAAGCCTGCGAAGAAGATCCCAAACATGATCCCTTTCCAACCGATCAGATCACTGATCAGACCACCAAAGGCAAAACTGAAGATTGGCACAATCACCATGATCCCACTGATTGTTGCGAAGGCTCCGGCCGCTTCCAATCGACCATATGAATCGTTGATGATCGCTCGTATGATCGAGGCAATCGAAGCAGCACCAAGGCCCTGCAGCACGCGGGCAAGTACGAGTACCTCAAAAGACTCTGCCGAAGCAGCTAGCAGCCCCCCAAGGGCAAATCCAACTAGGCCAACCAGCAGTGGGCGACGACGCCCATAACGATCGGAGAGTGGTCCGTAGATTAATTGAGAGACTGCCATCGCAATGAAATAGCCCGAGAGCAGAGACTGCGCAGCAGCTTCATCCACACTGAAGTATTTGGTGATCGAGTTGAGTGCCGGTGAAATGATCGTGATTCCAGCAGTGCCACAACCCATGGTGACAACCAGCAGCCAAGTGGCTACTTTACGGGGAACGAGCGGATTCACTGATGTTGATTTTGTGAACAAGTGGTAGAACTCAAGAAAGAAAAGATAGAAAACTGAAAACTTCAGGGAAGTTGATTCCTGAAATCAAAGAAACCAGCACTGTGCACCCCACCCCAACCGTATTGACGAACTGTTTTATCAAAAACGACGTAGTGTGGAGTCCCTGACCCTGAGTAGATTGGCAGGAAATGGAGGCTGGTTTTCTCCGCTTCAGTGGTGGTACCTGTAAAGAATGCCAGCATCCGCTCTGGGAATTGAGGATGAGGATACATGATGGATGCTGCCAATTCCCCAACATACTCTTTACCCTCCAGGCGCAGTCCGTTTTCCGTGAACTCAAGGGGAGTGTGAGGCAATAGCTTCTTGATCATTAAATTGGATTTTGGATTGCCCAACATCACTAAGTTGAACTCTGATTCGATAGACTCTGTCACTTCAGTATCTGCAATCACTCGCACGGAGCCATTGGCTCTGCGCCAGAATCGAATCGCAATCTGATTTGCTCGGTGCAGCAACATTTCCTGCTGATGCGTTCCTCCCTGCGTTCCGTAGACCAACACAAAGGTTCGGAAGAAAACAGACTTCAATGCAGGATACTTTGTGGCTAATTGCGCTGCTGAATCTGGTTCTGGACCCAATAGCATCGGGGAATCATCCGAGATCGGATAGTGCTGCTGATTCCAAATAATCCGTTGAATCGGCAGATTGAGAGCACCCCAGTCAACCTCTATTGCTGATACATTCTCAGTATTCAACAAAATCTTTTCTCCGATCACTTCCACAGAAATTTTCGTCTGCTGCATTGCTTCTTTTTGTGAAAGAACACGAATCCAATAAAAGGTGTCGTTGATCGAGAGGTCGAAAAGACGAATATTGAATTGCTGAGGATATCGATTACGAACCTGTTGTTTCAGAAAGTCCAGCATTTCCATGTTATCAACAGCGTCAGATCCTCCCCCTGAAGAACGTGGTTCATCCCACCAATGACCCTGCTCTGGCAGTTCTCGGTAGTTGACCACGAATTCTCTGTCCTTCAGGAACTTCTGGAACATTCTTGGATGCAACGGGGGGACTGTACGGTCCTCCGCTCCTTGAGTAATCACCACGGGTAGATGCTGGAGGTTTTCCAGAAAGTACAAATTGTTGGAATCCTGCATCACGCGATTCCGAACATTCAACAAGTCTGGAGCTGCAAACATCTGGCTTTTCTGCATCGTGAATGGGGAGTAGTGCTGAAAGCCCGTCCACCCAGCCTGGGGTGCCAATGCTGCAAAACGTGAAGGATCGTGCAGGCCAATGTGCCAGACTCCCTGCCCCCCCATGGAACTACCTGCTAAATAAACACGATCTGGGTCGATGGGATATTCTTTCATCACTTCTTCAAAAACTTCTTCAAAGTCGAGGCGTCCCCAGTCCTGCCAATCAAAACCATAGGGCCTGCGGTTTGTGGGAGTGATCACAAACGCCCAATCCTTACTGGAATATTGAGCCGCCAAATGGATTGCTTCCACTCCCGCCCCGTGTAATGAAAAGATCACTGCATATTCTTGCTTTGGATCATAGGGTTCCGGATAACGGATGCCGTAGTATTGAACAGAACCATCTACCCTGGAAAGAAACGTTTGTTTCAGTGGTTCAGTTCGAGACTTGCGATTCAATTTGATTGGAATTCGTGAAAGCTCTTCTTGCTTGCTGTCTCCGAGGGTTAGCTCAACAGTAATGAAAGATTCAGAAAATCCAGATAATTCAATTTTCAAAGGAATCTTAATGACACCCAATGGTGGAATTGGTGGGACATCATAGATTTTCTCTTTCAGAACTGGGCTGGAATCCAGTTCAATTGTGAGGTCTCGCAACCAACGCTTAGTTGTGTTCAAGATGGGTACAGCCAACAAGACTCTCTTTTCCTCCAGATCCAACAGATCGGGTTGGGTTACATCCTCTAGAAAGAGAGCCTTCAGTTCGGTAGGTTCGATCTGAAAGCGAAAAGATCTCTTGTGCTTTCCAGCAAACTTAACAAGGATTCGGTTAATACCCTTATGCAAAGATACGGCTGTCCGCTGATAGTTCGCATTGTAAGGTTCCCCTTGGTATCCTCGGCCGTTGACATAAAATCTACCAACTTGCTGAGAACTCACTAGAGCAACCTGATCTGAATCCGCTTGGATTTCCGTATACGCATAGCCCATATTCAAAAGGCCCACCCCACCCAAGCGGCTGTAAGAAGCATTCCAATCAATCTCCTCATAATTGATTTCAACTCGATCAGAGTCTACAGAGATCTCCTCCCACTTCAGGATTCCTTGATCCGCATACTCCGAATAAAACGCTTGAGAATCATGGGGAATAATATTTTCCTCGCCTCCATATTTGAGCAAGTGATCGGTTCCACCATCTCTTGGAGCCGCCATGAAGGGACCCAGTATTTTCCATGAATCAATGAAGAAAGGTTCAGCGGGCCACAATGGATTAGTGGTCAGTAGCCAGAACAAACCAGCAAATAGAAATTTCATGGCACGAAAAAGTAGAGGAGGATCTTTGCTTTGGAGAGCAAAATTTTTGTTAGGCCGATTTCAGGATGAGCAGAAGTTGGAGCGAATGTTCCGTTTTGAAAAGACTAAGTTTTGGATTTGCTAGTCAGAGAAGTTGCAGGAGGAATACTGGGGAGGAAACTGTGCAGGTTATTTCATGGTCGGGGTGACTGGGTTCGAACCAGCGACCTCTTGTTCCCAAAACAAGCGCGCTACCAGACTGCGCTACACCCCGCCGCGAAAACCTACCTTTCTATCGTATCTACAGGGAATGGCAAGAGAAATCTGATCAAATATCTTGGACTGCAATTCCAAATTGGTGGCGGATCATCTGACGAACCAGAAAATCGTTTTCTAAACCTGCAAAGCGAATTTCAGTACGAATCTTATCCCGTATGTAGCGCAGTTCCTGCTCCGTGGTACTCAAGGAGATGTCTTGCTTCAAGTTCACACCCACTAGATTATTGAGTACATTCCTGCGCAAGCGTCGCTTGACGAGCTGAATTTCTTCAGTCTGGTAGACATTAAGGGTAGCTTCAATCTCAGACTGATTGTAACCCATCAGCGAGAGTTTTACCCACTGAGAGAAGATGTTTCCTGGTGTGTTGATATTGTCCTGAGCGATTCCTCCAACAGGTAGCACCGTCGTCAGTACAACTCCGGTTCCCAGAACAAGCAGCGATTTCTTAATCAATTTTCGCAATGACATAGGTGCCCTTTCTCCAAAAAAGACAATTATTTCTAGAATCATTATCGGCAGATTGATTTAGAACTTTAGCTCTTTCTTAAAGCTTCTTTGTTTCTAATCAGCTTTGGAACAATCCTTGTTTTCCAGAAATCCTCTCACTCACTGCTTTTCATGGATAGCGTATGCGACGCTTGTTGTTCAGTTGCTGGTTGCTATTGATTCCTCTAGGGGCATTTGCGCTGCCACTGCAAACTGCGATTCTCAGCCCTAGTGAAGAAGAAGTTGGCACCGCACTGATCTTCATCGACTACGTAGAACTGCTTGATCCCAGCAAAAGGAAAATGGGAAAGATCGCCTACGCAATGCGAGAAGGTTCTTTTGAAATGCTACTGGTAAAAGAGGATGAGGAGAAGTCTATTACTGGCCGAGCCACGAATCGAAGATTGTACAATGAAGCAGGAGAACTGGTTGCCCTTTACGATTGGACTTCGTTTTGGGTCTATGTTTATAGCACGAATGGCAAGCAGCTTGGAAAAGCCAAATGTATAGCCTTCCGTGGGATTTGTGCAGCTGGTGTGGCGGGTTATCTGAGCGGTCTGTTAGGTCCTCCCTCCTTTTAAGCCAAATTTATTCTTCAAAGCGTCTCAGCCAATCTCCCAAACTCTCGCGAATTTCATCAACGCAAAGCCCTTCTTTTACCTCAACGCCAGCGTTTCTCATGATCGAAATACCTGCTCCGTTGACTCTTGGGTGAGGATCTTTGATACCGACCACCACATGACGGATGCCAACCTCAGAGATCGTTTCTGCACAAGCAGGAGTTCGTCCTACGAACGAACAGGGTTCCAACGTGCAGTACAGGGTTAGCTTGCTAAAATCCAACCCCAACTCCTGTGCTTGATGAATCGCATGGGCTTCAGCGTGATGCTGTCCAGGGGGATGAGTCCAGCCTTTGACAAGTAGTTGGTTCTTCTCAACCAAGACGCAGCCTACGTGGGGATTATCTCCTGTCTTGCCTCGAACCGTTTCCCCAAGTTGAATCGCTTGCTGCATCCAGTATTCATCAGGCAGCGGCATATTCCTCACAGTACCAGCGATAAACCTGCTGTAAGCCCTCACGCAGTGTGATCTTGGGTTGCCATTCCAGTGATTTGAGTCGACTTACATCCAAAACCTTGCGAGGAGTGCCATCTGGCCGTGTTGGATCAAAACGTAGCTTCCCATGATACCCGACCACCTCACAGATAGTCTCTGCTAATTCTTTGATGGTCTGGTCTTCACCCCAGCCAATGTTCACCAACTCTCCGTCGTCGTAATGTAACATCAAGTGTAAGCATGCCTCTGCCAATTCATCCGAAAGAAGAAACTCTCTTCTTGGAGTCCCCGTACCCCAGACAACTACTTCTGGCAAGGACTTCACTTTGGCTTCATGAATTCTTCGGATCAGTGCAGGCAGTACATGGGAATTTTCCGGATGAAAGTTGTCGTGAACACCATAAAGATTCGTGGGCATCACACTCAGAAACTTGGTTCCATGCTGTCGATTGAAGCTCTGGCAAAGTTCAATGCCAGCGATCTTGGCCAAGGCATAAGCTCGGTTCGTGCTCTCAAGCGGCCCTGTCAACAAATAATCCTCTTGAATTGGTTGTGGGCAGTCTCTTGGATAGATGCAGGAACTTCCTAGAAACAACAGCTTCTTCACCTGAACTCGCCAGGCATTCTGCAAAACGTGATTCTGAATCTGTAAGTTTTCATACAGGAAATCAGCCGGATAAGTATTATTGGCGTGAATGCCACCGACTCGAGCTGCTGCTAAAAACACATACTCAGGATTCTCCTTTGAGAAAAACTCCTCTACTGCCTCTGCATTCAGAAGGTCCAGTTCTGCTCGTGTTCTCACAATCAAATTGCTGTACCCATGGCGGCTCAAAGTTCGCTGAATGGCAGAGCCGACTAATCCTCGATGACCTGCAATATAGATTTTAGATTCTTTATTCATTTTTAGTTTTGTCTACTTTCAGTCATTCACATCTTCAAACGTTCAAAGTTGCAACATCAAAGATATTGCAGCAACAGAACAACTTCAAAAAAACAACTACATTTGGATAATCTAAATTATAAAACTAAAAAAAATAACTTTTAACATATTTCTTACTTGAAATTTAGTAATTGCCCGTTATGGTTGATGTTGCCTCGGGGATGACACCGGAGGGAGCGGGTTGGGCAACAGCTGGTTCACTCTGAAGACAGGATGTCCGTCGATGCTAAGAAGCACCCTGAGGTTCTTGACGGGAAGGTTGATCTTCCTTGTCATCCAACTGCAGTCCCATAGCTCGGGCACGTCTTTCCCATAGACGACGAGCTAACACCTGCATGTCCTCATTCTTGTCGTCCTCATCAACGATCTCCAAGCCTAGCAAGGTCTCGACGACATCTTCCATAGTCACAACTCCAACCATTGTTCCCCAGTCGTCATCAACCACCAAAGCGAGTTGTTCCCGTTTGCTGATCATCAGATCAAAAACCTCGGCAATGGTAGCATTGTAACGCGTTACTACCACTTGCCGCCGGAAATCACTGAGCCTAGTTTGAGGTCTGTCTTGCGCCTGGGCCATGATGATATCGTTTTTAAGAACATATCCGGTCACTTGATCAGGGTGCTTCTGATAGATCGGAATCCGTGAGAAAGGATTTTGGGGATGCAGTGTGAAATATTCGTCCACTGTCAGGTTTTCTTCCAAGGAGAATACCACGGTTCGGGGGGTCATGATATCCTCAGCATAGGAGGAGCGGAAACGAAAGAGATTACGAAGAATTCTTGATTCACTTTCTTCGAGTTGGCCTTCCTTGATGCCAAGTTCCGCCATCGAGGCGAACTCTTCTCGGCTGAAACCAGTCAACTCACGATGCTGTTTCATACCGCGTGTGAGAAACTCTGCGAGCCAGACGAAGGGCAGGAGAATCAAAACTAGATATTTGATGAAGTAACCTACTGTCGGGGCCAAGGACCTCCAGAAAGCAGCGCCCATCGTTTTAGGAATGATTTCTGAGAAGATCAGAATCATCAGCGTCAAAGCTCCCGAGGCAACGCCAAGGTACTCATCACCAAAAAGTTGAGTTGCTTGAACTCCAACTCCAGCGGCTCCTACCGTGTTGGCGACGGTGTTCAAGGTCAGGATGGCGGTGAGCGGCCGATCCACATTTTCCTTCAATTGAAACAACATCCCTCCGGAGCGCTTCCCTTTTTCCTGCAAAAGAGCAACGTAGGCCGGAGTGATGCTAAGTAAGACGGCTTCGGCAATGGAGCAGACAAAAGAGATTCCTATCGCCATTGCTACAAAAACGATTAGAAGGGTCATGTGCGGTTAGCTAGAGTTCGAGAGAACGGTTCCTCAATGAGGGACCATAGGCAGCGCCAATGAACATACTCCTCAAGGCAGACTGGCCAGTGATGAAAAAATAGTTAGCGATTACAAAGACTTCTTGATAGCGTAGTGAGCTTGCGGAGTTAGATACGTGATCGCTGGTGGCGAGGGAATCGATCATGATTCTCGAGTTACGAGAGGAAAGTCCGGGCAGCACAGGGCAGGATGCTGGCTAACGGCCAGGCGGCGTGAGCCGACGGAAAGTGCCACAGAAAATAGACCGCCGATGGCTTCGGCACAGGCAAGGGTGAAACGGGGAGGTAAGAGCTCACCGCGGGGCTGGTGACAGACCTGGCAGGGTAAACCCCATCTGCTGCAAGTCCAAATAGGATCGTAATCAGGCGGCCCGTCTGGCGATCGGGTAGGATGCTCGAGGTTGCTGGTAACAGCAATCCTAGATAAATGATCACGACTCTTAGATGAGAACAGAACCCGGCTTATCTCCGACTCCGCATTCATGACGGTGGCACCTTTTGACGCTGCAAAATGTTACCAAGCAGGCGTTGCAGGTCTTGCCCGATTTCTGAATCGGGTGACTGCGTCATCAAGGGTTTACGCTGTAAGACTGAGCGTCTCACCAAATCGTTGTTCGTCACATATCCTCGAAAATCTACAGATAGTCCAAAGTATTTCAGACAGGCTGTTTCCATCGCATGACCGACCTTGATGTCGTTGTTGGAACGAACCTGATTCAGAATTAGACTAGGACGATATCTCTCTGTTTGTTGTTCCGCAAAATCAGACATCTCCGGTCCTAGTTCCTTCAGGTGAAGCAATAATTCACGCGGAGTGCGGATACCATGCCGATTGTTACGATCCATTGATTCTTCAACCAAATCTCGCAACTCTGGGGTTTCACTATACAATCGGATCTGCCGATAGAATGAACTTTTAATAAACCGGTAGGCATTTTCGATAGAGGTTGGCTCAGGGATCGCTACCAGTAACTGAGTGTCTGCGGCAATGAAAAAATCTAGAGTATTGAAGGAAGTTCCAGCTCCCAAATCCATCAGAATGTAGTCCGCTTCAATCTTTTTCAGTTCCCGTAGAAGTCGAATTTTTTGTGCATACTTTGGATTCGCGATATTTAGGCTATCCTGTGCTCCACTTAGCAGGAAAAGATTTGGTACTTGGGTCGGGACCAAGGCTTCTTCCAACTCTTCATAGCGCCTCATCAAGAAGTCGGACACTCCTCGATCCAGATCGGTGACTCCGAGGCAGGTGTGAAGATTTGCCCCTCCTAGGTCCAGATCCATAAGCACCACTCGCTTGCCTTCTTTGGCGAGCAAGACCCCAATATTAGTGGTCAGGAAGCTCTTTCCCACACCTCCTTTGCCACCACCCACAGCCCAAAGTTTCGCTGGTTGTTCCATGCTGTATGTCGTTTTTTGTTTCTCAGTCATCCATGAAGGAGGACATACTGTAGCACAGCGTCGTGAATCTGAAAGGAAGAATTTATGGATGTCAAATGTTTAGAAAGGAACCAAGCGACGGAGTCCGTCATAAACCACAATGGAGGCGGCAGAGGCAAGATTCAAACTGCGCACCTCAGATTCCCACATAGGAATGGTGAAGCTTCTTTCAGGATGTGGTTGCCACAGCCACTTTGGCAAACCAGCTGTTTCCTTGCCGAAAAAGACAAAGTCCCCCGCTTGAATCGGCATCTGGGTGTAAGGAGTCTTCGCATGAGTGGAGAGAAAGTGACACCGTGTGAAGTCTAACTGCTTGACCCAGTCTTCCCAATCCAGGATATGCTCCCAACTGACCCAATCCCAATAGTCCAACCCAGCCCGCTTCAAGGTGCGATCAGAAAGTTCAAAACCAAGTTCACCAGCCAAAATGAGGTGACACTTCGTCGCCGCACACAATCTCGCAATATTCCCAGTATTTGGCGGAATCTGTGGTTCTACCAACACCACCTGCAATAGTGGATTGTTGTGTATTCTCACAGTTACACAGCCGCCCTTTGAAGACCCAACTGTACCAATTGGTGCAGTAATTCTGAATAAGACAAGCCCGATGCTTCCCAGAGTTTTGGGTACATACTAATGCTGGTGAATCCAGGCAGTGTATTAATTTCGTTAATGTAAATTTGATTGTCTTTAGTTAGGAAGAAATCTACTCGTGCCATCCCCAGACCTTCGACAACCCGAAAAGATTCCACCGCCAGATCACGAATCCGGCTCGCAACACTCGCTTCGATCTCAGCAGGGATTTTCAGGATCGCCCCATTCGGATCGACGTACTTCGCATCGTAAGAGTAGAATTCATGATTGGGGATGATTTCACCCAGAATCTCAGCCACTTCAGGAGCATCATTTCCAAGGACAGCAGCTTCAATTTCCCGACCGATGATTGCCTGTTCCAGCAAAATCTTGTGGTCCAGAGAGAAGGCCTCTTTCAACGCTTGTGGGTATTCATCCTCTTTGCGAATCTTGGCAACTCCCAAAGAAGACCCTTCACGGGTTGGTTTCACAAAGAATGGTGATCCTAATCTGGCGACCACTTCAGAATAGAGAAGGGTTTCGTTCCTACGTAACGTGATAAAAGGAGTGACCGGAAGGCCTGCCTGAACGAGCAGTCGCTTCGTAACATCCTTATCCATACTGATTGCAGATCCCCAGACATCACAGCCGACAAAGGGAACTCGAAGCAGTCGCAGCATCCCTTGCAAAGAGCCGTCTTCCCCAAAATTCCCATGGGTGATTGGGAAGAAAACATCTGCCTGCCACTGTAACTTGCCTTGTTCATTTTGTAGCCGACCCAACTGTCTTGGGAGAAGAGTCTCCGCTGCAGGATCCAAATGGATCTCACGGATATCCTGAGTTTGGCAGAGTAGGTCCCCTTCAGGCCTCCAGCACCAACTCCCATCTTTGCGGATACCGATTAGCTGAACATCGTAGTTATCTCTTGGAAGGGCTCTGGCGATATTGAAAGCTGAGATCAAAGATACCTGATGCTCCCCACTCAAGCCACCACAGAGGATCGCAACTCGAGTCTTCATTCACCATTCTCCAGCCAGATCGGCACTGGCAAATCCTTGCTTCGCAGAAACTCGGGATTGAAGAGCTTCGATTTGTAGCGGACGCCTGAGTCACAAAGCACAGTGACAATGGTTTTACCTGGTCCAAGTTGCTTAGCCAAACGAATTGCACCGGCAACATTCAGAGCTGCTGAGCCTCCCAAGCAAAGTGCTTCATCTCTCAATAGTTCAAAGCAGATAGGCAACATTTCATCATCTGTGACCCGAAATGCAGCGTCTACCTTGAGTCCTTCCAGATTAGCGGTGATCCTGCCCTGGCCAATTCCCTCAGTAATTGAGCTCCCAACAGATTGTAATTCACCTGTGGTGTAGTAGGAATAGAGAGCAGCCCCCATTGGATCAACCAACCCTATCACGATATCAGGATTTCGCTCCCGCAGAGCCATGGCTGTTCCTGCCAAGGTTCCTCCAGTCCCAACCGAGCAGATAAAGGCATCTACGGTCCCATCGGTCTGCTCCCAGATTTCTGGTCCTGTTGTTTCATAGTGCCCCGTTCGATTTGCTGTGTTGTCAAATTGATTGGCCCAAATGGCACCATTGGATTCAGTTGCGGCCGTTTCTTCGGCAATTCTTCGTGACTGATGAATATAGTTGTTTGGATCTTTATAGGGCACTGCTGGAACTTCTTTAACCACAGCACCACAAAGTCGTAGCATGTCTTTTTTTTCTTCGCTCTGAGTCTCAGGAATAACGATCAGGGTACGGTAGCCTCGGGCGTTTCCAACCAGGGCGAGTCCAATTCCAGTATTCCCGGCGGTTCCTTCGACAATCAAGCCACCTGGTTGAAGCAATCCTTTCTTCTCTGCATCCAAAATAATTGCCCGGGCAGCTCGGTCTTTTACAGATCCTCCCGGATTTAGAAACTCTGCTTTTCCCAGGATTGTACACCCAGTCAATTCTGAAGCCTTCCGCAGGCGAATCAGCGGTGTGTTGCCAATGCTGTCAACGAAATCCTGTCGAATTTCCATTCTGTCCTTAATCTATGCCTGATTCCCGGCATGAGGCAGGTTCAAAGTTCAGCGAGTTGCCCCTGTTGAAGCACGACTTGCCGTTGGCAACGCTCGGCTAGATCCCTATTGTGAGTCACCATTAAGAGAGTCATCTGCGTATCACGTACCAAATCGAAAAGTAGATTCGCAATCTGCTCACCAGTTTCTACATCCAAATTTCCTGTAGGCTCATCAGCTAACAAAATTGCGGGTTCCACGACCACAGCACGTGCGATTGCAACCCGTTGGCATTCTCCACCACTCAACTGGTATGGGAAGTGGTCATGACGATGTTCAAGTCGCACTTGTTCCAAAGCTTTACGAGAGCGTTCGGCATGTCCAGCCCTTTGAAAAATCTCTAATGGTAAACTGACGTTCTCCAAAGCTGTCAGATGCGACATCAAATGAAATTGCTGGAAAATGATCCCGATATTCTCCGCACGGAATCGCGTCAGTTCTTCCTCACTCATTTTGGCCAGATCGGTTCCACGAATCCTCAGAGCACCACTGGTGGGTTGATCAAGACCTGCGAGCAAAGAAAGCAGAGTCGATTTTCCACTGCCTGACTGCCCTAGCACTGCAACTGTTTCCCCCTGATTGACTTGTAACTGTAAGTTGCGCAGGACCTCAACGTTTTCGTTCCCGCTTGGATGAGGAAAGGACTTTCCAACATTTTCCAACTCTAGAATCATTAATAAAACTCTGTACTTGGGGTGTTTTTAAGATCTCAACTGGGCATCACAGGTCTGTTCGAGTCGGCGTACAATTTTCTGTCGGATCTTCTGGACATCCTTGTCCTGCAGAGTGCGGTCATTTGCCTGAAAGGTCAGAGCAAAAGCCAAACTCTTTTTGTCAGCAGCCACTTGTTCACCTGTATACACATCGAACAAGGTAACCTGTTTCAACAAAGGACGACCTGCCTGTTCCATCTCACCAAGGACCTGGGCTACCGGAAGATCTTGATTTACAACAACTGCCAAGTCTTCGTAGATTGGAGTGAAGCTCGAAATTTCCTGCATCTGGTGTGCTTGCTGCCATTGGTTCAGTAGCAGATCCAGGTCCAGCTCTGTGATACAAAACGGTTGTTCTGGGAGAGAAAATTCACTACGAATTTTCGGGTGGAGTTCTCCAATGTAGCCCAGCATCTGTCCACCGAGATAAAGACTAGCGCAGCGGCCTGGATGATATGGTAAAACATCGGCTCGCTCCCAGCGAATCTCAGATTGCAAATGCAAGCCTTCCAACAAAATCTCCAAACGACCCTTGAGGTCATAAAAGTCATAATCAGTTGTTGCTTGGTCAGATTGCCAAGCATCGGCTTGGCGAGGACCTGTTAGCAATGTAGCAAGCCGACGAGGCTCAGCTGGGAGGGCCTCTCCCTCTTGAGGTAAGAACACACCACCCACTTCAAAAATCTGAATCCGAGAGAGCAGCCGAATGTTTTCACGTGCTGTCTGAAGCAAGCCCACCAGTAGAGTCTGGCGAAGATGACTACGCTCCTGAGAGAGAGGATTCAGTAAGCCAATCTGTGTGCTCTCACCCGCATCCGTCTGTAAGCGCAGCGTGACTTCATCGAGAGGACTGTTAAGCGAGTAGGTAATCACCTCGTCAAGTCCCGCTCCCACTAGCAGATCACGGACTTTCTCTACACCGTTCAACTTAAAATTTTCTCGTTGCGGTGGCAATTCATCGGATAATCTTGTAGGAGGAAGGCGGTTATAACCATGGATACGTACAAGTTCTTCCACTAGATCTGCTGGAATCCGCACATCCTGACGATGAGCGGGCACCTGAACCTGATAGATTTCTTGCTTGATAGCAACTTCGAACTCCAGCGCCTCAAGAATCCGTACAACCTCAGCCTCTGGCAGCTGGATTCCCAAGATACGCTCAATATAGTCCGAGTGCAGTTCAATGCTAACTGGTTCAGGTCTTTTTGGGTAAAGATCTCCAACGACAGGCTCTAGCGTTCCACCAGCCAATTCAGCAATCAGCCGTGCTGCACGCCAGCCTGCTAGCAGGGGCAATTCAGGGTCTAGGCGTTTGCCAAACCGCTCTGCCGCTTCTGTTTTGAGCTTCAGTAGTTGGGAGGTGCGGCGATTGTTCAGAAACTCAAAATGAGCCGCTTCCAACAGAATATCTGTTGTCGCTTCCGACACTTCGGTATTGCCCCCACCCATTACACCTGCGATGGCAATCGCTCCCTGCTCATCGGTAATCAACAACATTTCTGGGTCAAGCTTTCGCTCAACCTCATCGAGAGTTACTAACACTTCCCCCGGTTGGGCACGACGAACACAGATAGTTGGAGTGCCGCTACTACGTTGGACTAGTGCTTCATAATCAAAGGCATGGAGGGGTTGACCTAGCTCCAACATCACATAGTTGGTAATGTCAACAATATTATTGATGGGGCGCATTCCGCTCTGTCTCAAGCGCTGCTGCATCCAAAATGGAGAAGGCCCAATCTTGACGTCCTTGATCCGAAATGCAGTGTAGCGTGCACAAAGATCTGGGTCATTGATCTGCAAATTTACATAGCCCGATTCTTCCACAATATTCTTGGCTTCTGGCAGATCGTGAATGAACTCATTCTTAAGAGGTAACCCATAAATCGCAGCAGCCTCGCGGGCAATGCCATGGACACAGAGAAGATGACTAAAACCTCCCTTGATATCGAAGTGCAGAACTGTCTCTCCAAGATATTCACTCAAAGGAGAACCAACAGGTGCAGGTGCATCCTCTGGAAGGATCAAGACTCCCTCATGTTCTTCACTCAGACCAAGTTCCTTTTCAGAACAAGCCATTCCTTCAGAAGGAATCCCTCGAATCTTCGAAGGTTTTAGCTTCTTAAGCTTGTATTCTTTGCTGTAGGCGTCAATTACCTGCGCTCCAACCAAAGCTAGGGGGATCTTTGGACAGGGGGTTGGAACATTCCCAATCATTGCAAAAATATTAGGAGCACCGGTCACCACTACCAGGGACTGATCTGTTCCGTAATTGACCGTTGCTAGGCAGAGAGAGTCCGCATCAGGATGTGGTTCGACTTGCTGAATTTCTGCAACGACGAGAGTTTCAGGATTCCAGAATTCCCCAATCACGTCTGCCCCGTCAACCTCCAGGCCTGCAATCGTCAGGGTTTCCGTCAATTGATCAGGAGTTGCGGTGTAATCAACAAAATCACGTAGCCAGCGAAGCGGAATCTTGAGCGCCATATTCTCTTGGTAGTCAGGTTGAGTGAATGAATTGCGAGACTAGACTTCTTTCAATTGGATTGCAGTTCATGATACATGTTCCGAAATTCCAGTGTCATCTTGTGCTGTGGATCCATAAAAACCAGTGGCTTGCAGTGCTGATGGGACTCACGAATCTTGATGGAAGATGAAAGTTTTGTCTCAAGAACTGGTAATTCTTCAGCTAGCATTTCCTCCAGTAATTGGCGTGGTAATCGGGCTCGTGGCTGAAACTGGTTAGCCACAATCCCGTCCACCTCTAATTGCGGATTGTGATCGGAGATGATTTCACGGACTTGTTGCAACAGGGTATACAGTGCCTGACGCGAGAAAGCGTCACAATCGAAAGGAATCAAACAACGCTCTGATGCAATCAAAGCGGATCTAGTGTAGCCCAGAAGGTAGTGTGTGGAGTTGCCTTGTGGATCCAGATCCTCAAGCAAAACTCGCTTTCCTTCCTGGGTGGCAATTGCTGCAAGATTGCAGACAATAGTGGACTTACCAACCCCTCCCTTCCAATTATAAACAACTCGACGCATCGATGAACTTAGCGGTAGTATTCACGAACATCCAGTGGCTGGGAATCCGGCAGGGGGAGGCGAGATTGCAGAACACGTTGAACGAGCTGAGCGCCCTGCTGTAGTAATCGCTCTAGTGGCTTACGATCTGCGACAGTACGGATCTCGATCACATCAAAGCCCTCTCCCATCTTGCCGTGTAGATAGTCGTCACTCGTCATCAGCTCATCCACTAATTTCAGCTTCAAGGCTTTGGAGGCCAACCAATATTCGCCTGTTGCTACTTGCTCAATATCCAAACCCTCTCGATATTGTGTAATATGGTCCTTGAAAGCTTGGTGAATCGCAGACAGATCCGCTTGGAATTTCTCTCGTGCTTCCTCTGTCACTTCAGCGAAGGGGGTCACGGTACGCTTGTACTCGCCTGCTGTGAAGAGGTAGTAGTCAATTTCATTACGCTGAAGAACACGATGAAAATTCGGCACACTCGCTACAACACCGATTGAACCAAGAAAAGCGAAAGGAGCTGCAATGATTTTTTGAGCTGCGGCTGCCATCATATAGCCACCACTAGCTGCAACAGTGTCTACGCAAACTGTGCAATTCAAGCCAGCTTGGCGCAATCGTAATAATTGCGAACTGGCATAACCATATTGAGCAACCGCTCCACCAGGGCTGGTCAGTCGGACTACAATTTCATCAGAAGGAAGGGCAATCTGCAGCAGAAAGGATATTTCTTCGCGTAGTTGCTCAACGGCGCTGGCCATTATGTT
>JACLAD010009763.1_pt1 | contig 27100 bp, 21 predicted proteins | sample 8027901 | NCBI WGS metagenome assembly JACLAD01 (sample SAMN15725071, study PRJNA655200) | protist metagenome | isolation source: fluorescence activated cell sorting (FACS) single amplified genomes of... | place: Spain: Blaines Bay Microbial Observatory, Mediterranean Sea | collected 2016-07-05 | reverse complement strand
ACGCCTCTCGCTGAAAAGAGCTAAAATGATATAGGTCAGTTCTATCGTGAACAAAGAAATAGCGACCAAGACCTCGTTGAGTAAACTGGAGTTGGGTTTTGATCCGATTGATACGATAGAGATCAATGGCTTTGAAATTCTGGATTTTTCGGCTGATGATGCAGTGTTACTATTTGATTTGCCGTTCCATAATCGGGACCCATTCGACTGAATGCTGATCGCGCAAGCGATATCACACAAACTGATTATCGCAACCCAGGATTCCCGTATTGATCCATACGACTGCCATACTTTGAAATAGGAGGATGGTATCCAACACCTACTGAAAAGGATTACTATCCGTTACGATGTGCGAGCCCGTGCTTTTCTGGGAGGAGTCCACTGGGTAGCTGCAGTCATTTGGCTAAATTGATGTCATTCCCTATAACAAAAAAGTTTTATATTTTTGATTTATACTGAAGTAAACTAAGGCAGCGTATTTTGTTAGACAATTCCGTCTCTTGAGGTAACAACGATATCTGACCCGGGTGGTGGTGAGGGAGCAAGGACACAAGTTCTTGATGCCACATTACACAAATCATGGGCAGCACCTAATTTGGTTAACATTTTGACAGTTTCTTTCAAAGCACGATCTCTCGAAACAATTGCTAAGAGAGTTAAAACAATTATTTGAAGATCAATTGATAGATTATGGTTATCAACATAAAACAACCCTAATTTGCTCTTACTAGGACGTATTAGTTGATGATAAGCTATATCTGGATCTGAATAGTCTTTTAGGATATCTCCTTCATCAGTAAAGACGATAGAAGCGAAATCGGTAATGCCGGGTTTTACTTCTAAAAGTCTTCTTTCCTGTATCGTGTAAAGATCGGTTTCTCTTTTAACATTTGGACGTGGACCAACTAAGCTCATTTCACCTAACAAAACATTCCAAAGTTGAGTCAGTTCATCCAGCTTATAACGACGAATAAACTTTCCTACTTTTGTTATCCTCTGGTCGGAAGAACTTGTAGAATCTACGCCACTTTTATCAGCATTGACTAACATTGATCGAAGTTTAACCATCTTAAACAATTTTCCACCGTAACCAACACGATCAGCAATATAAAAAGGAGAATGACCATCCTGACGCCACACCAAAAACATCACTGGCAACAAAACGGGTGTGGCCACAAGCAAACCAATAATGGAGGCGGATATATCAAGTAGACGTTTCATTTAACGGTTACTTCCTGTAAAATTCCCAGACCTGATCACAAATATATTCAATTTCCGTATCTGATAGAAATACATTCATGGGAAGCATAATGCAGCGTTGAAAAAATTTCTCTGTTTTTGGCAGTTTTATATTGAATCCCAGTCTTTCAAACTGATGAACCGCCTTGCCTCCCCATTGAATTAAAGTACCAACACCCTTTAGACTTAAATATTCCTTCAATGCATCTCTCTGGTTTGCTTGAAGTTCATAATTTTGGTAGATATCAAAGTGGTTTGGATCAGCATCCGGCGCTGGTGGTAATTGCAATTCTTCAAGGTTCTCAAGCCGGTCTTGGTAAATCTTCGCAATGGCACGTCTTCGTTCAATTACACTTGCATAGGATTTCAAGCGATGATTGAGAATCGCTGCTTGAAGATTATCCAAGCGACTGTTTCTGCCCCAGCTTTTTACTTCACCCTCAGGATCTCTTCCATGATCATGAAGCTGATAAACCCGATCAAAAATACCACTATCATTTGTCACTACAGCACCACCATCTCCCAAGCACCCCAAAACTTTTGCTGGAAAAAAACTAATTGAACCAGCATGACCAAAAGTACCAGCGTGTTGTCCTTTGAATCGAGAGCCTAATGCTTGGGCCGCATCTTCAACTACGAACAGCCGGTATCTGTTGGCAATGGCCATGATTCTGTCCATTTCGCAGGTTCGCCCATTTAAATCTGTTGGCATAATTCCAACAGTTCTTGGATTGATTGCGTCCTCAACAGCATCGGGGTCAATCAACCCGTCTTCGCCCAATTCAACAGGTACCGGAGTTCCTCCAGCAAGTTTGATTGCAGAAGCTGTTGCTAACATTGTGTGTGAGCATATAATTACTTCATCCCCAGCTCGTAATCCAATAGACATCCAAGCCAGTTCAAGCCCATCTGTACCATTAGCGACTGCTACAGCATGCTTAGCTCCTGTATATTTAGCTAATGAAATTTCAAAGTCTTTGACGTCATTCTGCAGTATAAATGCACCGCGATTTCCAACATCCTCAAAAATACTAAGAAGATCCTCACGCTCGTCTGAATAGACCCTAGGATAGTTAAAGAAAGATATCTTCATAACTGATTTCGTCATATTGTTATTAGGTCGGATAAATTGAAAATTCTGATATGATTTTCTCAATAATCAGATCTGTACTAAAATAATATTTTTCCTCTAAAACCCTAGAAGAAGGTGCTGGGGTACTAGGTAAGGTTATACGTTGAGGCTTAGATTTGATTGAGCTAGGGTCGAGATTTTCAACAACACACGCAATTACTTCGCTAGCCATTCCACAGGATCTCCATCCCCCATCAAGAACAACTAATCTTCCTGTCTTTTCGACAGATTTAATTAAAGTTGTAGGATGAAAAGGGTTTAAAATTCTTAGATCAATGACCTCAACAGAGATACTTTTTTTAGCCAATTCCTCTGAAACTTTTAGAGCTTGTTTGGTAGTAAAACCACTGCCGACAATGGTCAGATCATCTCCATGTTTTAAACATACAGGCTCAATGTTAGAAAGATCCAATTCAATGATTGGTGCTAATTCCTGAGTCTCCGAATATAACCACCGGTCATCTATGTAAACAACAGGGTCAGGTGAAAGAACAGAAGCAATCAGAAGGTCACGAGCATCTTGAACAGTTGCCGGCATCACCACTCTCAGACCTGGTATGTGGGCAAACCAAGAGTGCAAAGCTTGCGAATGCTGGGCCCCCTGCTCACCCCCACGATTAATAATCCCGCGGATTGTCACCCCTGGATGAGCTTGACCGCCGAACATGTATGACCATTTGGCAGCTTGGTTTACAATTGGGTCCATTGCATAAAGCATAAAATCTAACCGCGGGTGTACGACGATCGGCCTCATACCAGCGAGAGACGCACCCACGGCGGCACCTGTGCAGGCAGCTTCAGAAACAGGTGTGTCAATAATACGACTCTGCCCAAATTTCTTATCAAGGTCTGTCATCGAATTACCCACATACCAAGGACTCCATAGTCCCTGACCGATTATGAAAACTTCGGGATAATTAGAAAGTAGATACTCAAAAGCGCTCAATATGGCAGTGCCATAATCAAGTTTTACTGGGGAAGCTAGTGTTGTCATCTACTGCATCGAATAAACATTGTTCATGAGTTCTGTATCGTCAGGAAAAGAGTCACTCAAGGCTTTCTGCCAGGCAGCGTTGATTTCATCTTCAAGCTGAGATTCCAGTTTGGTTACCTGATCTTCTGACAATAGATTTACATCAAACATCGCCTTCTTCAGACGAGCAATCGGGTCTCTCAATTTCCACATATCTATTACGTCTTTAGACCGGCTGACCCCCACATCAACGTCCTCTCTCCAGTCGACATGCCCGTACCATCTATAGGTTACTGCCTCCACGAAACCAGGACCCCTACCAGCTCTAGCTGAAGAAATCAGATCATTAGATGAAGTAAGAACTTCGGTAATATCGTTCCCATCAATAACATGATATGGAATGTCATTGGCCTTGGCAAAGCGAGCAGTGGCATCCAAGGGTTGTCGAATTGAAATGTGCATGTGACTGGCAAAAAGGTTATTCTCAACAATGAAAATCACAGGAATGTTTTGTATCCGTGCCAAGTTCAAGGATTCATGCACAACTCCCTCTTCCATAGCACCATCACCTAAGTAAGCAATCGCCACATCACCACTGCTTTGCAATTTGGCGGCAAGCCCAGCACCAACAGCAAGAGGAACAGTGCCAGCTACAATCGGAACCGAACCATAAAATCCATCCGGTTGAGACCACAGATGCATTGAACCACCCATACCTTTTGAATAACCCGTTCTTTTACCCAGAACTTCAGCGAAAAGTTTGTGCGCATTTCCAGTCAAAGCAAGTATGTGGGAATGAGATCGGTGTGCTCCAAAAACTCTATCTGTTTTGCGTAAATTAGCTGACACACCAACAGCTACTGCTTCCTGACCAACTCCAAGATGAACAGGTCCACCGATAAAACTATCCCGTTTTCCTTCGGCTAAACGGTGTTCCACAAAGCGAATCCGCAGCATGTCTCTCAGGTGCTTCAGAAGGAGTTTGAGATTATATGTTTTAATCTGAAGAGTTTGGGGTGTAGTAGAAGGATCACTCAATTCATCAAGTGAAAAATTATCATTAAAATGCATATTTAGTTTTTCTGTGCACACATCACAAATTTGAAAGCTGATTTTTTTATTGAAAACTTCTGGTCAAACCAATCTGAAACTAGTTTTGCATATTCGATACTAGAAAATTTGGCCACACACGGACATAACCAACTAATTGAACCAAAGTAATTAACAGATAATTTGCCAAATAAAATGGAATATTGATCTAAGAGATCAAGATTTGGAATTCGATTTAGTGTGCTTTTGGTGCGATCTCCTTTTATATAATGTAAATATCTATTCAGTCGGTAAATAGGGTTATGATTTAGAGAGTCTACAGCAACAAAGAATCCACCTTTTTTTAAGAGATCATGGATTCTGCACATAACTATCCTATTATCACCGTAACTTAGGGCACCTGCAGATGCTATCAGATCAAATGATTCTGATAAGAAAGATAAGTCTTCAATATCCGCAACTTGGGTAGTAAAATTTGAAAATTTTGCGTATCTCTTTATAGTCACTTCCAAAGAGGAAGAAGATATATCTGTCAGTAAGACATTCGCGCCAGAATTGATTATATTGAATGAGTGTTCACCCATTCCAGCCCCAATTTCTAGAACATTTGAATCAGTAGTCACCAGAGAATTCAGTAGACTATAATAATGTACATATGCTGAAGATAGGTAAGCAGGTATATGGATGAAGGGATCTTCTAAAGTAGTCATATTACTTTCTAGTATTAACTCGGCACGTGATTCATAACGATGCTTCTCAATTTCTTTATCTATCATTTGCTGTAGGCTACTAATTCTAAGTGATCTACAAATTCGCCATAAACCTTATTGAATTCAAATTTTTCTAGATAGAGTTGATATGCATTATCACCTAACCGGCTCGCATAATCAGGATCATCGATCAATTTCTTTATACAATCATACAAATCATAGTCATCTTTGTAGGCAAACCCAACATCATGTTCAATTATCAATTTTTTTACTTCACCCTCCAAGCTAGTCAATAAAGGTCGTCTATTAGAGAAAGTATCAATAATTTTATTTGGAATACTGTCCATGAAGCTAGCAGTATTATTGTAAGGGGCAATGACAGCGATAGAATAAGTGTAAAGAGAAATTATTTGAGGAAGATCAATCCAACCTGGAAAACTGACATTATTTAGAGATTTCATCTCATCTTGAAGCTTAAGTCTTTCACTTCCTTCTCCACAAATAATAAATTGACAACGGATGTCTTCACTTTGAAACCTTTCGGCAACCAATTTAATTGTATGGAAATCAAAAGCAGGTGAGATACTGCCAACAAAGCTCACTATGGGAATGTAAGAAAATTGTTCAATTCTTTCTTTCCACCAATCTATCGAATTCTGTAGTTCCTCATCAGAAAATTCACTCTGTGGTGCTACCAAAGGAAATATTCGATCCATACTGGTTAAGGTCCGACCAGAAAATTTTGCCATCCAATTAAGAAAACTCTGCGACATTGAGGCATAGCAAGCCGATTTGAGGAAGGTAAGTCGAGCCAAGTAAAAATATGGGTATAAGACTAGCTGGATCAGAGGCCTTAGATTTTTGTAAAAAGGTTCTAAAAAAATATCTGGCCATTGGTCTTTGACATCCAAAACAAAGGGAATTGAATTGTTGGTAAGATAGTGAGATAAAACAAATGAAGATTCAATAGGAGGATATCCAACGAAAGCGACATCAGGTTTAGTAAAAATGTCTTTCTTCAGAATTCTCGAAAGATTCCAAGCCAATTGCGCATGATCAATCAGGCGGCTGAGCCCAATGTTTTTTTTATACCCAACTGAAGGAACAAGATTAATTGTTAGTAAATCATTGATCTTCAAACTTTCGAACTTGGTAGTTCGATGGACTTTTTCCTGATGATAGAAGGCGGAACTCCAAATTACAACACTGTGACCTCTTTCAACTAAAATATCTGCAAGGTTCATAGCTCGCATTGGACGCGGGTTTCCACCATCACAATGCAAAGGCTCTCCGGTTTGAAGAATGAAAACTCTCATTCTATAAAATTAATAATTCATTTTTTTAGAATCCAATAATCTACATACAAAAGCTTAGAATATGAAACGATCTCAAAACCACATTTAATAAAATTTGATTCTACATCATTGACAGTTACATAACCATCACCTATCTCCCAGCAATGATCTGGATCAATCCAAATCTTTCGTTTGATAAACCTTCGATAAAAAGCACCTAGACTCAAAAAGCCAGTAGGAATAGTAAATACATGAGGTATTTGAGTTGGTGTCATAAAAAGAAAATTACTTTGCCTGTGAGGAATAGTAATCAATGAATTCCCACCTTTTCTTAAGTAACTATAAATGTTCGAAACTGCAATCGATAGGTCAGAAAAGGGTAAATGTTCTAAAACGTCAGCTGCTATAACACAATTATACTCTGCTTCAAGATTAGCAGAATATGTTCGAACATCAGCTGCAAAATCCGGTTTTAAAGAATCATTAATATCAAAAGTGTGGTATTTTAAGACATGTGGCTCAAGGATATGTCTCAGATGCCCACCTCCACAACCAATTTCCAAGACCGATTGCTCAGATAAACTTAAAACATCTTTAGTAATAAAATAGTATCTAAACCAATTCAAAAAATCCAAGTTTTCAGTATAGTATGAAGGGGGAACTTTAAATTGCTCGTTGAAATTCTTCATTTAAAAACCTACTTGATTGTCCAAAAAATTAGTTCTTATTCTTGAAATTAAATCTATTGTCTGATTCTAGAAAAGATATCATGTAAATCGTAGGCCCTGCAAAGATAACTGTGTTTCTCTACTTCTTTAATATTGCCTAAGAATTGAACCTCACCGCCTGATTTAAATTCAAAAAACATCTTAATTAATTGATCTTTAATTATTGAAATGGTTGGGCAAACAATACCTGATCCCGTTGATGTCAAAACTCTCTCATCGTCATTTAGAAATGACCCTCCTGTTGCAAGGATTGGACGACAACATTTTAGGTATTCATAAAGTTTTAAAGAAGAACCTCCATTATTTTCCTCATCCTCCCAGTTAAAGAAAAGAAGAACTTGTGCTGACAATTGCCTACTTCTTGATTCATTTCTCGACACATAGCCTTTTTGAACAACAACATTAGTAAGACCATAACGACGCAAAAGTTTGTCTAAGAATTCTTCATTCTTACCATAAAATTCAATCTTAATTAAATTTTCATCAATCAATTCGGAATCAATCAATTCAGAAAGAGCTATTAAAAATTTTTGAGGATCTTGCTTTCCCCAGTAAATTGAACCAGTATGGACAATACTAAAAAATTTATCTAATTGATGAGAATCATTAACAAATCCTTGAAACCCATTTGGGATAACACTAGTAGGTACTGAATGTAATTTTGATAGAACCGATTTATATGGAAAAGAAACTGTGATAATATGATCACAGTTTGACATAATATATTTCTCGTATAGTCTATCTAAAGATAATCGCAATTTTGAATAAGGATAATTCGGATTATCAGACCAAGTGTCTCTAAAGTCTGCAATCCATGGTATCTGAAATTTCTGCTTAATATATTTAGCAATTATGTGACTTGTAGGATAAGGTGAACTACTAACAACAAAGTCAAAATTGAATTTAGTTTCGTTTTTCAGTAAAAAACGCTTTACAGGCTTTAACCACTTTCTTTCAGTATCTGGAAAACCGAATAATTCTTCATAAAAATATAAACATTTTTCAACAATTGATTTTTGGTCACTAATTTGTAGTTTTGATTTAATTTGTTCTGTATAACTTGATGATGGAGAGAATCCAAATTTATTTAAGACGCACCGAATTGGTTGCCAAATATCACCGGAATATTCCACTTCAATTAAATTAGCATCATAAATAAACTCTCTTCTCAACCCAAATTTATTAATAAAGTCAACTGGTAAATTAGTAGTTAGAATTGTTATTTCATAACCAAGATTAATAAGCCCTTCAGATAGTGAAGGTATTCTTGGTGAAGCATGTTCTAAATTTGCAATAATCAGTATTTTTTTCATAAGCTTATTTTAATTAAGCTCCCATACTTATCCCAAGATCCACCATTAAAATTACTTTTCGCTATTTCTCTTTTAGCTTTGGGGAAATGTGTTCTAAATAGAAAATCATAATCATAAACCCATCGACCACCATCAAACAGACCGTTATCTAAATCTTGTTTATGATATTCGTTAAGCACAATACCTTTTTTTGCAATACGACCAAAACTTTTTATTACCTTATCGATATCATTAGGAGTAATAAACATCAAAACAGCATCGGTTAAAACAACATCAAATGAATTGTCACTTAAACATGTTAAATTAGTTAGATCTTTAACAGCAAATTCAACTCTATCGTCATTAATTGAAGCAAAGAATTTTTTAGCAACTTCCACTCCTGAGCAGTTAATATCTATACCTGTTAGTTTCGCATTTGGTAAGAAAGATCTTAACTGAGCAATATTTGCACCAGGACCACAACCAATATCAAGGACTGATTCAACACTAGCAAAGGAAATAACAGCCTTTGATATTTGGATTCTATGCGATCTGTCGATAGTGTATAAATATTTTAAGCTCCAGTCTTTCACATAAAGATGTCTAAACTTCCAAATAATTTTTTGAATAAAACTTCCTAACACGTGTCTTTCTAATAATTCCTGTAATTGACGCCCTATAATTTTTGTTATTTTAATCATGATTTTAATAATACTATATAGAGTTGATCAACAATCTCATCTTTTTCTCGTAATCATTATTCAGCAGAATTATATTTCTTATCTCTTTACCCAATTTTATTCTTAAATTCTCATCTTGAAGTAATGTGATGATTATCTCAGCCACTTTCTTATGATCTCTTTTAGGAAATTAAAATCCGTTGTGTTGATCTTTTACCCGTAGATCATTCTTAGCTAAATCACTAATAACAATTGGCGTTTACCCTACCAATGCTTCTGCAGTACTTGAGGCGATTCCAGCATCAAAGTCAAATGTTAGGCATACATAACTGTACTTTTAAAAAAATAAAAGGTTCAAAAATTTGATTTTCTCAGCAAAATAAACTGATCTTAATTCATAGCTTTGGGCACAACGACTTCAATTCAACTTCAAGTGAGCCTCTACCGATCAATAGAAATGAGCTTTGTAAGCTTTTTTTTATAAAATTTCAGTTGCAAGTATTTTTTTATCATCAACAGGCTTAAAGTTTCTAAATGAAATATTACTCAATTAATTAGATATTGAGAATTTCCGTATCAATACTTTGTTTTCTTCCTATTTAGAAAATCGTTTAGTATCAATACGAAAGTTTATTATATCAATATTTTCCGTTTTGTTACCAAAGACCATCACTTTATTACGCCGGTGATGTGAGTCACATGTAATTAATTTTTGGTTTTGTAATATTTTAGAAACAACCATTCTTCTAACAATTGATTTTTTCTGCTCTATTACACGTATCCCTATGGGTTTAACACAATTTTTTTGCTCCAGAAACTAAGCTAAAAAAATTAATATTCCAAGATAATGCACAATCCGAATATCTGTTTAATTTTGGAATATATCTTTCCCACTATTTTACCGACAAGGTATTAATACAATTATTATTTTTATTTCATAATAATTAATATTTGTTGATATGTTGAAGGAGTTAGTGACACACGATATCAAACTTACCTCTTACTCAGAGTCTGAAAAGATTTAATCCACTTGTAACCATGAATTGAGTTAAATGCAGGTAAAGAGCACAATTTCATTTATTTAATGCTATAGGGTATAATTATTGAAAAGAATGAAGTGTCCTTGTCTAGATAATCTAGTACTGCGTATACAGCACTTGCAACAATTAGAATCCCAATTATATTTACTGTCTCACTTCCAAGCAGAGTCAAACCACACCAAATTATCAGTCCCATAAATAATGCGCGTATTAAAATTTTTTTACTTGCCTCCCATGGAAATTGCCATTTGAAATTCTTTTGACTTAGATAGACTGACAGGAGAGCAAGTAATGTATTAGAGATAAGACCTGCCATTGCTGCACCCAACATTCCAAATTTTGGTACTAATAACGCATTTAATAAAATATTTACCATTGAAACAATCGCCGCTAATGGTGAAGCCTGTGCACTTCCCCGTTCTATGAGAGTTAAATAAAATGAGATTTGATACAACCCAAATAATCCTAAGTTACAAGACAATAAAAATAGAATTTCTGGGCTTACAATGTAATCTTTAGTTGTTAGGATAATTAATATATCGCTGCCGACAATCAACATAATGACTGTGAAAGGCATCAAAAGAGATAAATAAACAATAATCACTTTCCTTAATAGAATGATGGCGCCATCTTTATCCCCATTCGCCCATTTCCGTGATAAATCTGGAAATAAAGTAAACCCAAGAACGCTATAGAAAAAAGCAATTATAGCAGTCAATGAGAAACCTGCTGAATAGGTTCCCAACATTTTTAAATCATGAAAATATGTTATAAATAATCTATCTACAAATGTATTAATTGCCAATAGAATTGAAAATGGAACCAGGGGAAGTGAGAATCTTAATACCTTTTTCCATTGTTTTTTTCCAATTTCAAGACCAGCTCTTATTACAGTAATCAATTTTACCTCGATTGCATAAATCAACAATGTCACTATCGATTGAAAATATACAAATAACCAAAATGCCATATAAAAATCACCGTTTATACCAATTAAAACTAATACTAAAGCGGCAATTCTCCAAATTCCTTTCATTAATAAGTATATTGAAATTCTTCGCACACGATTAGTTGCACGCAAAATTCCAACAAGTAACTCGAATAAAGCCTCAGAGAATAGTAGACCCATCAGCAATGGTATATACAATGACATTTCTGATTTTTCAAAAATTATCATAGCTACATTTTTTTTAAAATATATTACCGTAATAGCAAACAAACTAAATATTATTGATGTTGATATTATCATAAATAATATTACGGAATGCTGTAATTGTTCTTTTTCATCCCATTGTGGGAGGAATTTTACCACAGCTGTTTGAAATCCGAGCAGAACAACGGGCACCATCATTCCAGAAATTATTACCGATTGGGACCAAATTGCATATTCTACTGGAGAAACTAATTTTGTTAATATCGGCAATAAAAAGAAACTTATTAGTCGCTCAGTAAACATTGCAGCCGCGTAAGATATTGTGTCTTTCATTTTTTGAACGTAAGTGTTATTATAATTTCTTACATTTTAGTTTTTTCACCAAAACTATAGTTTTTTTCGAGGTTTAGACTCTTGTTCTTTTTCATTTTATTTAGAATTTATTAAATTATCCTATCTGATCTTCAATTATATTTTCTAAGTTGTTCCCTTTAATTTGCTTTTATCCGAATTTACTTTTACATAGTTTGCGCACACATTACATTAATCTAGTTTCATCTGTACCGAAAACAATTAAATTTAGTTGTCTTTTGACCGTCAACCAAATTACAGCCTTTCAATAATTAGGAAATTACATTTTATTAGAATAATTGATTTCCAACGATGATGATAGATCGCTTAGAATCATAATTAAAAGATAAACTCCTTTTCTTTGAAATACGACTGCCGGTACACTTCTAATTTTGAATTTTCACCAGAATAAGGATTTGATCTATCATGCAATCCATACTTGTGTGGTGTTAGACCGTACCTCTATTGAAATGAATCATATTATCTTTTGTTAAATTTATGATGTTATTAGTGTCGTCTATTTTGTTGTATTTCCCAACGTGAAGCTCTGCTCTGACACATGCTCCCACATTTAACCATTCAAGTACTTCAATCCTGAAAGTTACTCCAATAAAAGAGCACAGTCTTATTTACAACCTGGGTAAACTAACTATTCATAGACCCCCCAATCTCCAACCTCGATAAACTTACCGACTGTTTCGGTGGCCTTGATCAAGGGAGTCAGATGTGGTTGTTTTGCCTCGTTGATCTGAGTCTTGAGCGCGATGTGAATAGAGGCCTGACGAAGACTCTCTGGGTTCTCGGTGAACGATAAATTTCCTTGCTGGAATGCCTGAGTATAGACTTCACCGGTTCGGTCATGTCCTTGACGGAGTTCAGCCAAGCGAGTGGTGTTGATGTCAAAGTCGATGACGGGTCAACGCTGATAAGAGTCCACTTGGACGCTGAGTCCAACTTAGCCAAGCCCAATGACTTAGATCATTTCTGGAAACAAGGTAAGGAAAGTTGGTAAAAAGTTAAAGTGTATGTTCAAAGAATGAACATCTATAGATTTTGCCAAATCATATATTGGGCCCAAAAACAGCTCGGGCTTGTCTGCATATTTGACTCAGTGGAATTTGGTTCTTTCTTCAATTTTAGCACTCCCTTCCGCTTATCGTCGGTCATTCTGAATTCAACTGCCGGGAAGATACCTTAGTTGCTGCCATCAAGACGAAAGCAAAACTTTGAACCGTCATGAACGTGATTTGCCAAATGAAATAATCAAAGATTTGTCCTAAGCATAGAACTAACCCACCTCCCAGAATGAGCCAGGAAGCTGTTTTGTGTCTACGAAACCACTCGGTCAGAAAAGCTAGGGACAGTAGCAGTCCAATCCACCCCATTTCCAACCACAAGGTTAGAGGAGCGTTGTGGACGTTGTTTGTCTCTTTTATTATGTCTAGTTCCTGAGCCCAGTTGTCATTTGAATATTTTGCCATCAAATATCCCGCTGTTTTCGGGCCACCACCGAATAGCGAATTATGATTCCATCCTGTCTCTAAAGCAGTTCGATAGAAAACGAATCTATCTTCCCTCGTTTCGAGTTGTTCATAATTTTTGACCTCCAGAAGAAGGAAAATCTTTTTCTGTAATCTCAAAGTGGCTTGATTAGGAACTATTACAAGTAGTAAGAGGCCCATCCCAATGACCACGATCGGAAAAACTAAGGCTAATCTATGATAACTGCTGTTTCGAAGTTGCTGAATTCCATAAACAGCTAGAATGAGCAGCACGATCAAAAATCCTAGAACTCCGTTACGACTGCCCGATGCATAGAGACCCCAAAGGCCTGAAGAAACACCAATTGCGCCACTCAGCCAACATTTTTGAGAAATTACCCAGCAACTGAGTAGCAACACAATGACTGCTACTAACGCGTATGGATTTGGATTTTCGAAAAAACCCGAGGTTGTCCCGAGTTGCCATCTAAAAAGTTCAAGCTCTAGTCCCCAGTGTTGGATCACTTTTGGGATTCTGAGCCAAACCTCTGTTGTCCAAAAGTAGGCATTGGCAGCGGTCCAGCCTGTCAGTGTTGCAAACCAGAGGATGAAGGTTCGAGTAGCGTTTACTGCGAAGATTGGTCTTAAAAGCAATAATAATGTCAAGAACACGACTAGGTGAATACTATAACGTCCCGCATGCTTGAGGCTGAACGCTCTCCACTCACTGAACCAAGCGCCTAGCCACATCCAGATAAACAAGCAGGCTAAAATTAAAAGGGGTACCCTCAGTTGGTTCCAAACTTCTGGAATGCGGCGCCAGTGAACAATTGTAGTCAAGCCCAGCATAGGTGGAAGTAAGATGGTGTAGGTGCTCAGGTTGAGAGGGAAGGAGATGCCAGTCGAGGATTCCAGCATTTGCTGCAGGGCAGGGGTCTTGAGTGGTAACGAAAAGGTGAGAATGCCTATCAGGAGCAGGCTGTCCCTGATTTGTGACCAGTCCATCCAATTAACCAACCGATGAATTACTCTCAAACAACTTCCTTCATATTTTTTCTGCTTTATCGATTCAGCATTTTCAGGTCAATCTGGGGTCGAAGTCGTCCACAAGTGCTTGGAGAAGTATTTTTTTAGCAAGATTCACGTTCTATGCTAGAGAATTGGGTTTTCCACCTGTCGGGGTCAGACTTTGTCATTGCGACAGTAGTTCATAACCCTGTTTGTGATTTTGTAGTTGCTGAAGAAAAAGAACGAAGCCTACCTATTTCTTGGAGAGGTGAGAGGGTAGACCAAGTTGTTCAACGTTTCCACCACCGGTTGTTTAGTGAAGTGGATCGCCACGCTTTGCTCGCGATGACGGTGAGGTCGTGGTTATATAATGGTTTGCCACGCTGAGTTGCTGATGACACCAATCCTTTATTTTCTGTCAATATGAGGAGGATAACAGCCGACGTGGCAGCCCAGGCCTTTGTGGTATCGTGAATATGAGTAGTGGATCGCCACGCTACGCTTGTGATGACGGACGAGCGGAGGGTGGGTACATAGATCACCACGCTGTGCTCGAGATGACACCAATACTTTATTTTCCGTCACTGCGAGGAGGCTCAATGCCGACACAGAAATGATTTTCAAGAGCTTAAATAGTCTCGCACTTGACCAATTACCACCAATTCACAAAGACCCTTTTGGATAACATGTTAGTTGCCCAAGCGGTTTTTCAAGGTATGTTGCTTTTGACTTCGGATTCGGTGGTTGCTCGCTATTCTGGGCAGATCAGGTTGGTTTGAGTCAATTTGACTTGAAAAGTTGGAATATCTGTTGATGCCAGGGGGGCTTTATTCCGCAAGATCTTAATCGTTTAGTAAGATCAGTCGGTTGATCGATACGGCTTTCATATTATGAGAAATGTTAAAGTTCTCATTGATCCTTACTTGAACCATAGTTCGATGATGCTGCCATCAAGACAAAGATTAGGCTTTGGATTGTCATGAAAGTGATCTGCCAGATGAAGTAATCTAACATTTGCCCAAGGCAGAGCGTAAGGACACTAGCCAAGACCCATAGAGACGCCCTGCGAAACTCCCAAAACCAGGAGGCTACAAACCCCAAGGCTAGGATGAGGCCAATCCATCCCATTTCAACCCAGATTGTCAGCAGAGCGTTGTGTGCATTCCATTTTTCATTTGCTTGCTTAATTTCTGTAGCAAACGGCCCCGAAACTACCTCTGAAACAGCATAGCCAAATGATTTGACTCCCACCCCGAAAAAAGAGGGATGCTGAATGCCATATTCGATCGCCAACCTAAATAGTACCAACCTTGGTTCTATTTTTTCTGCTTGCACACTTTCGCCAGTAAATCGTAATTTTTCCAAACTATAGTAACTTTTTGTTATTAAGAGTGGATTAAATCTCAATAAGATAATAAAAAGACTAATTATTAAAACACTGATACCAATGATATTTTTCCAATTCTTTTTCGAATGTTTATTAATATAAAAAAACGTAAACAAACTAAGTGAAATTAAGATGATTAGCATTATGGCACTATTACGGCTGCCTGAGTACACGATCCCTCCTCCAGAAGCCAGGATCCCTGCAGTTCCAAGAAAGTACTTTTTTTCTGTCACACTAAAGAAAGAAATTCCCAGCAAAGCAACAGAAATAACTCCATAGGGATTTTGGTTTTCGAATAGTGAACTCAGACCACCGTAATCTGGTCCGGATGATATTAAAGAAGAATGAAGTTCTAATCCCAGACCAATGGAAGCAAACCAAGATTGCAACGACCAATCAGCAAACAATTGTTCAGCCATGGTCAATCCGCTGACAACCACAAACCAGCCGAGTAACACCACCGCCATGGAACGAAAATTTTGGGATCTAACTAGAAGTAAAAAGGTCAAAAACACTAAAAGGTGAATCGTATAACGTCCTGCATGCTTCAGGCTATGACCCCGCCATTCACTGAACCAAGCCCCTAACCACATCCAGACAAAGAGCATTGCCATCAGCAAAAGCGGAGTCTTTACCTGACTCCATACTTCTGGAATCCTGAGCAGGTGGATCAACACGGTTATTCCCAGCCACATTGGCAAGAAAAGGGTGTAGGTACTGAGTTGGATTGGAAATGAAATCTGAAGGATCGACTCTAAAAATGATTGTATTGCAGGGGTTTTCAGAGGAAGTGAAAAAGTCAGGATTCCAAGCAAAAGTATGGAATCTCTGACAACTTCCCAGCGAATTGATTTCATTTATTTTTTATAGTGAAAGATCGATAGTCGTTTCTTTTGGAAACAGGCTTGAAGTCAAATCAGTGAACGTCAGGAGGTTTTGAATTACAAATCAATGATCATTTTCAAGAAACTGAACGAATTCTTGGAGGATGCTGAGGGTGTGCCAGAAGAGCTGGATTAGTCAAAGACTTAAGAGTAGAAAGCGAATGCAACAAGAGACAGTATTAGATCAGGGAGTTCTTGAAATCACTCGGAGAGACTTGCCTTCAGTAGGTTGGTGGAGGCGTTTGTATTGTTCCAGAAAGAGAGGGACTACCATTCGCAGATACTCATCCTTGAGATCAGAATCTTGTTGCAGATCCTGTTGACGCAAACGGAGACGCAGGAGGAAAGAGTCGTGGGAGAATTCCAGCAACCGATCTCCTTCGGTGACTACGACAATTCCCTGACGATGAAGCAAGCTCTGTTGCTGCAGAAGTTCATAGTCTCGAAGATCCAACAACTCTGCCCAGAACCGGAAGCTGTGTTGCAGTTCTGTGGTGCTACGAACCTTGGCAAAGTAGATCTCAGCGTTCTCAGAGAGCGCCCGCACCAAGTCCCGTTGTTTCCGCAGCTGTGGTTGAGAACGCATCGCATTCGAGGGTCGGACGATCACATCGTATTCCAGCCAGTAGAGCAGACCGTAGACCAATAGCACAAAGCCCATGATCAGCGGAGAGGCGACTGCTGAATAGAGGTGGGCAACAACACCGAGCAATCCAAAAAAGAGTCCCAAGGCATTCAACAGCAGAGTCGTTTGCCAGACGCTCAGACCCTTTTGCAGACAACGATGATGTAGGTGATCCTTGTCCGCAGCATAAAAGGGGATACCCTTCAGGTAGCGTCGTAAAAAAGCAAAGGCAGTGTCCACCCAGGGGATACCCAGCAAAAGGACAGGCACCAAGGACACAGAACCATCACCAGTCACAGCAACCACTTTGACTGAGAAGACTGCTAACAGGTAGCCCAGCAGCATACTGCCAGAATCTCCCATGAACAGTGTGGCTGGAGGCTTGTTGAAAAGCCAGAATCCAAAAACCGCCCCGGCCAGGGCCAAACTGAACAGCACCAGTTCGAAATTTCCAGCCCACCAACACAAGGCCCCCAGCAAGAGAGTCGTGACCAAACTCAACCCACCAGCGAGCCCATCCAGCCCATCCACCAGATTGATCGCATTCATCACCCCAACCACCCACAGCACCATCAAAGGACCACCAAACCATCCAATCTCAACTAGCCCAATCAAGGGCAACTGAAGAGTGTCTGGTCGGAAAATGACGGTAGCCGTGAAGATGCCAAGGACGAGCTGCCCAAGCAGTTTGTAGCGGGCTCTTAGGTTTTGCTGGTCATCGAGAAAACCAAGACCGCAAGCAAACGCAGCACTGATCAAAAGCCAGAGATAGGAACCAGAGAGGGGAGAGGAAACTTGTTCAAAAGGCAGCGCTGTCGAAAGTAGCAAGGTGGTCAATAAGCCAATCAAGATCCCAACACCACCCCAGCGAGGAGTTGAAGTTTGATGTTGATCTCGCAATCTTGGGGAGCTCTTATTTGCCTCATTCTGTTTGGTACGACGCAAGAGCACCAACAAGCTGAGAGTGGTCAGCACGAGTGCCGCCAGAAACGCAAAGGCTAGGTTATTGAGGAGGGTGATGGGCATGCAGAAAAACCGTCAAAAATTGAGAGTGAATTACATTTTGCCCGAATTTTTAAAATAGTTCATATACTTTACACAGCAGATAATCGAAAAACCTATTTTCTCAGTAAAGCTTCCAAAATCCGTGCGCAAGCTTGGCCATCTCCATAAGGATTGTGAGCTTTCGCCATCTGAGCATAGCTTTCCAGCATGGTAAGTAACTCCGAAACACTGTCAACAATTCGCCCACAGTCTGCACCGACCAATCGAACTGTGCCAGCCTCCACCGCTTCCGGACGCTCTGTCACATCACGCATCACCAGTACGGGTTTGCCTAGGCTTGGGGCCTCTTCCTGAATTCCACCGCTATCGGTAAGAACAAAATAGGTATGCTTGAGCAAGAGCAGAAAGGGCTCATACTCCAGTGGAGGCAAGAGGTGTACATTGGGCAGCGCCTGCAGCAACTCAAAGACTGGCTTCTGTACCGCTGGATTCAGATGAACAGGATAGACGAAATGAACTTTTGGGAAGGAGTGGGCCAGTGATCGCAGGGCTTCACAAATTTGAAGAAATCCCTGACCAAAATTTTCACGTCGATGACCGGTGATCAGAACGAACCGCTGCGTTTGCCATGGAAAGGACAGTTGTCTGTTCAGAAATGATTCGATCTTACTCTTGCGCTGTGGGTCCCCATCCAGACGCTTCAAAACCCAGAACAGGGAATCGATCACAGTGTTCCCTGTCACGTGGATGGTTTCCGGAGATACTTTTTCATCAAACAAATTTTGGCGACTCTGCTCGGTCGGAGTAAAGTGCCAGCGGGCTACTCGGCTGACAACTTGGCGGTTGAATTCCTCGGGATAAGGTGCTTGCAGGTAATAGGTGCGCAGGCCTGCTTCTATATGCCCAACAGCGATACCACTATAGAAACCTGCGATCGCCGTGGCCAAGGCAGTCGTGGTGTCCCCATGCACAAGCAGAGCATCCGGTTTGACTCGCTGCAGCACTTGCTTCATGCCCTGCAGGACTCCACTGGTCACATCGAAGAGATCCTGCCCTGGGCGCATCAGATCCAGATCGATGTCTGGGTGAATCTCAAAAATTTGTAGCACCTGATCCAGCATCTCTCGGTGCTGAGCTGTCACACAGACCGATGATTCAAAATTGGGGTGATCCGCCAGAGCGCGAACTAGGGGCGCCATCTTGATTGCTTCAGGCCGAGTGCCAAAGACCGTCAGGACTTTCATCAGAGAGTCTCCTGAGTACTGGTCAACATCCGTTCCATTGCAGAAACACAGGCTTCCTTGGAAAAGTGTTGGATCGCATAGTTCCGTCCAGCAGCCCCGATTGCTTCAAATCGCTCAGCTTGCCTTAGCATTTTCTTGAAAGCCTCTTCACAGGCATCCAAGTCAGCGGAATCAGCAGTGACACCACATTCAGCTGCTTGAACAATTCCGTGTCCATCACTTTGGGACTGGAGGAAAGCCACAACTGGTAGTCCAGCTGCCATGTAGCCAAGAATTTTTCCAGGGACGACAGGTGTTTGATTTTGTGGACTCAGACAAACCAAGCCCAGGCTGCAGATCCTCAACAAATCAGGGTAGACATCCCGCCCGATAAATCCTTCAAAGCGAACATTACTCAGGTTTTTTTGGGCTACCAACTGTGCCAGTCTTGATTTCTCAACCCCATCACCAACAAGCAGAAATAGCAGGTCGGGTTGCTGCTTCTCAACAAGCTCTGCGACCTCCAGCACTCGTTCTAGGTATTGTGAAGGTCCCATCACTCCAGCAAAGACTGCGACATAGCGTTGTGTGATCTTCCATTTGGCACGAAAATCAACTATCAGGGATGCAGACTGGTGATGGACGATATCGACCCAGTTGTGCAGGATTCGTAGATTGTTGCCAAGATTTGGGTAGTGTTGCAGAACAGAACTTCTGTTGCCTTCTGAGTGCACAGTTATGACGTCTGCTTTGCGATAAACGTAGCCTTCCAACCATCGAAAAAACCGAATCTGCCAAGAATTGCGCAACACCCCCAAGTCAATTGCATTTTGGGGAAACAGGTCCTGTACGTTGAGCAGAAACCTTGCTTTCGACCTCAACCACACGCCAACCAGCGCCAAAGGCAATGGTGGACTGTAAACGATCACAGCATCCGCTTGCAGACGATGTTGCCGAACTTTCCAGATAAACTGCAGCGGCATTAGCAACTGGGCGATTCCACGCACGAGGTAATTGACGTTGTGGTGTGGTAACGTCTTGATTCGTAGAACCTGAATGCCGGCCTCATCTTCCAATTCAGAAATTTGTCGTGGAGTGGAATCCTGATCCAGATTGTATTCAGGCCAAGAGGTCATCACCGTGATTTGATGACCTCTTGAGCGGAGTTCCTCGGCCAGTTCAAGCATCAGGTGGGAAGCAGAACGGATTTCAGGAGGGTAGGAATCTGTAACTAAAAGAATACTCACAAAAACTTTAGAAATCTAATGTAAGTAATTTCTCTTGATATTCGAAATCAAAATAAAGATTAATACATACGCCATTGTCATAACACTGAATAAAACTCTATTTAAACTTTGATCTAGATGCAGCTTTAGCCCATCATAGTTAGAACCACCATATGTTGAGCCCAAGTAAACAAATATTAGCCCTAGTGTATAAATCAAAATCATCAAAATAACAGGAAAAATTCTGCTATCATACATCAATTTTTTTTTTCTTTGGATGATCATTAAAATGATAACTGCTGCAAAAGAAAATATTAAATAGTGAAAATTATGCTTTACAAATACTATCTCATTTATTATCAAAAAAAGTTCATTATCTAATCTTTCAAGTACTAGACTTAGATAGTTTGGACCAAAAGCTCCACCTCTGCCCCAGCCAACTTTCCATAGCCATAAATTCCACAAAATAAATGGTAAAAACAAAAGCAAAAGAGAAAAAATCAAATGTAATTTTTTCTTCAAATAAATTTCAATATTTTTGTAGAAAAATATCATAGTTATAAAAGATGATAATGTCAACAATAACCCTTCGTTTTTTATATTAATGATAATAGCTAATGATAAGAGAGATGCTAATAAATATCCTAAGCGCTGCTGCACAAGAAAAGTGCTAAGATAGAAAATTGAGATCCCGGCGTACAAGGCTACATAACCGTCCATGTAGAAGTTCCAAGTGAATCTGCCAAGACTGAAAAATACCAATATCGCAACTATTAAGGGGATTTTTAGCTTAGATAGAATTGCTAAAAATCCGATCATCGTATGAATAAGAAATATGAACAATGCACTCCCTGGTAGCAGTTCATTCCACACTCCGGTGACGGTTGAGAAACTGGCAGAAAATAATGGAATTAGTTTTGGATAGCCTGCTGCAATTAAGTATCTTGCTTCATCAACCCAGTCCAAAAGATAGCCATCATAATGCATAACCTTTGCTGCAGAATACCATATAAAACTGGCATCCCAATCTTTTACAGGAATATAAAGCATTAGATGAAGTGTAAGTAACAAGTAAATTGAAATTGTTATTGCAGATTTAAATTCTATCCTTAATAGGAATTTTGGCCGCATTATGATTACTTTCACGATAGAAATTATCACTAATATTGAAGCAATGATTAATGAATTTATAATATTTGTTAAAAAATTAAGTGTAAAATAAAAAACAATGCCAATTCCATAAATGTTATAAATATCGAATAAACTAATTTTCGGTTTTTTCACAAAGAATAAACCAAGGAAAAATATAACAAACGGAGAAATACTAGGAATTATTACATGTAGCATAGATTATCTCGCGAGTTTTCATCTTCTCCTTACATTGCCTTGGCAAAACTGCCTTGATTGGTTGAAAAAAATGTGTGCAGGACCCGTTAAGATATTGAGTTCTTGATGGGAAACTCCCAACAATTATTCGATAACGACTAACCTCTGAAAAATTAGCTATGCAAAAGGACCCTATTTGGTTTTTTCTTACAAATCTTATAATCTCATATGCCTCGAGAGGCATAGTACTATCAAAGCCTGGATACTCTCCAGCGTTTTCAACATCTAAATTATTATATGAAGTTTCCATTATTTTATAATGAAGTTTAATTCTATCTAATTGAATCTCTGGAATTTGGTTGATATAGAAATATAAAAAAATTGAACAAAGAACTAGTATACTTATAATAGAAATATAAACTAAACTAATATTTTTCCAATGCTGTATGACTTTTAAAATGGGTTTATTTAACATGAATTTTCTAATATATTCTTACTCTTTTTAAATTATACATTTATAGTCTCTAAATCTAAATTTGATCCATCCTCATCTCACCTCAGAATTGAGCATTGAGCAAGGTATGTAACTATCTCTAGAAGCCCGACAGAGCATTCATGAACTCTATGAGCGGCAGTCGGTCTCTCAGCGCCAACTGGTGGAAGATTTTCAGGTCTCTCAGCACGGTGAAACGGATTCTCAAGCGCTCCAAAGACGATCTCGGCCGTCGTGCTGGCAGTGGCAACCCTGGAAAAATTCATGAGCGCGAAAGCCAGCGCATCGCCGAATATGCCCAACAATACCCCGATGCTTTTCTGCGCGAATATGCCGATGAAATCGAGAGGATCTGCGGGGTGCGCGTCACAGGGCAAGCAGTCAGTGTGCACCTTAGAAAACTCAAATGGACGCTCAAAAAAACAGACCCATCTCTCCCGAAGTCCTCTCAGAGCGCTGGCAGCAACAGTGGCAGCACTTTATCGTAGAGTTGACCCAATTGCAGCAAGAACCCAAGGCAGAGTTCCTCTGGGGTGAAGAACCGGCTCTCTACGATGACTGGATCCGCCACAGGGCACGAGCTCCCGTGGGACAACCGGTGGAGAAATTCAACCATCAGCGAACTCAACCCAGGAAACAAACCCTCATCGCGTCGTTGAGTGCTGAAAAGGTCTTTGCTCCCTGGTGTTTTAAAGGCTCGCTGGAGAGCGACAAGATGGTGCAATGGTTGCGACAGTTGCGGCCGCAGTTGCACGAAAATCACGTGCTGATCCTCGACAATGCTCGGCCACATCATGCCCGCAAAATTCGAGAGTACCTGGCTGATCACCCGATCCGGATTCTGTTTTTGTCACCGTATTCACCGCAGATGAATCCGATCGAAAAGCTGTGGGCGGCGATTAAGCAACAGTGGCGACAAAGACGGGTTCGTGGTTTTCCTCAAATGCGAGCCACGCGACAAGCCGACCTACAGCAGATCGTGGAGAAGAGCGGAAAAGCGATTGTGGCCAGTTGTGGCTATCGCTCAGTTTTAAATTGATAGACTATATATTACTATAATCTAGCAGACCACAGGTTTGCCTGTTGCCAAGGACTGTTCAATCGCAAAGATCGTCTCCATTGTCGATAGTGCTTCGGCAAAAGCCAACAGAGGTTCCTCCTTATTGGCCACACAGTTGACAAAGTGTTGGAGTTCTTCCCGATAGCCCATCTCTTGTCCTGTCGTCTTGAAGCGCTCCGTCTTTCCAGACCCATGACGCTCACTCTCCCGAAAATCCTCGAGCACCAGGGTTTGTCCTTCACAGAAAACTTCAAGCCGCTCACGAGAATAGGCTTTAGCTCCAGATGCTGAATACGTCAGATTGCCCACCGAACCATCACGAAACTTCAGACTGATCACGATATTATCATTGTTGATGACCACCTGGTTATTCCCAGATACACGCTCTGCAATCACTCTTTGCACAAGGGATCCTGTTAACGCTTGTAGCAGGTCGATGAAATGCGACATCTCCCCAACAATTCGGCTGCGTCCCTCATCTTCCGAATGCACCCAGTGATCCGCGGGGACGAAGCCTGCGTTGATACGCAGCTGAGTCACTACCGGAGACTGTCGATTCTTTAACCATTGCTGAAGCTGGCGAGTGTGAGGAGAGAAGCGGCGGTTGTGTCCTACCAGAATCAAGGGAAGGCAGGTCTGTATGGCTGCTGTTTGACGAATAGACTGTAATTCCTCGGGGGTAACGCAGAGTGGTTTTTCGAGGAACAAATGCTTTTGTTGAGCAAGCGCAGTTTTCACCAGCGCTGCGTGATTGCTGTGTGGAGTCAGGCCGACAATCGCCTGAATCTCAGGATTTTCCCAAACAGCCTGAGCATCTGTAGACTGATGAGCAAAACCGAATTTCCTACCACTGTGCTCAACATTGGCACCTGAATTGGTAGCCAGAGTATGCAGTTGAGCGTTTTCCAGCTTGGTGAGTGCAGGCAACAGTAGCGCCTTGCCAAACAAACCGGCTCCAATCACACCCAGGTGAACGCTGCCAGATGAAGAAACTCGCATAGTTGTTTGGGGAATCGGCAGGGTACGCTGCAGTGGGGTTGCTTCAGGATATTCGAGCAAGACCCCAATCGGGCTGCGCAGGGTACCACCAATCAGCTGCTGATAGGTGGACTCCGCTTCTGTCAGTGGAATTCGGTGTGTGATTAATGGCTGGACATCAATTCGGTGTTGAGACAAAAGGCGTAAGAATTCTTCCAGGTTGCGGCGCTGGGTCCAACGTACATCACCGATCGGCAGATCAATACCCTCCAGTTCATAGAGGGGATCCAATGAACCTGGACCAGCCGCCTTCGAGACCACTAGTTCGATCTCCTTTTGCCACAACTCATTGCGATCGGGATGTATATCTGCCACACCGACTACAACGATTCGACCCCTGGCTCGACAGAGTTGAATCGCTTGGTCAACCGGCTCTCGTTTCTTGGTGGCTGCCGTAATGATGACCGCATCCGCCCCATTTGCCTGGGTGATGGATTCTGTGAACTTTGAAAGTTCGCTTACCTGATCCGAGACTGCTGTAAAGCCAAACTGCTTGGTCAGCTTTATCTTGTCTGGAGCCGGATCGTAGGCAATCACCTCACAACCGTAGGCTCGGAGTAACTGTACCGTCAGTAAGCCTAGCAGGCCAAGTCCCATCACAACAACACGGGAGCCAAAGCTCAGTTGGGCAGAGCGAATTCCGTGCAAGGCGATGATGCCCAGCATTCCAAAAGCTGCCTCTTCCTCACGCACTCCTTCTGGTATTCGACAGGCTAGGTTGACCGGAACCGAAACAAACTCGGCGTGGCTGGCAAAACCCTGACCGACACAGGCCACCCGGTCTCCAGGCGAAAATTCTGTTGCCGCCAACCCGCATTCTTCAACAATACCCGCACTGGAATAGCCCAGTGGCGTAGGTGTATCTAAACGCCCCATCGCTTCCTGCCAGGTCTTGAGTAGACCCTCCTTCTTGGCCTTCTCCCAGACTCTTCGTACCAGATCCGGTCGAGCTGCCGCCTTGCCTGCGAGAGACTTACGTCCCAGTTCAATCGTAGAACGCTCTGTCCCAATGCTGATTAGCGATCGGCGGTTGCGCACCAGAATTCGTTTGCTGCCACAGCGAGGAACCGGTACTTCACGTAACGCCACCTCCCCTGTCTTGTAGCTCTGGACGATTTGTCTCATGAACGCTGCTGCTCTTGCTTGAGCACATAGTTCTTGACCGCAGAGGACATGCCTGGAGGAAATTCGGCGTCACGCTGAATCGCTTCCCAGTTCTTTTCGAACCAACTAATCGTATTGCGCAGACCTGTGGCAAAATCAGTATTCGGATCGTAGCCCAACAAATCCCTGGCCCGATCCACGCTCGCCAATAGTCTCGACTTGGTGTCCCACTTGCGCCGATCGGTGTAGAGCAATCCGGCCTTGTTGCCTGTCAACTCGTTGACCGTGTTGGCCATCTCAACAATTTCGGTTTCTGCTGCGGAGGCAATGTTCATTTCTTCGCCAATCGCCTCTTCTCGAACCCCTGCACGCAACAAGGCATCCACGATGTCGTCCACGTAGGTGAAATCCCGGGTCATCTTGCCGTCACCAGTGATCGGCAGCGGCTGCCCTTTCATCGCCCAGTAGATGAAATTCGGGATCACATTGCGATATTGCCCAGGGACTTCCCCAGGTCCGTAGGAATTGAAGAACCGAGTCTTGACAATCGGCAAACCGTAGTGATGCCAGTAGAAATTGCAGTAGAGTTCCCCCGCCATCTTGGAGATTTGGTAGGGAGTACTCAGGTGCATCGAGACAAACTCTTCTTTCAGTGGCAGGGGTGCCTGCGCCCCATAAATCGCACAGCCTGAACCAGCATAAACAAAGCGCTGGATACCTCCCTGCAAAACCGCATGCTCCAGCATCTTGACCGTTCCCAACTGGCTGACGAGCAAGTCCTTTTCTGGGTAGTCTACAGAGTTTTGGTTGGCAAAGAAGGCAGCTAAGTGGAAGATGTAGGCAGGCTTCTCGTGAAAGACGCGCTTTAGGTCTACGTCATTAGTAATGCTCCCCTTGACAAAAAGTATATTTGGCAAATTAGGTATGTTCCAGGAGTAGGAAGCGGAAAGATCATCCAGGATGATGACCTTGGCCGCACCGGCTTCCGCCAAAGCTCGGCAGAGATTACTACCAATTGCTCCCGCACCACCGGTGACGAGGATGGTTTTATCTGCGTAGGGCTGAGAAAAATTCATATCTTTTCATCGCTCGTTAATTTGAATTGATATCGGTCAGCACGTAGTTGCGAATTGGGAATCCAAGAACATGTACTGGCTCTTCATGAAGAATTCTACCAACTTGAGCGCCAGCTAGGGAAACAACCAGAGGGCTATTCGGGTCATAGTGTGAAAAATCTCCCACATGACTGTGAAGGATTCCTCCAAGATTGATACGGACATCATTCTGAATTGCCCAGTCTGCCATATTGGCCGAAGCTGTTGCGTTGCTCACCTGATAGAGCGTGGCAAATAGATTGAGTCCAGCAAGAACAAAAACGTATCCCCACCAGAATAACCTTGAAATAGGGATGTGTTGAGAAACTAGGATTGCCCAGAAAGGGACAACAAAAATCAAGTACCGGTTGGCAGGGAAGGAGAGTGACAGAAGAATCATGTATCCAAGAATTGTTAGTAAAAGGATACGTGATTCCTCATATTTCCAAAACACCTGACAACAGAGTAAAAAGTTCCAAAATCCAACTATTTTAATTAACAGA
>JACLAD010011870.1_pt1 | contig 27136 bp, 46 predicted proteins | sample 8027901 | NCBI WGS metagenome assembly JACLAD01 (sample SAMN15725071, study PRJNA655200) | protist metagenome | isolation source: fluorescence activated cell sorting (FACS) single amplified genomes of... | place: Spain: Blaines Bay Microbial Observatory, Mediterranean Sea | collected 2016-07-05 | reverse complement strand
TTTTAATATTTTACTCATTATTGTGTTTTAATTATTGTTTGTTGTGGTTGAAATGCTCTGTAAATACCAGCCAACGTTGAAGCTGCTCCTAATCCAGTTGCTAATGGACTTGGTGAAGCTGCTGTAGATTCTGTTACAATATTTCTTCCAGGGTATCCTGCGATTAATGATGTAACACCTTGACCTAAAGCTTGTGATGCCTCTAAAGGTTGGTAAGCCTGTCTTTGAGCTAATTGTTGTTGAGCCGCTAACGTTGCTTGTTGTTGTGCTTGTTGTTGACCACCTAATGTTGATAGGCCAGCAATTTGTTGACCTGTTAACTGTGGAGACAACTGAGCTAAATTAGTTTGTTGTGCAAACTGTTGAGCCGCTAAATTTTGTGCTTGTTGGAATCCTTGTTGTAATAACTGAGCTTGTAATGCCGCTCTGTTTCTATCTGATGCTGATCTGTACTCTGCTCTTTGTACACCTTCTCTACCACCACCAAATGCTCCAGCGCCGATAGCTTGAGCTGCTAATGCAGGTATACCTTTTGCAGCTTGAACATCAAACTCTTGTAATGTCGTATCGATAATATCTTGTTGATACGGTGACATAAATTGTTGGTAAGCTTGTGGTCCTGAAGATGCTGCAGCTGTTGTTAAGAAAGGTTGGAAACTTCCAAGTCCACCTCTTAATGCTTCAGCTTCAGCTTGAATAGCTGTTTGTGGTGCCACAAATTGTGGACCCAATATAGTAGACATATCAAGAGTCTTGATACCGCCTGCGGCTTTTGTCAGATCATCTAAATATGTTTTACCAGCTGCTTCTATAAATTCAGCTGGAGCTACTCTTTGTGTTCCTTCTTGAAATCCTACTCTTGCTACCATTATCCAACCCTCGACTCTAATTTTTTCATTGTGTCATACATACGCTGTGCTCCTTTTTCAACATTACCACCACCAGCTGCTCTTACAGCATCAGCTGTAAATACAAACTCGTTATTAGATAACATTGCAGGAACATCGTCTGCTTTTTCTTTAGTTCCAATCGGCGGTATAAAACCACCTGCGCTTCTTAAATCTAATTCTTTAACACCAGCTTTGTTTTGTCTAAGGGGCAAGCTTGCTACACCCTCTCCTACTTTAAAATCCATTCTAGCGATATTATTTATTGGACCACCTTCTGCTTTTTTATTACCCATAAATTCAGTTAGTTGCTCCATCTCCATCTCATTTAAACTATTATAAGGTTTGTTAAATACACTTATAGATAAATTGTTTAATTCAGCTAATGGATCTGGTGCAGATGCCATTCTTTTTGTTTTTGTTTTAATTTTACTTCCTTGTATTTGATCTCTCCAGTCGCCGCTTTTGAAAAAGTCTATAAAGCCTTCATATAATTCTTTAACACCTTGATCACTATTGTTCCAAACACCAAATGCATCTTTAACATCATTACCTGTTGTGTATGGTCCACCGGCTATCTCTTCTCTTTGTTCAATCATCATAATGCCTTCACCTTCTTCTGGTGATCCTAGACGTCTGTTTACTCTACCACCTTTAGCAAACGGTGAGCTATACTCAGCAGTTTGTGTTGTAACAAAATCTTCTACTTCTGTTTCTTCCGCATTTGGATTCATGTTTTTATAGTATTGTCTTAGATAAACTTTTAATGCTTCAGGGTCTTGTTTAATTGCTTCTATTTGTTCTTCTTCCATACCTTGACTAGCTAAAAATCCTGTTAGACCTACAGCTCCTGCTAGTCCTTTTCCGCCACCAGGGAACTTGCTTATTAATCCAGAAAGCAAACTTTTCTTTGGACCTACACCAGCAGTAAAACCATCTGCTACAGTTGATGCACCTGCTCCACCAGTTAAAAAAGCTGGAAGTTTTGGACCCATTCCACCAAATCCTAATCCTCTACCACCTAAAAATTGTGGCATACCTCCGCCTAAAGTTAAATATGCTCCACCTGCTAATAATGCTGCTTTTCCTAGATCTGAACTAACTACGTTTTTAGCAGCTTTAGTTACACCTTTAACAGCTTTCTTTACAATACTACCTAATCCGTAGTGTTGTCTTACTGACATATTAGTAATGCCACCTCTGTTTTGTAATTGTCTAGCTATTTGTGTTCTTGTTATTGCCATAATTTATAAATAGTTGTTAGTAAAGGCAGGCGTAGAAATCCTGTAATTTAGCACTTTATTTGATTTTTTCGTCTTCGTCAACGACTTTACTTGTAGCTATAAGGTCATCCATGAACCTACCAGCATACCTATATTCACCAGTATGGCCTAATTCATCATCAATATAAAGGTATATTTTACCCCCTATTTCAGTCCATCTTTTACAAAAACCAAAGTCTTCTCCGTAGAAGTGTTTTGTTTTAGGGTCGTGTACACAATCAAAGAAATTATAAAAGTTAGGTCTTCTAACTTTTTCACCATTTAAATAAGTATCTTGTACTATTTCAAGATCCGGATAAGCCTTAATCATTTTTTCAATAACATTTCTTTTAATAAGCATACAGCCAGTTGGTGCATGCGTAACTTCTGTTTCTCCATCTGTTACTTCAATAGCTGAAACATCAGCTACTTTAATGGGAAAAGTGTAACCATATTTTAAAAAGTCTTTATCATTTTTAAAATCTTCATCTTTCATTCGTCTGTAAACAGAGTTTGGATTAATAAACTTCATGGGATAAGGAGCAGCTATAATATCTCTATCCTTCTCTAACATCTTAAATATTGTCTTTGTATCAAAGTCTACGTCTGAATCTATAAATAACATATGGGTGTAATTCTCTTTATCAGAAACAAAATCAGCAGCGCATATATTTCTGCCTTGTTGAACTAAAGACGATTTAATAAGATGAAAACTCACTAGTATATTCTTAGTCATACATGCCATTTGAAATTTAAGTAGGGATCTAACATAATGAATACCTACTTCACTATGCACAGGTGTAGCCACCATAATTCTATATTTAGATTGAGGTGGTAATGTATGTCCTTTTAATTGTTCTGTCAGATCTATTGTTTGCACAGGTTCCTTATCAAACCAAATAGGTTCATTAGATTTTTCTTGCATCACTTGTTATTCCAGTTAAAAATTGTGTCCAGGTTGCAGCTTGTTTAGGCCAACCATAATACAAGTTATAAAAATCACTCTGTCTTTTTAAATGATCTTGAATAGGTTTAAGAGTAATCGCCTCTGCTCCTTGTTTAATAGCTTGTGCAAATTTAAAAGCCAACCTTCTGTGATTATTATCGTAAGGCACATAAATACCAAACTCAGAACATGTTTCTGCTAAAGCTCCTAAGTTGGTAACAATTGTATAAAGGCCTGCTGCCATAGATTCTATAGCTGAAATACAAGATGTCTCTTCCCAGATACTTGGGTAAACAAACATATGATAATCTTTTAAATGTTCTTTAATATAACTATTAGGTTTATAACCTATATAGTTTACATTTTTTAATTGTTTAGCTTGTTCGTATAAACCTTTATATTCTTTATCATTCTGTTCGTAAAAAGCTTTGCCATAAATCTCTGTAGATGAATAAACATCTAAAGTAATTAGAGGATGATTTACTAATTGCATAGCCCCAAGCAATACATTTAAACCTCTCCAAGGGGTTACTTGATGTATAATTTTTATAGGTTTATCTTTTTCGTAAACAGGAGCAGGTTCTATTTTACTTATACCATTCTTAATAACCATACATCTGCCCCTATCTAAATTAAACTTTTTAGTAAAATTTTCAAAGTTCCAATGTGAGTTAAATACATACCAATCATATTTAGTGTGATTATCTTTATCTTTAAACCAAGGATAGATATTAGGTTGATCCCAAGAATTTTTCTGCCAAAGAATATTTATTTTATCTTTTGATAATGGAATTTTTTCTGGAACAGATGTTGTAATTTGTACCTTACTTAATAGTTGAAGATCTACGTATTGGGTTAGATATTCTAGTTGTAATTCCGTTCCACCTTTAGGTGTTGGATTTATTGTCATTATTCATTACTTTCTGAAATAAGTCTAAATTTTTAGGATCAACTGTAACTTCACAATCAACTACGATGTCAGGACCCTCTACTTTATCTTTGTAGATTTCTCCTGTTTTTTTATTACGATAAGTATATTTAGTTATACACTTAATTTTTGTTACATCATCCATTCTGATCTTGTCTATTTACTAGAGCATAACTAATTACGCCTTGAATTGTGTTACTGCCCGTAGCTGCTTGCACGGTTATAGCATCACCTGCTTCTAAATTCAAGCCTTGAGGTGAGGCGTTTACTTGTGACTTGGCAGCCACGTCATCTCTAAAAAATTCATATTCAGCACTAGAATCAGAAGAATCAACAAAGTTCATATTCACTGCAATGGCTGATGATGTATCGTTGTTTGCAACATATATACTTTTAACTATAATTATTCCATCGGCAGGACATGTCAGCACTGTCGTTTTACCTGTACCTGATTGTTTATATCCTTGGTTTTTATAAAATATACTCATGATAAGAAATAATTAAATGTATCCTGTTCTTCTTTTAAATCTTGTTGAAAAGAAAAGTTAAGTTGTTGTTTTAAAGTATCTAATGCTTCTAAAATTTGACGCTGATTAGATGGATCATACGTTGGTGTAGGTTCTGGAATATAATTAATTATTTTAGCCATTATCTTCTACCATCTGGTCTTGTATCCAATCTAAGAGAACCATATCTCCAAGACTCTCCTACTGCCGTATTTTCAAATTTCACACTTACTAATCTTCCTCTTGCTCTAGTATCTATCTTATCAGTGGTTGAGGTAACTGTAAAGGGTCCTAAAGGTGAACTAGTCTGAGTGTCAGATGGATAGTCTGATATAAATAAAGTAACTTGGTTATTACCCACAATCTCTTTGTAGTCAGGAATAAACCTGCTTACTGAAGCAAAAAATTCACCATCAGCAATATCAAAATCTCCAGATCTTATAAATCCTTGAATAGCAGATGTACCCGTGCTGTTAACTTGATCTACACCTTTTTCATGTTCATATAAAACTGTAGCCCCATCTCTATTAGTAACTCCTGATATAGGAAATAAAGGAGTGTCTGATGGACTATTGGAATCTGTAGATCCGTTTGGAATATAATCAGTTGCAAACGGTCTTTCAAAAACATCTGCATCCATATAAGTTGTTCTATCTAATGTGCTTGTGTGCCAGCTATTTTCTGCATAATTATAAGTAACACATCTATCAACTTGCAAAGAATTTTCTGTTGGATAAAACCAATTTACTTCAGTGTACAAACTATTGTGGCCTGCATAAATAATTTCATTGGCATCAAAATTAAGACCTGGATTATCATCACCTGTAGTAAATACAAAGTCTTCTACTAAACAAGGTATTTGTTTTACCGTTCCATCAAATGCAAAAAAACCACCTGCTTGACCCATCCAGTAAACAGCACCTTGAGCAAAAACAACAGCGTGTTGTCCCAAACATCCGCAGTTAGTTCCTACTTGTCTAATGCTGAATGTAAAAGGTGGTCCCACAAATTGAGCTACGTAAGCGGCTTGATCTGTTAAAATTAAAACATAGTCTTTACCTTGAACAGCAGCAGTAATTCTATTTCCCGTATCTAATCTAAATGTACCAGCCGTATTGGTTGCTGTCGGTGTGTATACGTTTAATGTTTCTTGATTCGTAAATCTAATAAACATAGGGTCTTGCGTAGTTGCATCAGTCATATCCGTTAAAGCACCAAACTGAAATAAATGTCTATCTCTGTCTGAGAATAAAGATAACGTTGAAACCATATTAACTTCACTGCCTACCCCTGCAATTACAGTGGCTCTAGTTGCTAAAGCTCCAGAAGAATCCCATTGAAAAGTATTTCCATTTCTTAATGTTGCAATCAAGGTATTACCCGCATGATCTAAAGACCAGTTAGCTGGGTCTAACGTTACGTTTGAAGTTGATCTAGCATCTCCCCAAGCTTCTTGACCCCATTGATAAGTACTCCAACCAAAACCTAAAGTTTGAAAAGTGGGTCCTGGTCTTATGTATCTTTGATAGTTGAATGATCCTTGAGCCGTCATTCCAGAATTACCTTCCGCTGTTGTTACACCTGCAGCAGGGTTCAATAAACTTATAGTAAACGAGTTTGCGTTAGGAACGGTTAATACTTCAAAAGCGTAGGTTTGAAAATCAGGTGCTGTAAGTGTTGTAGATCCAGCCACAGATACAGAAGTAAATACCACGTAATCTCCAACTATAATACTGTGACCTGTAGAATTTATCGTTACTGTAGAACCAGCTGCTGAAGAAGTAGTAAAGGTTCCCCCTGAAACTGGAGATCCAGCTAAAGGAGTAACATCATAAAATCTTTCACCACTAAAGATAAACAGCCCTGAGCTTGTTCCAATAGCCGAAAATTTTGTACCATTTAAATTAGTAAATGTGTGTTGAGCTCTAGCTACACCAGGAAGAGTGTTATTTGCTGTAGTTAATTGATCCCAACCACCTATTTTTTCAGGCACTCCATATCTAAATCTAACAAAATTACTATCAACCCATTTACCTGCAGCGGCTGAAGGTGTGCTTTGTTTATCAATACCTGCTTGAAATTTTACTTCTTTTAATGCCATGGGATCTATTATACTAGTTTTTAGGCAAAAATATAGTCCATTCTAGATCATCGATCAAATCATTTATATAGACTTTAGTCTTCTTTTCTCTACGTATGTATTCATGAAGCTCTTCAAGATCTAAAATAAGCCATTGTTTTTCATCTTCAAGAACCATTTTTTGAGCTTTCGTATTAAGACGTCCATCCTGTGCTAGTGTTCCATCCGACATTTCAAACATTTCTCTAACATCAAATCTATAAAAAGCATTACTACCTTTTATCATACCTGCAATATTCCAAGAGGTCTTTTCTTTTGGATATTCAATAGCAGTTAAATATTTTTCAAATCTTTTTAAAATCATTTAGTTGATTTATAATTAAATATAATGTATATATCTTTTAGAATTTAGAAATGCAAATTATAGCTTGTAACTCAGTACCTATAGCGACCGTAAATGCAGGATCCCTGCTTAATGAAAAAGAATTAAAGTTTCTTGAGAATCAAGACATGCAAGTTGTTCGAGGTGGTAAAGCTGATGTATCTATAGAGTGTAATCTTCTTTATTTACCTAAACTAAAAAGAGTCAAAAAGATTATGGATGATTATGCTAATCAATATATGAAAAGTGTTTTAGGATTAGCTAACGAAATATATCCTTGTCAAAGTTGGATAACTAAATCTAAAGCTGGCGGTATTCATCCTCAACATTTTCACAAAGGATGTTTGTTTAGTGTAGTCTATTATGTTTATGGAAAAGGGAGATTAAATTTTAATTTTATTAGAAGCAGAATAAATGAACAAATGAATTTTGGTTTTGATATTCTTGAACATAATCAATTTAATTCTGAAATACACTATTTTGATACTTATCCAGGTTTTTTAATTTTCTTTCCAGGTCACATCTTACATGAAGCTAAAGATATTGTAGAAGATAAAATGATTTTAGGCGCTAATTATTTTGTCAAAGGTTTCATAGGTGCAACTTCAGACCAAGTCGATAAATTAAAAATTAAACCTTACTAACAAAACGTACAAACAATAACTAATCTAAATCCTTTAGTCGGATAATAGTGATAATGATAGCAATCATCAAAGATAGCTGCTTTGTACTTTTCAGGAGTTATTGATTTAAATACTTTTTTATTACTTAAAAGAACCGTTTTTGATTTTTTATCGAGACAATCATTTAAGTAAATAATTATTTGTTTATGTTTAATGTTTTCGTGATCTAAGTGAGGAGGGCATTTTTCTTGTCCATTATTGTAAGTATAATTAATACCTATTCTTAAAAATTCAGATAAATTAATTTTAGCTTTTTTTAAAGCCCTACGTATCATTCTTGTTATCTCAGGATAAAAATCACTGTTGTAGTTTTCATCCTCTTTTCTCTCTTCAGGTCTTCTTAAAATGATGTGATTTAGTCCTGTGTTATTATCTCCAAGAACAGATGAGGGTTGATGATAAAAAGGAAAGTTATAATTAAGTATGACTTTTTCTATAAAGTCTTTATCGTCTTGTTTTAAAAAATTTTTTATTTCTTTGCACCACATTAAAGTTTTGGTATGCCAATGAATTTTCTACCATCAAACCACGTATTGTGTTTTTTAGCTGTCTCTATCGTAGTGTAATGTAAAAAAGTTTGTGCACACAACTCACCTTCAAATTTCTTTCTTCCGTGTTCAACATCACATCCTCTATAAATTAAAAGATCTCCTTCATTTAAATTTATGGATTTACCCCCTACTTGTATTGGCCACATATCTCCTCCAAGAGCTAGTGTTCCGGAAATCTCACATTGTATTCTGTCTTTATGTGGTTTTAAAATATTACCTCTCGTATAAACTCTAGCAAAAGAATAAGTTGGAGTTAATTCTAGTCCTGTGTTCTTTTCTATATATTCTTGTAACTTAACTAAAAGTAATTCTGTCATGGTATCAGTATAAGTATTATATGTGTAAGGAACCATATCATCACCAAAACGTCCCCAAAATTCATCATAAGGAGAGATCAATCTTTCTTTGGACATATGATCAGCGACTTTTCTTTTAAGCATTAAATACTCTCTAACTAAAGTTGTTGTTTCTTTAGTTAATGAATCTCTTAAAACAAGGTACTTATGTTTTTTAAAAAAGTTTATATTTTTTTTCATACTAGTTCTAAAGCTATTGAATATCTTTTTATTTTTTTAAAACTGTTAGGAACAGAATGAATGTCCTTACTATTAAAGATAATCATAGAGTTTTCTTCTCCTTCTGTGTAGTTAATATCATAATCATTTAATTTAAACATCACACCTATTTTTTCAGGGTTATATAAATAATATACAATAGAATATTTAGAATTATGGTTGTGCCATAAAATATAACTACCATCAGTATAATTAGCCCAACACTTAATAACTTTTGTATCTTTCATATATTTTTTTATGTTCGTCATTAAATCTTTCATTTCTTTATGTTCATGAAGATCTGGATTTGATTGTAAACCAGGATAATCACTACCTAAATCTTTAACTTGTTTTTTTACAAAAGACAATAAGTTTTTTTGTTGTGCTTTAGTAAGTATATTTTTATATATCTTATACATCAATTCTCGTAGCTTCTGTTGATCTTGCTGGAACAACTTGAATATTAAAATGTATAAATCTAAATGGTGCCTGACCTAAATCTTGTATGAATTCGTGTGTAATATAACCTGGAAAAACAATTAACTCACCAGGGTATGGTCCCATACGAACAGCGCTTGTAGCTGAAGTTAGTTTTGAATCATCTATTGTTTTTAATTTAGTCATAACCGCAGCTGTTCTTGGATCATGAAAAAGAGGTTTTGATGTATCATCAGAACATTTTAAAAAATAAAAACCTGATACATGTTGGTTCCAATGTACATGAGGAGAATGATAACCACCTCCAGCAGAACTAAATTCTTGAACCCATAATTCAGTAAAAAGTAATTCTTGGTTTTTTAAACTAAAACCACTTTCAGTTAAAAAGTCATAACTTATTTTTGAACAATCTTCTTGAAGGGAAAAAAATTTAGGATCATGTAAAAGCGTTGTAGAATGATAAGTCATATACCTATCTCCTACTTTCTTTTTAAGATTTTTATCTCTATTTTTTATTTCTTTTTGTAAAACTTTTTTTGTTTGTTTTATATAAGGATCTGAATATTTATTTAAATCTTTCAAATGTTTTCTTAAATCAATTCTCCAAATAGGTGTTGGAAAGAAATTTTCTTTTGTGATGTTCATTTATATTTAGGTCCTCCAAACCAAATAACTAAACTTTTTCTCACTCCTTTAGTTACAGGTTTTACTCTGTGCCAAACATAGCTTGGAAAAACTACTAAAGATCCTTTAGGTCTAATTTCTTTTAAACTATATGTTTCAACTATGTGAGGTGTTTTACCATGAGTTGCAAATTCAAGTTCTCCACCTTTATATTCATCACCTTCTGATAACGAGAGAGTCATTGAAAGTTTTCGTATCCTACCTTCTTTATTTGGTTGTTTAAAAGAATCAACATGCCAATCATAATAATAACCTTTTTCATAAATTGTAAATTGTGCCATTTCAACAGAATCTATTTTATAATTCCATTTAGCTTCTTTGTTGGCTATGTTCATCCAAAATTCCATATTTCTAAATATCCAAGGTTCTTCTAACCAAATAACTTCTGATTTTCGAGAAGGTAATAAAAGATTTTTTTCTTTCTTAGTTAAGTTTTTAAATTTTTTATCTCTATTAACTTTGCCTCCCCCTGCAGATTCTGTTAATCCTAATTTTTTTTCATTCTCTTTTTCTTTTGCAAATCTAATAATATGATCGCAAAGAGTTGTTGATGTTGCTTTTTTAAACCAATAAAAAGAGTTAAAAGGATTCATTATCTTATGGTGTAAGTTACACCAATAAAACAAGAAGGTGTGTCAGCTCTATTTATTTCAAATCTATATTTTAAATTAGACGGAAACCAAACAACATCATTTGTTTTAAAATTATGATATCTCATAACTGTTTGGCCACGAGTATCTTCATACTCAAAAACTAAATTAGAACTATCTGGATGTTTTTCTAATGCATATATCATCACCCAATCAGGTGCTTCTCTTAAATCAGGGTAGACAAGTCTATTTCTAGTTATCGGAGATTGTTCATTAGGATAAAAATTGTTAGCCCAAAAATCCATTCTCATTATACTTAACTTAGTTTTTATATGAAACCTCTCACTGCATATTGCAAATAATCTGTCTAACTCAGAAGTGTAAACAAAACCAAAATCTAAATGATCAAAATGAGTTCTATCAGGAGATTTTCTTTTATTTTTTAAAAGAACAGAATCATAAACAGCGCCTTTTAAATATTCTCTATCTATCTCATAGCCTTTAGGCATATCAACAGATTGAAATAAAATTTTCTTTTGTGTTAAAATATCTTCTTTCATTGAGCTGTTTATACAGCTTTATTCGTCTACGGTCAAATCCCAACTTTGAGTTTCTTCATTCCAACCTTGAGAAGCTTTAGGGTTTCCACTATCATAATCTTCTCTATCAGGTTCTGGTACAGGAGCTTCCCATAACCAAGTAGAAGTATTTAAAACCCAAGATGGATAAGGTTTTGGTCCGATAAATACATCGTTTGTAGAATCATAAGTTCCACCAATAATTGCAATATTTCCTCTAAAAGGTGTTCCACCTAATATATGTGTATTGCCTCTAGTGTTGTAAGAATATTGTTTCCAATTAGGGTAACCGTGAATTTTTGTTAAATAAGCAATACCATCAGCTTCTGTTGCTGCGTTTTCGTCAGCCACAGGAGTTACTGCTATAACAGTAGTATTGTCTGTATCTAATTTAGCAAAATGAGCCATTATGGTACGTACGTCCCTGGTTGATTAAAGATGTGAACAGTATCACATCCTGTTGTTGACACACAGTCTCCTGAAGTTGTGTTGGATGCTGAAGTTAATCTTCTGATAAGAACTTGACCTGAGCCACCTGTTCCACCGATTCCATTTCCTGGGCCATTTCTGTAGCCTCCGCCACCACCGCCGCCTGTGTTTACTGCAGCGTTAGTTGCTGGTGTTGTACCTCCAGGTGCTCCTCCTCCAGAGCCTCCAGGTTGACCGCCTGTTGAATAATTTATTCCGGATCCTCCTCCACCACCTCTTGTGACACAAGATCCTGTAATATTAGAAGTTGCACCAGATCCTCCAGACGCTCCTCCTAATCCTCCGCTACCACCAGAGCCACCAGCTCCACCGCCACCAGATAATGTAAATCCGTTTACTCCAGGTGAGTTTCCACCAGGATTTCCTTCGGGTGGAGAATATCCACCTGCGTTTCCTGATCCACCAGGTCCAGCAATACCAGATCCGCCTTGGCCTCCGCCACCGCTACCTCCAGGATTATTACCGCCTGATCCACCACCTGTTGATGAAATAGTTGAAAAAGAAGAAGTTCCACCTTGACCACCGCCACCTGCTCCGATTGTTACAGTGATAGGTGTACCACCATCGACTTCAAATGATTTGCATGAAATAGTTCTGTGACCACCAGCTCCACCGCCGCTACCAGATCCTGAACCACCTCCCGCTAATACTAAGTATCTAACGTTGTAAGGTGCTTGACCTGCTGCTCTTTGACCGAACGCTCTTGAACCAGCTGCTGCGAATGATCCTATAATTGGCATCTTTCTTCTCCTTATCCTATTAAGCGAATTGAGTCTGAGCTGCTAACGCTGTGAACGTAGCATCACCAGTCTTAATCGCTGTGTATGTATAAACATCTAATGAGTTAGCATTTCCAGCTGAAGGCGCTGTGCCACCTTGCCATTCTGGAGTTACAGAAGATCCATCGATTTGAAAAGCATTATTGTAATATGGTGTACTACCTTGTTTTACAATAAATGCTACAGTAATAGATTCACCTGTATCCATAATAGAGTTTAATGAATTAGATCCATCTCCTCTTAAGTTTACTGTGAAGTTTGCTGCTGCATCAGTTGTGTAATTTAAAACTGCTTGTGTAATAACATCATAGTTGATTGTTCCAGTAGCTGCTGTTGCAGATGTTGTAACTTTTTCTGCAAGCTGTTGAATTTTACCACCACCATTTAATGTAACTCTACCAATTCCTTTTGGAGTTAAAGTCATATCAATGTTTGTGTCACCACCAGTAGCTGCTAATGCTGGAGCATTTCCTGCTGCAGCGTTAGTTACTGAAAATTCATTTACAGCTGATCCTGTAGTTGCAAATTTAATTTGTTCGTTACCATTTTCATCTCCGATAAAGTTAGCACCATCGATTAAAATGTTTTGACCATTTGCGTCTAAGTTAGCTGAAAGTTGAGGAGCGTAGTCAGATGATAATTTCTCTAAATTAGAGTTAATCATATCTGTTCCGTTACCGTAAAGAATTTTAGTTCCTTTATCAGCAGCAGCCCAAGTTACACCAGTTTGACCTGATACTTTAACTGTTACTGCGTAAGCTCCAGATGTTGAGTTTTTAATAATGTAATATTTTTCTGTTATTGGAACAGTGACATTTACTGCGCCTGTAATTGTTCCAGTTAATTCTAATGCTATATTTTTAGCGTTTGAAACAGCACCATTTGTTGCAACTAGAGTTGCTCCTGTTGTAGCATTAAGTGCTACTGCTTCATAACCAGCTGATGCTTGCTCAAGAATTAATAAGTTTGTGTTTGTAATTGTACCCCACGTACCTGAGTTTTCACCAGTCGCTTGTACGGTAAGTTTTAGAAAGCTTGATGTACTGTTTGCCATAGTTTTAAGTCCTTATTTGTTCGTATTTTATTAAAATTAAGCAGCGGTGTCAACATTTTTCCAAGTGGGTGCTGTGCCTGTATTAACTTGGTTCCAGATAATAGCATTAAGCGATCCTGTAGCCGCTGTCAAGCTATTTCCTGTTACTGTTATATTCGCATCTGCGTCAATGTCAAGGGTTCCTAGACTAATTGTTGCATTAATTCCAGTAGGTGTAGCTATTGTATTTGGTATAGGAAGTACACTATTTAGTGACACAGTTATAGGATTTCCAGAAACCCCTACAACTATAGAATCTGAGAATCCACCCCAATCTAATGCACCCCACGTAGATCTTCCCCAACCAGTGTTAATTTCTGTATCAATAGAAGGAAGACCTTGAACCACATTCATACCAAATCCTGTAGGTACTACTAAATTGTCTCCATCGTTATTCCATAAACCTTGACCCCATTCTTTTCTTCCCCAACCCACATTTACTTCAGCGGTTGCTGTTACTGTGCCTAAAGAAAATGACATTGAGAATCCTACAGGTATTAAAGTCCCTGGAATACCCCAACCTAATTCACCCCAATTAGTTCTTCCCCAACCTGAATTTACTTCAGCTGTTATTGAAACAGATCCTAAACTTGCGGATAAACCAATACCTGTTATGTCTGCAGCTTCGTTTGGAGATCCCCAAGTTTGATCATTCCAAGCTTTTCTACCCCAACCAGTGTTTACTTCAGTAGTTGTAGATACTGATCCTAAATTTATTGTTGTTGGAATACCAGTTACATCTACAGTTTGTTCAGCAGTATTTTCATTCCATGGTTCATCTCCCCAACCTTCTCTTCCCCAACCAGTGTTTACTTCGTTTGTAATTGAGACAGATCCTAAAGATGTTGATAGAGGTAATCCTGTTAATAAAGTTGTTCCTGCTTGTCCCCAAGCTGATTCGTTCCAATTTAATCTTCCCCAACCTTCCGCTATTACAGTCGTAACACTTACGCTTCCTAAATTTGCAGATACAGAAACTCCTGTTGGAATTGGTCTACTATCAGCGTCATTTCCCCATAGACCTTGACCCCATTCTCTGTTACTCCAACCCTCTTGCACAATAGCCGTTACACTTACAGAACCTAAACTAAACGTTGTTCCAATTCCGGTTAAAGTCGCTCCACTATTTCCTTGATCCTGCCAAGCACCTTGTGACCAGTTTAAAGCTCCCCATGCATTTTGTACGAGATCTATTGGACCTCCCATTCCAATACCATGAACATAACAATAATAAAAAAAGTCAACATTGTTAGCAGGAGTAATTTCTACATATCTTGTTGTGGCTGCATTAAATAAAGTAGTATTAGTATAAGATCCGACGTCTGAAGCTCCATCTAAATAATAACTTACCCCAGTACTTATTCTATAAGAGTTTGGTGAGGATGCATCAGTGGTAAATAATAATGGATGGTTATTGTTTGAAGAATCACTTTGTTCAAATCTTAAAGTGGCTCCTTGAACCCAATCAATTTCACCAGGTCCTGTTGAATTTCGAACTCCGTCTACATAAAAAACATTACCTGTGCCACCACCATACAAATTTCCACTTGCGACAGTGACTGTATATGTTTTGTCGGCCATAGGAGGCTACCTCCTAATTAACCTGATATCCTTAAGATACTGGCAGTTGATGTGTTAGCTGGGAATTGAATTGTGAACGTTCCAGACGTTGCCGTTTTATCTGATCCAAAATCTAAAACACAAACCGCAGCGTTTGACTGTGACGTGTTATAAATTAAAGCACCTCTTGCAGTAATTGTTGCAGACGTGAAAGATAAATTTGCAAACGTTGTTCTTGCAACACCAGCTGAAATAGAAGTTCCAGAGTTTACTAGAGTTCCACCTCCTGCTGAGTAAGATCCTGAGTTACTAACTTCGTTTGTTGTTGTGTAAACAGTTGTTGCTGAATTTAAAGTCGCTGAACTAGAATAAAGAGCTAGTTTGAAACTATTTCCACCAGATCCTGATGTTAAAAAATTTTGTTTTGCTTCTAATAGTTGTTGCTTAAAACTATTTGCTATCGCTTGTGTAATTGCCATAAAACTCCTTATTGTTTTCCTATACGAGGAACACCAGCTTGATATTCATCTCGTCTTCGTCTTCCCATCGCTTCAATCGAGAAGGCCTCTACAGCTTGTTTATACTTATTTTCATATAGTGTCAACATATCTTGTGGGCCTTTTAAAAATCCGTAAGCCTCTATTAGGCATGCATACAAAAGTCCGTTGGGAAAGTTCGTACCTAAATATGAGGTACTATTTGTAGCGGATAATCCAGTGGGTTTCAAGATATAATTTATCTGAATTTCATAAGTTTTATCTGGAACAGGAGCAAATACAATATTGTTTGCATCCCACCAACCATAGTATTTTGGCTCTCCAGTAGCATCTGTAGGGTTATATTCGCTCATAAAATTAGTGTCTCTAAACTGTAAAAAGCCTCTGTCTTCGCTGCCACTTGGTGGTTTAACAATCTGAGCTGATCTAATAACTAAGGTATCTTGAGGAACTAAAATATATCTTTGATTAACGACTAAATTAGCTGTTGCATAAAATCTGTTATTATCCGAATCAACATCTCTTAAAATTCTAAATTCAGCATCTTCAATAAAACCTTGAATAATAGTATCGGTAAACACTGTTGAACTAACTTCTGTGTAATCTCTAATTTTTTGTTTTAATTCTAAATATGTCATGCTCTATCATTTAAAGGACTTACAATACTTTGAAATCCTCCTCCTGTTTCTGTTGATGTTGCAGCTGAATTAACTGTAAAACTATAACTATTTTTTACAGTAACTTGTGGTGGTTGTCCAGCTTGGTTAACCGTTGTTTCGATCATTGTTATTGGATAAGACCCAAAAACAATGGCTCCAGAGCTGTGAGCTCCAGCTATAGTAGGATTTAACGTTACACCTCTGAAAGGCGCTGCAGATGCTCTTATCAAACCACTTAAAACATTACCTACTTTTGAGCTATATTGAATAACCTCATTTTGAAATTGACCCACAGTTATATTTTCATTTGGTGCTGGTAATACACCTGGTTCAATAACTTTTTGAATCATCAAATATCCTGAACTTGGATAATAAGTTGCATCAGTTAAAGTTAAAGATCCAACTTCAGTGGCCGTTAAATCAGAAGCCAAAGTAGTTTTTAAAGTAAACGCGGCTACTGGAACACCGCCAATGGGTCTTGGTAATCCTGTAAATCTAACCTGATCATTATTTACTAATCCACTAAAAGGTTGGCTAACTGTTATTGTTGTTGTGCCATTAGTTGAAAAAGGATTTTCTGGCAAGATATCTGTTGTAGGTGGTTCTTGTCTTGCCGGTCTTGGATGTTGTAAACCTTGAGGATCGGCTGTAAAAGGTGTTGGTTCTAATTGAGGTTGTTTAGGTTCAAACTCAGATGTGTGAACTCTCGCACCATTCCATTCTCTAACCATTTCGCTGTATGGAAATTGTAATCCAGATCTGTCTGAAATAAATTTTGCGTATTTTCCTCTTGCTGTGTTTCCCATAATTATGCTGTAGGATAGTAGCTTTTAGGAGATATAAACGTACTTGATGGAGATCCGTCTTCTGCTAAAGCTCTAGCCAATTCATCCTCGTATATTAGTTTTAAAGCTTGTGTTTCATCTTTTTTATATTTCATAGATAAATAATAAGTTAGTCCTGCAACCATACAAGGTACAAATCTGTATGGAACATTAGTTGCGTTTGTGTAAACACCCGCATCTTGAATTCTTTTTTCAAAATTAAAATTAATAACTTGATTATTTTCTGAAGATCCAGGCGTTAAATATAATTGAATAGTTACTCTGTCGATAAATCTTTGAACAAAATATTGTGATGGCTGACCTGTAGCTGATTTATTAGATAAAGCTTGATAAGCTGATCTATTTATTTTTGATAAAGGTGAATCAACATTAGAGCTGTTTCTAAAAGAAGCTTCTAAAATATCAGAAGCACCATTTACAAAATTTGTAATTGCGTCACCGCTAGAGTGAGTAGCTGCGGTTGTTCCATTAACTCCTCTTGTTACTCCCGTTAATTCTAAACTATTAAATCCTGTGTAGCTTATATTTTCAGAACCTACATTGATTGTTCCTTCTGTAGGCATTCTGTCTTTTGAAGCGATTGTAATTCCAGTGGTTTGAGTAGTTGTAGTTATGGCTGCTGTTAAAGTTGAAGTAACTCCGTTAGAATTTCCGTCACCTGTAGAACGATAAATGGCGTATTCGTTTTGACCGTTAACTAAAGTAATATTTGTATTTCCTACTTCCCAATAATGAAGTCCTCTATTACCCCATTCTTGAAACATTATGTTTAAAGATCTTCTTGCGGTTTTTAAATTGTAACCGCTCATATCAAACAGCCCAAGTCTGTTGTAACACTCTTCGACTATCTCATCGATATAAAAAGTTTTTTCAAACGTTGTAGTTCCAGAAGTCGTGTTGGCCATTAGTCAGCCTCCTAATCTTGGTTTCCGCCGCTATGAAAAACAGTAATAGACGTAACTTGTTCAGTCGTAAAAGTTGCATACACATCTGTTTTAAATAAAACAGGTCTTGGAAACTCAACCATTTTAGATTCCGCAACAGCTGCTTTTGAAAGAGTTACTTTTGCACTTCCACCAGATCCTCCATCTTTTAAAACGATGTCTCCAGCAGTAGCTGTTCCAGTATAATACAATCCGTAAACTCTTGTTCTTCCAGACTGAACTGTTCCTGTCTCAGTCGTTTGTTGTGTTGCTTCGTTATCTGATCCGAATACCATATTTTTTTCTCCGTTTTCTTATTAGTGTGGGTGGGTATTAAGATCAAAAAGTCTTAAAGTTTCCCACCCACGTAATTATTAGTTACCAAAAGGTGTAACGATTGTACCGTCACCAATTAATAAACCTTCAACCATGTAAGTGTTATCTGCTGTTGCAGTAAACTTGATTCTAGAACCAACTAAGCCACCTTTAGTAGCGTTACCAGTTCCAGCTTCTCCGTTTAAATTTACAACATCATTTGCTGCTGCAGGTACGAAAGCTTTTTTCGAACCATCGTTAACACCAACCATTACTGAACCAACAAATTTGTCAGTTCCATCTGTTGAAATTGTACCAGTGAATTCATCAATGAAAAGAATTTCAAAAGTAGTTCCAATAGTGTTTGGATTGTTTGGGTCACTTCCTGGTCCAGCTACGTCTGAGTCAGCAGTAGCATTGATTGTAGGTAGTGTGATTGCAGTTGGAGTCCCAACGGGATCCATAGTTAAAACTCTTCCTGCGTGAGCCGCTACAGTTAAATTTGTAGCTGCAGTAAGAGCAACAACTGCTCCAGGTCCTAAATTGATAAAACCATTTTTAGATCTTACCGGTCCTGAAAATGTAGTATTTGCCATATTATTATCCTCCTAGTTTTCCGAACATAGTCTCTAGGCCGTCGACTATACGCGTCTATGTTCTAATTAATTGTATAGTGATTTAGGTATATAGCAGATTTTGATAGAGTGCAAGAGAGCCTTAAAAGAAAGTGCGATTTCAGCGATGTAGCGTTTTTATCTTACGTAGCTACAGAGACGTCAGGTGCAGCATTTTCTATTCTATTAAGCATTGAAGCTTCCTTTGCTTCTGCTAGCTTAATATGATTAATGACTTGTTTTATCTTGTCATCAATCCTCACCATATCAAGAGTATATCTTTTCTCCTGATTATAGTGCTGCGACCATTCAAGTTCTAGTCCTCTTTTCTTCGTGTAGAGTTCCTGAACGTGTGTCATTTATAACCTCCTCATAGGTTAACCACAATTTGGATTTACTAGTAAATCCGTCTTTTTCCCAGACTATATCATTTTGTCCTAGCTTGTCAACTAGTGCATTTTCAAAGGCTTTATCCTCATCTTCTGACACGAGATTGAAGTCAGCATGATAGCCATATGCTCTGATTTGTACTCTGAAATTTTTCATGGGTTCTTTCTTTCTATCATAAAAAGGGGGCCTTCAACAGCCCCCTTTAAAGTTATTTATTACGCTCCGTTAGAACCGTAAATACCTCTATAGTCAGATACGCCAAATACGTATCTTTCTCTAGCTTTGTATCTTACGTTTCCAGTGTCAAAGTCACCTTCCATAGCTGTTTTGATAGGTGATCTATCAAAGTACTTCATACCATTTGGTACATCAGTAATAATGAAAAACTGATCAGGATCAGTTAAGAAATTGTTCACTCTGTAACCTTGAGGAACCATTCCCATAGATCTGATAGCATTGATATCATTATCAGCTGTAGCTGTTCTACCTTGAGAAGCCATTAGTCTCTCAGCTGTAAATTGAAGAGCTGAAGGAATAACTAATTTTAATCCTTTTGCTGCAATCAATAAACCTCTTTCGTCAGTCATTTCAGCGATGTCTATTAAAGACTGCTCTAATGACGTTTCGTTAAGGTCAGCTTGTACTGCTAACGTATTCGCAACGTTTCCAGCGATTGTTGGGTGAGATCTGCTAAACAGAACTACGCCATCACCAGATTGGAATGTAGTAAATCCATTCACAAGAGGTGTTACCGCTTTTGTTTGTTTAGTCTGAGCCATAGATCTTGCTAACGCTTTTGTATATCTAGACGCAAGTCTATCATACAAATTGTCCTCGATTGCTTCTTCAGTAATCGCGAACGCTAACGCAACAGTTTCCATAGTGTATCTTGCTGTGTATGTTTCTTGAGCATCGTCAAACACTACACCAGAACCTTCTGGTTTAGTTTGTGCTTGGCCGAACCCAGATAACATTACTTCTTCTTCAAACGCTCTGTCTGAAGATTCAGTAGCATAGATCTCAGCATGTTGGTTTTCGTATTGTTTATACTCCAGGCCGAAAAGGGCGTTTAAACCTGGTTCTAGTTCTTTAACTAGTTGTCCTCTACTTATTGCCATAGTTTATCTCCTTATACTCCTACAGTACCCTTCAAGAAGTGCTCGTTAATGCTGCAAACAAAGTTTGCGTTTGTAGCGTACGTAGTCACATTTGAAGTGTTATTGTTTTCTGCGTCTTTAGTCACACCAAGTATTCGCAATTGAGCTGTACTTGTAGTAACCGTAGATGCGTTTAGTTCAGACTTGGACTGAAAGTTTGCTGTAGTCCCAGCCGTAACTTCGATGTCCGCATTCAAGAAAACAGATGTTAACGCTAAAGCAGCGTTAGACTGAATCTCAAATCTTTCATACGGGTCATCTGATATAAAACCAACAATGTCCGTTGCCGTATTTGAAGCTTTCAAATGGTTAGCGAACGTTGGCTTGTTTGTATTGGCGTCGGTAAAAAACACACCAGTAAGTGTACCGATTAAAGTATCACCTGCAGCCGCTTGTGCAATTGTTGCAGTGTTGATTGCTTTTACAGCATCGTTCTGAAAAATTGCCGGGGCGCTAGCAGCGATATTATATTCTGATAGACCTTGGTTATCGTTATTTTGACCAACTTTACCAATTGCTCTCATTCCGAATGGAGCATCTTTGTTAGTTGCCATGTTTTTTTCTCCGTTTGTTAGTTAATCGTTGGTCTAGGAATCGTTAAAAAATTAACTTTTCTTTGTACCACCGAAGTTTACACGAGTTTGTCTATCGATATTGATAGGCATACTCTTATGCTGTTGTCCTTTAAGATCGTGATCCATTGCTTCAACGACTTGCTCATGTTTCTTTTGATAGTGAGCATTTCTTTGTTGCGCGATCTCAACAGGCACTCTTGCCAGCAACAAGCCACCAACTCCGATCACTCCAGCGTATTTGCCGTCTTCAACTCTTGGATAATCACCGTCAGGATATTCATCGGCTCTTACTAATTCATAACCAGATCTTAATCTGCCCTGAATATTCTTAGCATCATTGAAACCCATGGTTTCGGCTCTTAGCCACCTATGTTGAAAACCAGTAGGCGCTGGTGGTGCATCTAAATTTGATGGTGGAGTCCAAACTTTTTTCTTAGAGCTCTTATCTCTAGTTTGGCTCGCACGGGAAGTTCTTGTTTCGTCTATTTTTTTCATATGCTTATACCTCCTTCGTGATTTGACTTAATTGTCTTGCATACTCTTCAAGTGGCACACCTAATTTTTTAGCGATTGTTTGCTGTGATGGCGTGAGTCTCACAGTCTTGCGACCTGGTCTTACACTTCGCTTCGCTTCAGCTACTATTTGTGTAGGTTTGGTCGTAGGTTTAACCTCTGTTGTACCAAATTTATTAGGAAATTCAAGTCTTATTCTTTTATCTATTTCCGCATAATATTCGTTACTATTAGGATCAAAGCCTTCATCTTCAGTTAATTTCTTATGAAGATCAAATGCAGTGTATGTCATAGCACTATCTTTACCAAACCACTCGTTTCTAGAAGCCCATTCTTCCGCTCTTGGGTCTTGCGTAGGTTGTTTTGATTGTAATGCTTGATCAAGAGTTGGTCTAGCTTCTGGTTTAGCTTTAGCTTGCTCTTCAGCTTTTGCTTTAGCTTCTAACCATTGTGCTTTTCTAACTCCTACTTCAGATATTTCTGCCATTGCGTCAGCTTCTGCATTTACATCGTTAGCTTCTCTAGCTTTTGCTAGTTTGGCTTTCGCTGCATCTAAACCTGCAGTAATACTTTTTTCAGTGGCATCAAGAAAACCTGGTTCTAATTTTCCAAGTTTTGCTTCTACTGCTTTTCTGTTTGCTTCAACTCTTTGAGCGTAAGTGATAGCGGCTTCTTTTTGTCTTTCCGCTTCTCTCCACTTCTTCGTAAGTTTAGCAATTCTTTTTTTAACACCATCGCTGTATTCACCAAGTTCATCTTTTGGTTTTTCTTCTTCAGCTTCAGGTTCTTTTGTTTTTTCTTCTTCCTTGGGTTCTTCTTTTGTTTCAACAGGTTTTGTTTCCTCTTTAACAACTTCACGAACATTCGGATTTTCAACTGTTTCTTCTTTTTGTTCGACAACAGCTTCGTCTTTTGTTTCTTCTATATCTACATCAACTTCATTTCCTGAAGTATCAATAGGAACGTTTCTTTCAACGTCTTGCATAGTTATCTCCTATGTTAGTATTGATGGACGATATCTTCTGGATTTTTGATGGTAGCTAGAACTTCATCGTCGTTTAAAAGTCTAACTTCCCCACCGTCGATCATGATTCTGCTTCCTGCATATCTTGCAAAAACTATCCAGTCGCCTTTTTTACACCAAGGTCCTTCTGGAAATTTGTCTTTGTCATAACAGTGTGGTCCCATTTCTAAAACGAGTCCGCAGTTTGATCCGACTTGCTGTCTTTCTATAGTTTCTTCTGATAGGAATAATCCACCTTTTGTTTTGGCTGCCATTTTAAAAGGTAAGACTAATATTCTCCAACCGGTTGGTTGAGGTAATTTTGTAGATTCTTTGTTTTGAATTTTGTCTAAAACTTCTTTTTCTTTTTTTTCAATATCTTTGTTTTCTTTTTGATATTTTTCTTCTAACGCTAATTTAGTTTTCGGTATCGCGTTTGAATCTGATAATTGTTCCGTCTTCATTTTTTTGCTCCTTCTTTGGTTCTAGCAGGTTAGAGATTTCCTGTGAAATTTTTAAATAGGCATGTGCCTGTCCTAACATGTACTTATATTTTTCCATATTGTCAACCCCACCACCTATCATAGTATCACCTAATCCTTGGTAAGATTCTTTTAAGTACTTTTGTATTTTATCTATTATTGTTACTGGATCTTCCATTATTTAACATACCTTTCTATTACTTTTATTTTTTCCTCTGCGTCTACTATGACCTGTAATAACTTATCCATTTCATCTAAATGCTGTGGATGTTCGCCTATTCCTACAGAGTTCTTAACATATATGTTTAATGTTGCAATAGACTCAGCTATCTGTGCTTCGTATCTTTTTTTTAATGCTTCTAACATCACGTTTTTTTCCCTTTCCTGATTGCTTCTTTACCTTTTTTAAATATGCTAGCCACCTTTGCCTTACCCATAACTTTGGCTCTCTGTTCACCAACCGTAAGTATTTGGATTTTTCTTGCAAAAGGTTTGTTGATTCGTTTAACTTTTGCCACAGTTTTACGAGCGTCCGTAGGGGTCGCAAACTTAATACCAACAGTGTCTTTAGGATTTTCATCAGTATAGAGTCTCCTCCCAGAACCTTTTGGTTTTTTACCTGTGCCTACTTTAGGATCTTTTCTTGCCATTCATAACTCCCTTTAATGCTTTGGCTTGTGCAGCGTGTGTCTTAGAGGCTTTCTTTAAACCTTTAATAACTTTTTTAAGTGTTTTCTTTTTCTTTAACATTTCCATCTCCTTCTTGCCTGACGTAGTCTAGAGTTTGGATCTTTTGCTGCTTTAGGGAATTTCTTCATTTGTCCTAGTGATCTTGCGCAGAATGATTTTCTGCGTTTGGCAGCTTTTGATCCTGGCTTCACTTTTCCAGTCACGGCTGTTTTTAGTTTAGAACCGGGATTTAATCTTCTATAAGCTTTGACCCCGGCTTGTGTCATGCCTGCTCCAGACTTTGTAGATCTGAAATTCTTTTTATTTCTAGCTGGCATTTTTGCTCGACCACCATCTTTAAATCCTGGTGCGTCTACCATTCCAGCATAGTATTTTTTATAACTTGAATTTTGTGCGTTAAGAGTTCCTTTTGGAGTTTGAAAATCACTCTTCATATAAGAACCAATATATTTTGTATTTGGCATTCTCATACTAATCCTCCAAATCTTGCAAATGTTTTTACATTAGTTGGTTTACCACCAACTCCTTGTGCTTTACTTCTTTTCCTTGCAACGGCACTCCGCCTCTGAGAGTCTGTCATCCTTGCTGCTTTGGCAGCAGGCACGCACTTTGGATACTTCCGTTTCGCGTCCGCTTTCTGTTTTGAACGGCCACACTTTGCAAAAGAACCATCCTTTCGCTTGCTCCCAATATCGACCCAATTTTGTTTGAACCATTTATCTAAACCGTTTTTTGCCATTACACCATTATTGTTTTTTTATGCTTGATAACTTTACCTTGGCCTCTTCCCATAACAGAAGTTGCTCTTCCACCTTTACTAAAGACACCTCTTCCTTTTAGGACATCAGCTCTAGTAACTTTACCGTCTCCTGTTAAATCAGGAAATTTTTTCTTACCAGCCATTGTAGATCCTCCGTTTGATTTATTAATTCGTCCACCCATTGCAGATGGTTTTCTTCCTTTAAAATCTTTTCTTTTTACTCCAGACGGATCTTTAATTTTACCTGCACAGATTTTAGATGCGTAGGCATTTGCATATGCGCTCGGGTACACCTTAAACTTTCTCTTCGCTGCCGATTTACCTCTAGGACATAGTTTTGTCATTATGATCTCGCTGTTTGTTTTGCTCTTTTAAAGTCAGATGCTTTTGGTGCACCCTTTGCACCTTTCTTTCGCATCTTGCCTCCACGTTTTCTTTTGGCATGTATGTTTGCATATAAACCTTTACGTGCCATTATTTTTTCCTTAGTTTATTTAGAGTCATCGCAAATCTTGCGCGTTGACCTAACTTACCTTTTTTCTTTGCCGCCTTTTTTAATTTAGAAGCCGGAATCTTTTCACCTTTTTTAATTTTAAGGGCTTTTCTTAAAGACCCCGGTTTCTTAATTGCTTTTTGAATAAAATTCTTAGACATAATTATCTATTAATTTTACCTTTTTTCTTCATCCTGCTACCGAATTTTCCGTAAGACTCATCTCTAGAAGCTTTTAATTGCTTCTTAGTTCTTTTCTTCTTGATTCTCATAGCGATAGATTCATCTTTTCTAGCTTTGTAACCTTGTTTCTTCTTGCCAACTTTACCACCTTTTTTGTACATAGCGCCACCTCTCATGCCCATGTCATCTTTGTAGTAACCAGATTTCATATCTTTTCTTGCAGTCGACATTGATCCTCCGCCAGCTTTCATCGCTCGGCCGCCAGATTTCATAAATCTAACATTTGATCTTACTCCGTTTTGTCTCATTTTTTACCTCCTCTAAATATTTGTGTTCCCTTGATACCATAAATACTCGCCACGACAAGGATCCACAAATTTGTAAACCATGACGGTAATTGCGAGAACATATCAAAAAACATTTTGACCTTGTCCATCGCTGTCGGGTCGTCTGATACGACTGCCCATGCCAACACCGCTACCGGAGTTGACAATATTATAAGAACGGCTTCGTCCTTCCAATCTGATTGTCTCGCTTCTAACAATTTACCTTGGTAAGCTTCCTCACCACGAGCTTGTTTTTCTGCATGCAATAATTGTGCTTCAGACATAGCCATTTTAGCTTTTTGTCTGTTAGCATAAATTTTAGAACCAGCTTGCGCGGCTAATTTAATCGCTTGTAGCCACATAAACTAATACCAAGTTGCTGTTTTTTTCTTATCAGCTAGCATTCTTCTTCTACCTCGAACATCAACTGTATTTCCTTCGTTGATTTTGTTCATAGGATCGTCTTGGTTGGTAATAATTTTAGATCTTGGGTCTACTGCTACTTTCCCAACCTCTTCTTTATACTCAACGCCACCTGTTTGGTAGCCGTCTTTACCAACTCCTAGCTCTTTAGTTATTTTAACCATAGTTTTCTCCTTATTAAATTGTTTATACCTACTTTTTAGGGAAATTTCTACCGAAATCAAATTTTTTGCCTGCGGTAGACATTTCCTGCTTCGTTAAACTTGTTGCAGCTCTTAATTCAGCTAATTCTTCCGTCTGATCTAGCTTCTGTTGGAAGTTAGCCTGGTTCATCATAGCTTTCATACGATCAAGATTGATTCTTTCTTCATCATCTACAGCTCTTCTTTGATTTTCAGCAGCTCTCAAGTCTAATTCTCTTGCTTTTAACTTAGTTAATGGGTCAGCACCTAAGCCACCATTAATTTCTGAGTCTTCTTTTTTAAATTCCGCCATCATTTCAGCAATCAATACAGCTTTTCTAGACTCAATCTTCTGCATCATGTTCATTAATTGTGGTTGAAGCATTGGATTTTGCTGAATTTGTTGTTGCATCATAGCTACTGTTTGTAATTCGTCTGCAAATTCTATTTCAATTTGCTCTTGAGCCATTAATGAAATGTGTTCCATAATATTTTTCTCAATACTTGCTACCATCATCGGTGAATTTTGTACTAAATTAGTAGCTAAGAAATTTAAATGCGCCGTAATGTGAGCTCTATGGTCTTGACCAGGAAAAGCTTGGAATGGTTTACCTGCCATTGCATCAATATGTTCTAATGCAGGATCTTTTGGCATTGGCGGTTGTGGTTTTTTTAATAACAAATCAATATCTTTTACACCTAACGCTTCATACATATTTCTATACGCTTGATAAACGTTGTGTACTTGTGGATTAGAAACTGCCAGCTGAAGTTCCGTTTGTGCGAGAGAGATCCTCTGTGTTTGAGAAAATATATTTGGATCTGCAACTGGCAGTATATCAACTCGGTCATCAAAGTCCGCTTGTTTAACTGTTCGCGAACCACCCACAACATCATAGGGGTATTCTGGTGGGAGGTAAAGTTTATAGACTCGAGCTAATAATCTGAATTCACTTTTCAGTGAAGCATATAATCTTTTATGGATCGCAGACATTGTTCTCGATCCTCTTTCTAGCAATGCTACGGTCGTACCCACAGCTGCTGATTGATTACCCTAAAACAAATCTGTTGCCTCCAAAATCAGGCCCTAACCCTCAAGGCTTGAATATATCCTATA
>JACLAD010005858.1_pt1 | contig 27149 bp, 22 predicted proteins | sample 8027901 | NCBI WGS metagenome assembly JACLAD01 (sample SAMN15725071, study PRJNA655200) | protist metagenome | isolation source: fluorescence activated cell sorting (FACS) single amplified genomes of... | place: Spain: Blaines Bay Microbial Observatory, Mediterranean Sea | collected 2016-07-05 | reverse complement strand
TCAAGACACTCCTGGGCGTGGGGCTCGATTCCAGCTGGTCGAGGTTTGAGGATGCTATTACTGTGTACTTTAGCCTGAACATCAGAAGTGAGTTTCTGACAACTGGGCCAATGCAGTCCGCCTTGCTTACCGTAAAGCCAGACCTGCATATCCTCCATTTCTGTTTCGTGATGCAGCATCCAAGAAACTTCTAGAATCAACACCGCGCCATTTTCAAAACGGATGAAGGCAGCTGCCAGTTCCTCCACATCCATGACGGAGGGATTATAATCTCCCCACTTGCTGAAGGCTCCGGGTTCTTTCGCAAGTTCTGTCCTTGAGATCCCTGTGACTGATTTTGGTTCGGGATTGCCCATGAACCAAAGTGTCAAATCCAGCACATGGACTCCAATGTCAATACACGCCCCACCCCCAGAATGTTGCTTCATCAAGAATCCATCCCGAACAGGCAATGCGTTCCTGCGAAGCATCCAGGAACGGGCATGGTACACGGGCGCAATCGCCTGTGCCTGAGCTTGGATCATCTTTGAATCATCTCGGAAACGAAAGTGCTGGGCACACATCAATTTTTTGCCACTTTGTTCTCGGGCCTCAATCATCTTTTCGATTTCTGAAGCATTTGGTGCCAGTGGCTTTTCACAAAGCACATGCTTTCCAGCATTCAGAGCAGCAACCGTTAGATCACAGTGATAAGAGTTGGGGGTGCAAATATCCACCACATCAATCTCCGGATCAGCGATCAATTCGTATGGGTCTTGATAAAGTTTCTCAACCTGATGCTCCTTCCCCCATTTTTCTAGGGTAGGGCTATGAATATCTGCGGAAGCAACAACCTGAGTATGTGGACTCTGTTTCCAGCCAGGCATGTGGGTTCGGGCGATTCCTCCAACTCCAATCACACCAACTCGTAAATCTTTCATAACACGCTCTTTGCTTAGGAATATGGTTCAACAGAGACCCATTGTCGTGTCTCTGCTGCCTGGTAAATCGCTTCCATCACTGTACTCCGATAAGCTGCTTCTTTCGGAGACACCAAGTTTGCACCATTGCCACTTTGAACCGCATCCAAGAAGAGATCAAAGGCATGGGGTAGGTTTTCTGGAAGATCGGTGTAGGGGGACTGACCATCTGCATTGGGTATTTCATCACCAACTAGGTAGAGCTCATCTTGAGCAACATAGGCATGCGCTTTTGTTCCACTCACTTGAGCTGTCATCGGTTGTGCCAGATCCAACCAGCCTGCAGCAATACTCGCGATCACTCCACTTTTGAAACGTAGAATGGCTTCCCCATTTTCGTCACATCCAGGATATCTGCCCATTGGCTGATTGAGAGTAGCGGTGACTGAGTCTAAATCGCCCATGAACCATAAAAGCAAATCAAGCACGTGAGTACCAAGGTCTCCAAAAGCTCCTACTCCAGATTGCTTCATATCAGTCAGCCACTCCCATCCTTCAAAAATATTTCGCTGCAATCCGGAGTGGCAATTATTCAGGCGAATTCTGCTGATAGCACCAAAGCTTCCGGCATCGATCAATTCCTTGATTTTGCGATATGCCGCTTTACTTCGGTTAAAGTATCCAGTTTGAAAAAGCACTCCAGCATCTTCTAGAGCCTTTTGCATTCTTTCAGAATCAGTCTTGCCCATGCCGAGCGGTTTTTCAGCGAAACAATGTTTACGTGCTTTGGCCACCTGCTCAATCAATTCCTCATGTCGGTCGGTTTCAGCACAGACGATCACTGCCTCCAATCCCTCAATTTTCAGCAGTTCTTGAGCGCCTGAGATGACAGGGCAACCCAACTGTTCTGAATTATGGAGCGCCCGCGCAGCATCATGATCCCAGACGCCAGCAATGTGATAATCGGGTCGAGCCACCAGTTTTTTGACAAATCCTGGTGTATGAATATGGGCAGCACCCAATAATGCTATTTTTTTCAATGGTAATCTCTTAGAGAAGGTTTGGGGGCTGCTTGGCAGCTACGACTTGCTGCATTCCATCCCATTCATTCCACATGTTGCAGATGGCCTCCTTGGATCGTTCCCAGGGGTCATTGTCTGGTCCAAACTCCAACCACTCTCCCATCAATCCACGATCAGGATGATCTGTGAAGCCATCCACGATCACATCGGGTTGCCTTTTTTTGTGTCGGATTCGGAAGATCACGCTTTTTCGGGACTCTGATCCTTTTTCATTACGTGTTCCGGTGTGGGGGAGTTGATAGATACTGATGCAGGCATCGCCAGGTTCCATCAGGATTTGAGTTGGTTTGGGCCAGCGTCTACCGTCTGATGTGGTCTCACAAGTATCATCCAGAAACTGCTCATTGACAGCATCAGGGAGATAGACCAAACCGCAGTGATTCGGGACAGAGTGATCCAATCTGTCCCAACCTGGTCCCTCCGGACCCAGCAAGCTTCCCTGTTGTTTTTGCCATTTGAAAAACTCTTCCATTGGGTGGTGCGCACCTTTGAGGACTCCAGTCTGGCCAGAACCCTCCTTCGTTTGATCTGAAAGGGCCACGAAAACCAATGCAGTGAAGCTCCCAATACTCAAGGTGGTGGCTGGATCCTGAAAAAGTGGTACTAGGTTGTGACCAAGTACCTCCGGACTGCGTCCAAGGTCGCCTTTCGGTCCAGAGGCAATGTATCGGTTGTAGATTTCTTGGGGGCTACCATGCTGGATTTCTTGAGGAGCATTGATTGAAAGCAGCCCATCCATATGTATGGAAGCTCCATAGTAGGGAGTCTCTTCATCCCGATACCCAACATTGTTAAACTGTTGGCTTGCCTCTGAGAATTCACGAACTGCTACATGACAGGCACTTGGAGGGTCAAAGTTCCCAATGGCTTCTGACAGGATAGAGTTGAGTGAAGATTTGTTGATTAAGTCCGTCATGCGTGCGTCATATCCGAGCCGCTTGTCGAAACCACTGCTGTGCCCGCTCAATGCGTTTCGAGCCTCTTTCAAAATCTTGTCTGGAATAACTTTCTTCAAGATGACGTAGCCGTCTTTGTAGAGGGCATTCTTTTCATCCAAGTTGAGAATCCTACCATCCCCCATATTCCCTCGATGATGTGAGACCAAATAAAGTCAGTTGATGCTGACTAGGTAAGAAGCAAAACGAAGATAATCTATCCTATATAATCGTATAGATGACAGGATACTTGATGCGGTGAGCCTGAAGAGTAGGGTTTCAGGGTTGGAGCCTTTGATGCACAAAGATCTGTTTTTTTTGGGCATCTGCCTAGATAGCGACAGCCGATTGCGTCACTAAAGCGTGTCTCCTCCTCATCTGGAACATCTATCTGCTCTCCCCAATTTTCATCTGGGTCTGGGGCAGGGACGGAGTCAATTAATAATTGAACGTAGGGATGTTTGGGCTGATCAATCACAGCTACCGTGTCCCCAGACTCAACTACGTTCCCCTGATAAAGGATAAATATACGATCGCCAATCTGGTAGGCGGTGCTCAAATCGTGCGTGATGTATAGGAAGGAAATCCCTTGCTCATCTCGCATCTTGAGCATTACGTCCAAAATTGCTGCTCGAAGAGAGGCATCTACCATGGAAACGGGTTCATCTGCAACAATGACACGCGGCCTAATCATATATGCCCGGGCCATCATCATCCTTTGTCGCTGGCCACCGCTCAATTGATGTGGATACTTTTCAAGAACCTCTTCTCCACGCAATCCTACAACATTTAGCGCATCCTCTATCAAATCACTTCCCTCTTTTTTGGTTTTGGCTAGTTTGAAGTGCTTGATAGCCATTTTGAAGATGTGATGAATGCGATAGAAGGGGTTGTAAACTCCAAAGGGATCTTGGAATACTGCTTGGACACTCTTCCGATAGTCAAATTGTTCCACCGAAGACATCCTATTGACATCTTTACCACGAAATCGAATTGATCCACTTGAGAGATTGGTAAAGCCTAAAACCAGATTTGCTATCGTTGATTTTCCACTACCACTTTCACCGGCTATTGTAGTGATGGATGCTGGTTCTGTGTCCAAAGTCATTGAAAATTGGTTTAATGCGCAGAGCTGCTTCTCCTTGCCAAGCAAACCACCCGAGATCGGATAAAGCTTGGTCGCGTTTTCAATTTCAAGCAGCGACATGTTTCTCCCCTTCCTTTACTAAATGGCAGGCTACCTGGTGCCCGTCTTTGAGATGGCGCCATGCAGGAGAGCTGGTCCGGCAATTTTCTTCTGCAAAAGGGCATCTTAATTGGTAAATGCAGCCAGGGGGTGGATTTCGAGGATCATGAGTAATTCCCTCAACAAGTTTGAGAGGCTTCCGCTCTTTGAGAGATGGTATGGAATCAATGAGAACTTTGGAGTAAGGATGGCGTGGATTACTGAAAAATTCTTTGATCGGAGAAATTTCAACTACTTTGCCCGCATACATGACTGCAATCCGATCAACCATTTGAGCCATCAAGCCCATGTCATGGCCGATCATGATCATGGAAACTCCCATTTCACGCTGAACATTTTTTAGTGTTTGAGCTACAATTCGCTGTACCACAACATCTAAAGCACTGGTTGATTCGTCAGCAATTACAAGACTTGGATTTAGTGCAATTCCAATTGCTATACATACCCGTTGTTTCATCCCACCCGATAATTCATGAGGAAACATTTTAACAACCCTCAGTGGTAGCCCAACTTTCCTTAGTAATCCTTCAATTTGTTGATTCAATGCAGATTTACTGATGGACTGCTCATGGGTGACAATTAAATCTTTGATTTGAGCCCCAATATTCATGGTTGGGTTCAATGAATTCATTGCCCCCTGCGGAATCAAGGACAATTTTGTTGCTCTGATCTTTCTGAACTCTTCTTCGCTCAGCTTACTTACACTCAAACCATCAACCTCCACATTACCCCCAACCATCTTGCCAGGATGTTGGACCAAGCGTAAAATTCCGTAAGCTGCTGTTGACTTACCACATCCAGATTCTCCAACAACTCCCAGGCATTCACCTTTGTAGACATCAAAGCTGACACCATCAACGGCTTTGATGTCTCCGGTTGGCGTATCGTAGTAGACCCTAAGATCTTTTACCTGGAGAGTTTTTTCAGAAAATTTGGACATTTATGATGCCTTGCGTAGACGGGGGTTTGACACTTCATCTAGACCAACATTGACCATCAGTAGCCCCATGAAGATGAGTATCAGGATTAAGGTGGGAAGTCCCCACCACCACCACATATCACGAAGTATCGCTGCTGCTTCAAGGGAGAAGAAAATTGTTACCCCTAGAGTTGGCATGCGCGTTGGTCCAAGTCCAAGAACCTCAAGACCGATTGCTGTCAAAATTGCACCAGATGTATTCCCAATGAAACTTGCCGCCAGGTAAGGGATCAAATTTGGCAGCATTTCCTTGAACATGATGTCTCGTTCGGGCGCCCCGGACAGTTTGGCCATCTTTACATACCCACTTTCTCGCATCGTCAGCACCTGAGCTCTAATATATCTTGTGGGGCCAGGCCAAAAGAATATAGCAATCATCGCAGCCATTGTATGCACTTCAACTCTAAAGAGGGATTGGATAACAATCAAAACAGCCAACGCTGGGATAGTAGTTGTAGTATCAGCGAGCAGACGAACTAAATCATCCCACCAACCACCATAAAAGCCTGCTGAAAAGCCTAAAATAATACCAATCAACATCCCAATTCCGGCTGCAATAAACCCTATGCTCATTGTTGCTGGAGTACCAACTAACAATACTGCAAGCATATCTCGGCCAGCATTAGTTGTACCCAGCGGGTGTTCAATCACACCAGGTTGCTTGCGCATGTTTTCAAAGCCATATGGGGGAAGGTTTAATGGCGTGCTGCGAGTAGCTGCCATTTCTGTATCCCAGAAAATATGGCCAATCAATGTCAATATTAAGATTATCCCAATGACAAAAACTCCACAAATGAGAGGAGTGTTAAGCCAGGGATTACTGATGCTTTTGCGTTTCAGCATGAATCAGTTCTTCTGAAAGGTGATTCTTGGATCAATCAATGGATAAATCAGGTCTAAAATCAGAACTGAAGTAGCTGTGATAAGAATAAGAATAAATGATGTGCCTGTGATAACGGTATAATCAATATCCTTGATGGCAGCGACAATTACACCACCCATACCCCGATAGGCAAAAGCTGCTTCTACAAGGATCTGTCCAGCCACAATAGAGCCAATTGTAAAGGCCAAGGCGGTAATTTGAGGCAATATTGCGTTTCTTACTTGGTAGCGATAAAGCAGGTAGAATGGCTTAAGCCCCTTGGCTTGTCCGAAAGTCATATAGTCTTCTCCCTCAACGGTTACCATCATGCCCCGCATGCCGATTGTCCAAAATCCAAAAGTTACCAAAACTACTGAAAGTGCCGGGAGAGTACCGTGGTAAATTACGCTACTGATAAATTCCCAATTAAATGCAGGCTGAAGCCCTCTAGCATAAGATCCAGTAAAAGGAAATATATCGAAGTTAAAGGCAAATACATAAATTAAGATTAGTGCACAAAGAATCCCAGGGATTGAGGTGAATATCATTGATGCTGATATAGCTACCTTTGCAAACGCCGGCGTCTTTTTCCAAGATAACAGTGCACCAAAGAGATTTCCTATGAAGAAGTAGAAAACCAGAGAAATTGACATCAAACCTATGGACCATGGGAGAGCTCGTCCCACGATCTCCTTTACAGAAGTTGGGAACATCGCAAGAGAAACACCTAAGTCTAAAGAAACTAAATTCTTTAGATACCTGAAATACTGAACGTGCAAGGGATCGTTTAAACCAAAGCGTTCTCTCCAACCTTCAATAATTTTTTCCGAATTTTCGACGTACCCAGCACTTTGGCTCATTCTTGATATCATTGACTGAATCGGGTCTCCGGGTGCTAGCCGGGGAATGACAAAAATAACGCTTGATGCTAGCCAAATTGTCATCAAGAAAATGCCAAATCTGCGTATGACATATTGAAGAGTTAATCCGCCCATATTTTTCTACTAAAGAAGCCGGGTTAGCAATAACCCGGCTTAAGTTAAAGAATTAGTTGGCAGGCTTCAGATTATGAATAATCTGATGCGTGCTCTGCCACCAAGTTGCAGGGTGGTTGTAGTTATTGGTTGCAGTTGGCCATCCGGTCCAGTAGGTGGTGTCGAATGGAATCAGCTTACGAGCTTGTGTGATTGGAATGAATGGCAGTTCCTCGTACCACAACTTGTAGGCCTCCAATACCATATCGACCATGCCGGGAGCATTTAGCGGCATTGCACCCATCTTGTTGACAATTTCAGAAAACTTTTTGCTGTTTTCTGTGTCCCATCTCACATAATTGTTATGACCCGGAGAAGGGGTTCCAAGTGGACGTAGATATTTGGCAGTAAAACGATTCAAGGAAGCGTAGGGCTCGTTAATTGAGCCACAGGAATGCCAATCCATAGAGCCCATGAAGTCTCCAACTGCTCTATTGTCATTCCATGTAGCCCCTGCGATTGGCCGGTGCTCCGCCTTGATGCCAGCATCAAGGAATTGCTCGACAACTACATCGGCAATACGGCGCTTTTCGATATAGCCCTCATGCGTTTTAATGACAAACTCAAGAGTCTTACCATCCTTTTGATAGAAGCCATCAGAGCCCTTCTTCCATCCTTTGGACTCAATGATCTTTTGAGCGATATGAGGATTAGCATTTAGGTCCATTCCCATACCTGCTGATACAACAGCATCGATGTAAGGAAATAACCCGCCATAATGGACAAACAAACTCATTGAGGGAATCGTAGTGCCTTCATAAGCAACTCGGACAACTTCTTCCCGATCAATTGCGTAATTTAATGCCCATCGCATCGCAGGATCATCCCAAGGCTCTGCTTGAGTATTGATGGAGAGCTGACGTGCACATGGGTCCAACCAGCTGTAAGGCAGATCATCAAACCATGCTTGCATGTTTGGGTTGCGGGCCTGCATTGCCTCGAAGGCCCCTAGAGTCACATCCATTACGCTGTCCAGTTCACCCCTAGCTGCCAGCATAGAACGATTTTCTTCGGTCGAGGTCACAGCCCAGATCAACCTTTCTGGAGCTGGTAGACTCATGCCTTGGCTGGCGCCCCACCAGTTATCGTCACGGTCATAAATGAACTCTGTTTCTGAAGCACTCACAAGCTTGTAAGCACCCGAACCGAGAGGCCAGCCCTTCTCTTTGTCGTAGAACTTAAAGGTGTACGGATCTTGTCCTTGCCATACATGCTCAGGCATGATCACTACACCACCCCAAATTTTTACTGAGAAATAGTCTAATTGGAAGCGGGCGTTCGGCTCTGTAAGAGTAAAGACAACAGTATGCTTGTCTTGCTTCTTGATTTCCTTGATCCATTGCTGCATTGATGCTGCGTAGTTCAGTGAACCAGTCTTGTCATTCATCAACATTTGAATCGAGAAAACCACATCGTCTGCATCCAAATCTTCTCCATCATGCCACTTAATTCCTTTTTTCAAATTAAGTGTCCAAACATCTAATGATTTGTTTGGGACAAAACTATCTCCAAGCCAAGAATCTATTTCACCAGTTTCATAGTTTAGAATGAACAATGGCTCCCAGACTGCCTGATGAATCCCTTGATTCCTGTTTGTCCCAGGTACCATGTAGTTGAAGTTGTAAGGCTGAGCGATCTTTCCGCCATCAATATCAAAAATTACTGTCTTGTCGCGATCCTTACTGTGACCACCGGCTTGAACACCAGATACCGTGAGCGCAGTCACGCTCATCAAGATCAAAGCGAGTTTCTTAAACATGTTGACCTCTAAATATGATTTCAAACTATTAAGCTAAGAATTTTACGATCAATTTCATTTCATAGGCATCCTTTTTCAAAAGAGGTTAAGTGGCATGTGAGAGCTTGAAGGTCCTAATCTCAAAGGGCTTGAGGGTCAACTTCAATTCTCCTCCAACAGCTTCACCAGAGTCATTCCACTCCATCAAGTCAGTAGCTTGGATCGTTAGATTGGGGTCAATCAAGCGAAGGGTTGCCTCACTTTTCCTACCTTTTCGCTCCACAACACGCAGAACGAGACAGTCTTCTTTTTCTGCTTTCTTGAGCACCTCTAGCCCAACATCTGCGCTTTCCACTATCACTGGTGGCCCAATAGGAGTAATTGGTTTGCCTTGCAGTGACAGAGGAGCCTGATTGAGTTGTTGAGCTTGCTCAATCACATCCGATTGCTGGAAGGGATTGTTGTGTGGATAGAATGCATAACAGAACTGATGTGTCCCCAGATCTGCGTCAGGGTCAGGGTGTGTTGGGGCCCTCAGAAGATGTAGGTCAAGGATGTTTTCATGAAGTTTGTGTCCATACTTACAGTCGTTGAGTAGGGCTACACCCTTCTGCTGGTCTGACAAATCAACATATTTCTGAGCAGCCACCTCAAAACGGGCCATGTCCCATGTCGTATTGCGATGGGTGGGACGCTGAACATGTCCATATTGTATATCGCAGGTTGCGGAATCTGTCTGCACATTCACAGGAAAAGAAGTCCGAAGCATACGATGACACTCCTGCCAGTCAACATTTGTGTCAAATTCCAATGCTTTTGAATTGGTCCGCAAGCTGACCTTTTGGTCAATCCTTGAATTGCCAATTTTTAGTTGGAAGCGCAGAGATTGGCTAACTGGACCGGCTCCAAGAGATTGCCAAGTTTCACCTTCAGCTGTCTCCACAGCCATATCTTCATAGGAAATATCAATTTCCCAAGCATCCCAGTTGTGGGGCCGGTCTTCATACAGGGTCAGCACATTTCCAACTGCTCCATCTGCTAAAATGGATTCACCGGTCTCCAAGTCGCGCGCAGCAACCAGTTGTGCGTGCTGATTGAACTCGTAACGTACCAACTGGTTTTCAAGAATCAATGAATCGACTTTCTTTGCTTGCTGGGCTGCATTGCTTGATCGGAGAGTCTTAATTTCCTGAGGCGCAAGCCTCACCAGTGCTGTAGACTTGCCATCCGTATCCTGCTGAACGGGAAGGTCATTACCATGCTCATCCTGGAGTCCTCCTTTCCAATCCGCAGGCAATTCGATCTGGCGCTCATAGGCTACATTTAATGTGTTGATCAGGGTGATTGCGTCCTTGTCTTGATCTAATAATTGTTTTGCAGATTCACTTCTCAAACGATCACAGGTTTCTAAAGCATCTTGATGCTCTTGTTCTGTTACCTCATAGACCCAATGGATACTGGAGCCCGGAAGGATGTCGTGAAACTGATTGATCAGCAGAGTTTTCCAAATCTTGTCCAATTCCTGCTGAGGGTAGTCTTTGAGTGAACCCAAGGATAGGAGATATTCCGTAGCTCTGAGACTTTGCTCGAGCATTCGGTTATTGTGCTTGGTTCTCGCTTGCGTTGTCAGGGTGCCACGATGTAATTCCAGATAGAGCTCTCCGCTCCAAACAGGAAGTTCTTCTACTTTTTCAGAAATTCGCTTAAAGAATTGATCCGCTCGTCCAAAACTGACCTTGGGCACTCCTTCCAGATTTTTTTGTCTTAGACCGCGTTCAATCATTTCTGCAGTCGGGCCACCCCCTCCATCCCCTACTCCGAAGAGGCACATCATTTCGTCAAGTACACCTTTCTCGACAAAATTCCGCTCAGTTTTTTGTAGATCGTAAGGTTGAAGCTGGCTGTTGTAGGTGTCTTCAGGTGGAAAATGAGTGAGTACTTCTGTTCCATCAATTCCACGCCATCGGAAGGTTGAGTAGGGGAAACGATTGAACTGGCTCCAGCTCATTTTTTGTGTGAGGAAGTGTTCCAAGCCACCCAACTTGAGAATTTGAGGCATCGATGCGGAATAGCCAAAAACGTCTGGAATCCAACAGTTATTCACATCTACCCCAAACTCATCCATGAAGAAGTTCTTGCCATGAAGAATCTGGCGAACCATGGATTCACCACTAATCAGGTTACAGTCGGGTTCGATCCACATCCCACCCTGAAGTTCCCAGCGACCCCCAGCAACAGCTTCACGAATTTTCTCATAAAGTTCAGGGTAGTGGTCTTTGACAAATTGATAGTGTTGTGGCTGGGAAGCTCCAAAAACATATTCGGGGTATCTTTCCATCAAATCCAATTGGCTGGCAAAGGTACGAGCAGATTTTCGGATTGTTTCCCGAACCGGCCAAAGCCAACCAGTATCGATATGGGCATGTCCTACAGCATTGATGGTGGGGGCACTCGCATTGGCAGATTGTTGTAGTAGAGGCTGCAACATTTCCCGGCACTGGCCGACGTTTGCTTCAGCATCCTTGAAGATATTGGTAACCTTGACCAATCCTTCTAAGATTCGAGCATAACGTGTACTGCTGTCAGGCACAGAGTCCAACAGTCCATTCAACACCTCCATATCCAGCCAGAAATCATAGAGATCACGCTTGAATCGAGCGAGCCTCATCCGGTTGACAATTCCTCGGTAACTGCCATGCCGACTGATTGTATCTCCAGGCCGAAGAGTAGCAGCCGTTGAAGCCACTTGATTACCGGTAGCTTCGATGGTGTTTCTACCACGCTCAGGATCACGAGGTCGATGGATGCCCATGATTGAATTTGCAGCGGCCTCTACCCAAAGTTCTATTTGAGGATTCTTCAGAACTGGTGCTGCCAGTCGAAAGTTATGTCGTGTGATTCTGCCAAAGACACTTCCATTCGTGAGTCCTTGCAGCGGAATTCCTTCTGGTGAAAAGACGAGAGCTTCTCCATTGAAATCCAGGTGGGCAACCACTTCATCATTTGCCCAATGCTCAGGGATCTTCCCCACCAGGTGAAACCAGGCACTGTCCCAGGTTTGGCCCCACTCCGCTCCTTCGCTGATGGCTTGATACTCCAAGTCTAGACGCAGTTGAAAGGGGACTGGATCCTTACTCCTGGCGAAACGACCCTCCAGGATTACATGGTCTGCAAGAATCCTCTGTTCCAGACGATCCATAAACTGCTGAACTTTAGTGCGGTAAAGCTTTCTCTGGATTTCTAGAATCAAATTGCCTCTTTGAATTTGCAAACGTTTGCATTAAAATAATGACGAACATTATTAACTCATAAGAAATTTGTCAAGAAAAAATTATCTATTTATCAGGAAACCTGCAGCAAAGCTTTGTAAGCGATTTGGGTGTTTGTTGGAATTTCGAATGTGGGGTTTTGGATTCTGGAAACTAACAGGGAGCATGCGTGTTGGGCCATCTGCTTGAAATCTTGTTGGCACACACAAACTTTCTCAAATGGTGTGGTAGCACCAAGCCAATGATCAAAAACACCGATTAGTAGTTCTCGATTTTCTAATTCCTGTGATCTTTTTTCGAGGAAGCCCTTAACTCGAACTTCACTACTCGCAACAATCACAACTTTTTCCCCGGATAAAATCTGATCGATCTGATTACTGGGTAATGCCTGATGGGGTTGAGGCTTGGCGTTCATGAAGTTAGTAATGGCTTGCTGTCTGGCAAATTCAACCATGTTTTCCTCAGGTGAAAAAAGATCAATCACCAAATCTACAGATTCGCTGAGCAGCTTTTCAAGAAGTGCTGAGATCGCTGCAGTATGATTGGTGGTGACGATGGGCAACTTCGACTTTCTTTCAAATCGATCGAGGAAAATTGCTGGGAATGATCTTTCTTGGAGATCATTGATCAATTCGCCGCGTTGTTTGAAGGAGTTGAAATTATGTGAGCCAACAATCAGGGCCCCATCTGTGATTCCAAAATGAAGTCTGCGTAGGAGGTGTGCATAGCGATCCTGGTTGTTGTGATATAGGATAACGGATAAATCAAATCCAGCCTGTGCTAGTTCATGGCTGCAATGAGTGGCCAGTTGAGCGGTTAGAGGGTTAAAAAGATCGGCAATCAAAAACCAAATGGTATTGGTCTTCCCTCCTTTGAGTGATTGTGCAGCCCAGTTGGGGGTGTAACCCATGCGACTTGCTGTGGCATGAATTTTTTTTCTGGTGTCCGCTTTGACACGCGGGTCATCTTTCAGCGCACGAGAAACGGTGGAGACGTTAACTCCACACTCCTTTGCGATTTCTTTGAGTCGAATCATGCCAGTAAAACCAATTGCTTAAATTTCTGTAGATATACTTGCTAAATTTGGAACATCGCAGAAAGTAAGGGGTTTTGACAAGTCGAACAAAATATTGATGTAGAGAAAATTCGAGATTAAGGATTGTAAATCTTTAAGGGAGACAGAGAATGGAAAAAGATTATAACTTTTATCCAACGGAAACAGAGTCACCAAAATTCTTAAGCAGTGCTCAAATTGAGGAGTTCAATCGACATGGTTTCATTAGCCCACTTCCGGGATTCAGCGGAGAAGAAATTCATAAACAGCGAAAATACTTTGACAAACTCTTGCAGCAACTAGCGGATAGACCTGAAAAAGGAGATGCCCACTTTGGGGGTGAAGACAAACGAGATTCCATACAATACTCTTTGAATTGCTACCACACGAAGCTCCGGGGAATCTGGGAGACAATGTATGCTATACCACTGCTGCGTGGTGTTCGCGATTTGATTGGGGATGATGTAGTGGCTTGGGCAACGCACTATTTCTGCAAATTACCCGGAGATGGTAAGGCCGTTTCTTTTCATCAAGATGCCTCTTACTGGGGCCTTACTCCGGCTAAGACTGTGACGGTATGGCTAGCCTTGGATGACACGGATGAAGAAAACGGAGCAATGCAGTTCCTTCCAGGAAGTCACAAAGTAGGACATATTCCCTGGAAAGAAAGTTCAGAAGAATCTGTCTTGAATCAGCAAATTGAAGATATTTCGATGTTTGACAAACCTTTTTCAAATAACCTCAAAGCTGGGGAGTTCTCCCTACACTCCTCACTGCTGGTGCATGGCTCGCCCAAAAACCAATCATTACGTCGCAGGTGTGGACTGACGATTCGCTATGCACCACAAGACGTTGTCCCCCTGAGTCCCAACTACTCCAAAATGTCTTATTTCGTTTCTGGCAACATCACTGCTCCACACTGGCAGGACAATGCACCGCCATCTGAATATTTCTTGTGAATTTATCTTATTTTAACCGGATGGAGAAAGTTTGATGTCTCCTCGTATCAGTATGATCACTTTAGGAGTCCGAGACCTCGAAATCGCCATCAACTTTTATGAGCGAGGCTTGGGATTCCCGAAAAAAAAATCCTCTCCAGATATCGCCTTTTTCACTTTGAATGGGACTTGGCTAGCTCTATACAACTGGGATGCTTTCGCCAGAGATGCGGGAGTTGATTCATCCGGAGTTGGTTTTGGAGGATTCACCTTATCTCACAATGTTATGTCTGAGAAAGAGGTGGATAAAGTCTATGCTGCTGCTGTGGCTGCAGAGGCTTCACCTGTGAAGAAGGCCACAACCAGCCTCTTGGGGAGGCTATAGCTGTTACTTTAAGGATTTAGATGGATATCTTTGGGAAGTGGCGTTCAATCCATTTACAAGGATTGGACCTGAGGATGAGAAAGCCCCAAATATCGAAGCCACCTAGTAGCCTCATGGATATTCGATCGGTACCGATTTGCTCTCGGAAACTTATTGAGGCTTATAGATATCTTAGTAAGACTCTTTGAAACAGATCGAACTGATAAATTTTAGACTGTCTGAAGTTTGTTTCCTTAAAATTCAATCAACTTCTTGAGGTCCCAAAGCCATGCGTCCAGAACAAATTGCTCTGACCCTGTATACTCTGCGAGACCATTGTCATGATGAAAAATCTCTTAGGGCCACGCTAAAAAAAGTAAAAGAAATTGGGTATCCGGCGATTCAAATTTCTGGTGTTGGTGTTCAAGACCCACAGGTGATTAGGGAGCTAGCTGATGAAGTCGGGTTGATCATTTGTGCTACCCACGAATCCTCGCATAAAATTTTGGAAGAACCAGCAGATGTCGTCGAGAGATTGAATATTCTGGGTTGTAAACACACAGCCTTTCCTCATCCGGGTTCCTATGCCATTGATTCAATGGAAGCTTGCTTGGTGTTGGCCAATAAGTTGGAAAGTGCAGGGAAAATCCTACGTGATGGGGGGAAGCAGTTGTCCTACCACAACCACGAGTTGGAGTTTGTTCGCTATGCGGACCAGCCCATTCTGGAATTGATTTTAACAAACACTGACTCGAAGTTTCTCCAAGTCGAACTGGATACTTTCTGGGTTCAAAAAGGTGGAGAAGATCCGGTCGAATGGTGCCGCAAAATGAAGGGACGCCTGCCCTTACTGCATCTCAAAGATTATGTAGTCACCCTAGAAAGAGGGATTCTCTTTGGCGAAGTAGGTACAGGGAGTTTGAACTGGGATGCCATCATTCGAGAAGCAGATGAGGCTGGCTGTGAGTGGTTCATCGTGGAGCAGGACACAAGCACCAGGGACTCTTTTGAATCAATCAAGATGAGCTTCGATTTCCTGATGCAGAAAACAGAAGCTCTGAATCAATAGTGATCCTCAGTCAGTGAACAACTAGCGTGCTGCCCACAGCATTCCCCGTTCAAAAATCGTTGCCATCTCCTGGACTTTAAATTCCTCTGCAACATGGCCCAAGGCACTGTAGAAGACTCGTCCTACTCCATGCACTCTTTTCCATACTACGGGCATTTTTACCCCTTTGACCCAGGAACAATGCTCACCCGTGAAGGTGGTTGTTGCCAGTACCTCATTCGATGGGTCCACATGCATGAAGTACTGCTCAGATTTGTAAGGGAAATCTTGAATGCCTTCTGTGATTGGATCTTCGTTAGGGAGGATTTCTACTGAAAAATCAATAATATTGCCTGGATGAGCAACCCACTGACCTCCAGTCATGAATTGATAGTCAACGCTGTTGCGGAAGGAGTCACACATGCAACCATGGAAGCCAGCCAAGCCAGTACCCTTTTCAACAGTCTGGCAAAGATTTTCAACTTCTTCTTTTTCAATAGTTGACATTGTAATTACGGGGACGACCAGGTTGTAGCGAGACAAATCTGGATCCCGAAAGGCTTCGGTCCCCTCAAACACGTCAACAGCGAAGTGGTTATTTTCAAGAATCACTTTTGTGATTTCTGTGCTCTCCTGGGGTGTATGTCCTTCCCATCCTCCCCAAGCAATCAACGCTTTTTTCTGTGCCATCTGTCCTCTTAGTCAAGTTGTCCAAAGGGTAAATCTGTCTTCATTAATGCAGGCCGTTCACAGGTTGTCTGCATGCTTGTGCTGGCGCCGGTTTCAGCGGCTTTGAGAAAGCCTGTCATGATCTCAAGCACATGTAAACCCAACTGGCCATTAGCTCGATGTGGCCTTTCGGCCCTGATCGCTTGGGCCAGGTCAGCTAAACCAATACTTCGATAGTTATCATCCGCATAGGGAAACTCAACCGTAGCAGAGTTCCAGTCTGCTTTGCCTTCACTCCACTTGACTTCACCATCAAACCGATTGGGATCCGGAATCAGCATCGAACCTTCTGTTCCATAGAGTTCCATCGGTAGGTGAGTATGCTGCCATACATCAAAACTCATCGTGATTGTCAGCAGGGCCCCATTCACAAATTCAGCAACACCACTCAGATGAGTAGGCGTCTTGACAGGTACTGTCTGACCAGCTCTGGCTCCAGAGGCAATTGTTCTAGAAGTTCGAAACGCTTTACCAAAGCCTGTGACCTGAGCAACTGGACCCAAGAGATTGATGAAAGCCGTTAGGTAGTAAGGCCCCATGTCCAGCATAGGGCCTCCTCCAGGGAGATAGTAAAAGTCAGGATCTGGATGCCATAACTCATGACCAGGAACCATCATAAAAGCGGTGCAGGCCAGGGGATCACCAATCTTCCCAGAATCCAGCAATTGTCGTGTTTTCTGATGCGAACCACCAAGAAAAGTATCTGGAGCAGAACCAACTCGTAATCCTCGATCTTTTGCGAGAGCAAGCAATTCAATTCCTTCGTTGACATTCAAACCAAGGGGTTTTTCAGTATAAACGTGCTTGCCGCTCTCTAGAACTTGTTTGGCAACTGAGATATGAGAATCAGGGGTCGTCAAATTCAGGATAATCTCAATAGATTGATCTTGGAGGAGGGAATCAATGGATTGAACTTGCAATCCCCATTGATCCGCTTTTGCCTGTGCCCGTTCGCTTTTCAGGTCAGCACAACTAGCAATGTTCAAAATCGGGAAATTTTTGGAGGCGTTTAGATAAGCATCAAAGATATTGCCACATCCAATGATACCAACCTTGACTGGGGTCATGTTTTTTTCCGGTAAGTTTACAGGTTAATGTTTAGAGAGTTTTCAGTTCATCAAGGAGAAAATTATTCAACAATTCCGGTTGCTAATCTTCCCATCAGGTAGAGTCGTACTACAAAATTTTGCCTCTGAAATGGAGGCGTTGGTTAAGTTGGCCTTGTATAAATCTGCTTTACTGAGATCAGCGAACATCAAGTTGGCACTGCCCAGATTAGCGTGGCGTAAGTCTGCATTAACCAGTAAAGTACCCTCAAGGTTAGCTTGGCGAATCTTCGCTTCTTGTAAATTTGCGTGAGTGAGGTCAGCTACGCTCAAATTTGCTTCGGTCAGATCTGCATTCCTGAGATTAGCTTTTTTCAAAGCTGCGCCACTTAGATTTGCTCGGCGCAAATCCATGCCGGATAGATCGGCTCCCTCAAAATCTCCTGTGGGGCAACTGTTGGTTTCTTTAAGTTTCTGTAAATCTTCTTGATTCATAATTATCTCAATTAAGAATTTTGGAGGGTAGATTTAATCAGTAAGAGGGAGTGCGATCAGCATGTTGAAATCTTAGCTCACAGAAAGAGTTTGCATTCCTAATCTCCTGACCAAAGGTAGTCAAGTCATTCACAACAAACCATTTTTCTCATTCAACAAATCCAACTCATGCAAAGTCCTAGAATTCAAGAAATCGAATTTACACTCTTTGAGGTTAGTATCCCCAACATTGCAGCCGATCCTTCGGGATTTGGAGTTTGGTACGAGCCTGGAGTAGGTACACCCCAAAAACGATTTAGTGTCAGAATTTTAACGGATGAGGGGGTAGTTGGAGAGTATGTTCCTCCAAAGTCTCGGGCCACAGTCTTAATGTCTGCAGGTGTTGCCTTGGCTCACGCTCTCCTCAACAAACCAGGCTTGGAGCGGGAGAGACACTATCAAACGATGCGGAGACTCACCAAACATGTCGGCGAAGCTGGTATTGGGGCTTTGGACATTGCACTTTGGGATCTAGCTGGCAAATGCTCTGGACTCTCGATTGCCCAAATGCTGGGAGGTCATCGTTGGCAATTACCTGCGTATGCGAGCACAATTCATGGGGATGAGCAGCAAGGTGGGTTGAGCCACCCAGAAGCCTATGCTGATTTTGCAGAAAGCTGTTTGGAGCTTGGCTATCCAGGCTTCAAGATGCACGGGTGGAAAGAAGGAGATCCGAAAAGAGAGTCGAAGATGATTAGAGCTGTAGCCGACCGTGTTAATGGAAAAATGGAAGTGATGTATGACGCCTCTTGCCATCTAAAAACTCTAACCGATGCGATTCGTGTTGGCCAAGTTTGTGATGAGTACAACCTACTCTGGTACGAAGATCCCTTCGCAGATGGAGGTCTCAGCTTTTCAGGCCATAAGCTTCTCAAGCAAAAGGTTCAAACCCCGATCATGATTGGCGAGCATGTCCGCACTGTAGAGACACATACAGATTTGATGATCTCTGGGGCGACGGATTTTGGTCGGGTTGATCCTGACTATGATGGAGGCATCACCGGTTGCTACAAGGCTGCGATTGCTGCTGAAGCAATGGGAATTGATGTGGAGGTACATTCTTGTGGTCCTGCAATGCGTCAACTGATGGCCGCCCTCTCCCGCAGTAACTACTATGAAGTCAATCTGGTCCATCCTGCTGCCCCAAATCCCTGGCAACTGCCAATTTATCGCAATGGCTACTCAGATGAGTTGGACTGTATCAACGCCAATGGAATGGTGGAAGTGTCCCAGTCTCCGGGTTTGGGGGTGGACTATGACTGGGATTTGATTGAAAAAACAAAAATTGACCGTGTCGTTGTCAAGTGAGTGAGAGGTTGCAGGTCATAGATCATCATAATGAATCTCCAGGCCAAATCCTGGTCCGTCTGGTGGACGAACGAATCCCCCAGCGTTAGGTTTGAAGGCGCTGGACGGACATTTGTCGAAAAGCCACTGGTGAAACATGTGGTATTCAACTGAGTCGAGATTAGGCAGACTTGCTGCCAGGTGCAGGCTTGCGGCGAGAAGAATCCCAGTTGAAGAAGCGTGAAGGGTGCAGGGAAGATGAAACGCTGCAGCAAGGTCTGCGATCCTGCGTCCCTCGGAGATACCTCCACAGGCTGCGATGTCAAATTGTACAAACTCGACTGCTCGCTGAGTGATCAACTCCCGAAATCGGTCAATCCCAGTCTCGGTTTCGTTTCCACAGACAGGAATTGGGCTGAGAGCATTGACCTTTGCTTGGCCACTCACATCATCTGGTGAAACAGGAGCTTCGAGCCAGTAGATTTCGTAAGGCTCAAAAGCCTGCGCCATCTTCAGTGATTTTGGAACATTCAGGGTGTAGTTGGCATCAACCATCAGACGTGCTCTTGGTCCAATTGCACCTCTAACTGCCTTGACACGCTTGACGTCTTCTTCTATAGGAACGCCACCAACCTTCATCTTCACATCACTGAACCCCTGCGCCAGGTAGCCTTGCATCTCTTCCGCAAGGGCAGTTTCATCCTTACCTTTCCCGTACAAGCCAGCACTGGCATAGCAAGGTACCTGATCTGTGAAGGCTCCCAGTAATTGGTAAACTGGAGTCTGCAAGGCTTTTCCAACTAAATCCCACAGAGCGAGATCAACAGAACTGAGAGCAATCGAGAGAATCCCTCTTCGTGCATTCAAGGCAGTTGTTTTCCAAACCTCTGCAAAAATTTTTGTGTGGTAGCGGGGGTCTTGTCCAATCAATCTTGGGCCAACATCCTCTTCGATGGTTTGCATCAAAGCCTTTGGCGATGCCCCCGGCGTCCAGCCTTCTCCAACCCCAATCAGTCCATTATCCGTTTCGATAAAAACCAGAACAATGTCTTTCTTTGCCCAGCGTTGCTGAGAATTCCAAAGGCGATCATCCAGCTCGAAAGCAAGATGTTTCGTGACAACGCGTTGTATTTTCATCTTATCCGTCTATAATTCGGTTTTTCCAAAATCCCAGCAAGAGTTTGAAATGAAAAAAGATTTACCAAATATCCTCTGGTACTGCACTGATCAGCAACGCTACGACACGATTGGTGCCCTGAACAATCCTCATGTGATCACACCAAACATTGATCGATTGGTACATCGAGGTACTGCTTTCACGAAGAACTATTGCCAGTCTCCGATCTGTACTCCAAGTCGTGCAAGCTTCCTTACGGGTTGTTATCCAAATGCGATAAGAGCTCCGCGTAATGGCAATTTTACCTATGCAGATCAATACCCCCTGATATCAAAAATTCTTAGTGAACAGGGCTATGACTGCGGCCTAGTGGGTAAACTACACTTGGCTAGTTCTTTCCAGCGTGTGGAACCGAGAGTCGATGATGGATACCGTTTCTTCAAGTGGAGTCATGCGCCTCGTGATGACTGGCAGGGAGGTCATGACTATGCCGATTGGGTCCACCAAAAAGGGGGAGTACTAAAAGAGTTGGTGAAGGATATTCAGGGAATTCCAGCGGAGTTTCACCAAACCACCTGGGGAACCGATCGTGCTATTGATTTCATTCAGGAAAAGCGTCAAGGACCTTGGTTTCTCAGCATCAATGTCTATGATCCTCATCCTCCCTTCAACCCACCTCAGCAGTATCGTGATCTCTTTGATCCCAAGCAGATGCCCGATCCCCTCTTTCGTGAGTCAGATCTGGTTCAGCAGAAAATTCTGGAGCCCATCGACTTCCAATCGAAGGTTCGACGACCAGAGGATCTGGATATTTGTGATCCAATCCTACCAAGAACACCAACTGCAGACAGCGTTCGGGGAGCGGAGCCATCACCTGGAGCCAAGGACGCCTGGACCCTCAAGGCTGCTTATTATGCAATGATTAAACTGATCGATGATCAATTCGGTCGTTTAGTGGATTACCTCGAAGCCACGAATCAACTGGAGAATACACTGATCATCTACGCCACAGATCATGGGGAATCTCTTGGAGACCATGGGCTGATCGAAAAAGGATGCCGATTCTTTGATGGGCTGGTACGCGTTCCATTGATTTTTTCATGGCCAGGGCAAGTAAAGAGCAATCTGCAGAGTGACGCACTGGTGGAACTGATGGACATCACACCGACCTTGCTGGAGGTGTGCGGGATCGAACAGCCCAATTACATGCAGGGGAAATCTCTCTGGCCAATAATCTCAGGTTCGGCAAAACCAGATTTTCACAAGCCCCATATTCGTAGCGAGTTCTATGACGCCCTCAATCAACCCTATCACTCGCGGGCGACCATGCTGAGGGATGAACGCTACAAGCTAGTGATGTATCATGGAATCGGTCTTGGGGAACTCTACGATTTGGATCAGGATCCTGGAGAGTTTGACAACCTTTGGGACAACCAAGATCATTCAGAGATTAAACTACAGATGATCATCAAAAGTTTTGACGCCTCAATGCAAGCCATTGATCTAGGCCCAGAATGCATTGGCCCAATGTAATGAATGATTGAGGGGCCCAGATAATTTGCAAATCAAATGTTTTGGTCAAAGAACCTTTCACGAATGACATCGATGTGATGCTGCATGGCTGTCATGGCTACATCCGGCATACGCATCGAAATGCCTTTGAGGATTTTTTCATGATCGCGAACGGTTCTTTGGCGGTAACTCTCAGATCGTGTTTTTGAAAACCAACTGAAGAACATTTCTGCTTCTCTCAAGTTCCAAAGCCATTTAACCAAATTGGGTCCCAAGACATTCCCCGAAGCCTTGGCAATGGCTAGATGAAACTGCTGATCAAATTTCTCAAACTCGGCAGCATCCCTCTTGTGTTGATCCATCAACTCAAGCAACTCCTGCAATTTCTGAATGTCCTTTTCCTCCGCATTGAGCGCAGCTTTGTAGGCCAAATGGCCCTCGATCAATCTGCGGATTTCGAGTTGATCTGAAGGACCTGGGTCATGCTGTAACTTCGGACTGTTTTCGACCTCACGCGCTGCTTCCGGCAACACATAAATCCCTGAACCAATGCGGATGTCCACATACCGCATCAACTCCAAAGCAATAAAAGCTTCGCGCAGGGTTGTGCGACTGACGTTCAACTTTTCAGCGAGTTCTCTCTCTGGGGGCAGCTTGTCCCCGACAGGATACTCCCCGGCCTGGATGGACTCAATCAGCTGTCGAGTGATCTGGTTGTAGCGTCGGTTGTGGAGAGATTTGGTTATCTGCATTCAACCCATCAATGCAGGCCAGAAGGTACCAATGCTTCACGGATTTGATCATTCGGTCTAGAGCGAATCATGTCCTCAAATTCTTTTTTCAATTTGCTCTCTTGGTCAAACAGGTTGGTGGTTTCATGAGGATCTTCTTGCAGGTCATAGAGTTCCCCAGCACCTGAGTTCATTTCCATGGTCATCTTGTGACGAGTTGTTCGCACAACCCGCAATTTGAGGTCCAACCCCCAATTTTGGGGATTGAGATCCCATTCCCCGTAGGCAAAGTCTCGAGTTGCGGAAGGTTGATCAATTAATGTTTTCAAGCTTTGGCCATGAGGAGCCAGTTCAGGTCTGACACCGGCCCAATCCAAGGCTGAAGCAGCAATGTCAGTATTTGAAACAGGTTCTTGTGAAATCTGTCCTGCAGGAATTCCTGGTCCCCTAAGGATCATCGCTACTCTGAGTAGTCCTTCATAGAACATCGGGCCCTTCAGCATCATCCCATGATCACCCAGCCAATCCCCATGGTCTGAGGTAAACAGTACTACGGTGTTCTCTGCTAATCCCTGCTCATCGAGTGCGTTGAGAATTCGGCCCACGTTGTGATCAATCAATGAAATCATACCGTAGTAGTTGGCGATCGTATGTCTGAGCTGAAATTCTGTGTCATTATAGTTCCTGGCTCGACCATTGCGTTTTGGCAAACGATGGAGGGATTGCTCATGATCATAGATGGCTACATCCAATTCTGGATCGACGGAGCGATCTTCCACATAGGCTTTGTGCCACCAGGGACGTTTGTGCAGTTCCCTCGTTCGGAAGGGAGGTAAGTCCACTTCTTCGGGATGGTGAAGTCGTGACCATGGTTCCGGACAGTCAAAGGGCATGTGGGGATCCGAAAAGGAAGCCCAGAGACAGAAAGGCTTTCCTTCTTTACGTCGGCCCAGATAATCGATAACTCGGTCTCCGATCCAACTGGAATGATGCCAGGCGACAGGCATTGCCGAGTTCCAGGTCTGGATGGCGCCAACGTCCGGTGGTAGCTTGGTTCCATAGAGGTCCAGTTTTTTCTGACCGTGGCCATCTCTCCGTAGCCAGCGTTCGTAGTGGAGACCTTTGGGGGCGCTGGCCATCTCTTTTAGTTCATGACCCAGCACCAGCAACTGGGCTTCTTCAAATCCCATGTAGGGCCCAGTCCAGTCATCTGCGAAATTTGGAGAGCTTTGGTGGCACTCTGGGGTACCTGTCGGAGAGAAGGTGTTGTAAGAGGAGAAATGAGCTTTGCCAATAAATGCAGTGTGGTAGCCGTTGCGACCAAGCTGACCAGCGAAGCCTGCATCTCCTGTCTCAGAAGGAAGATCGATCCCATTATCCACCACTCCGTGGGTGAGTGGGTAGAGGCCCGTTAACATACTTGCACGAGCTGGCTGGCACATCGCGCTTGGGGTGATGCAGTGTTGAAATCGTGTCCCCTCTGCGGCTAATTGATCGATATGGGGTGTTTTGACTTTACGTCCCTCGAATCCATAACAATCACCGCGGTGCTGGTCGGTGGTGATGATCAAAATGTTTGGTCTGCTCATAACTGCCTAGGAAGAGTGTTGGTTTATTAGCACTGAACTTTGGTCAAGAGTTGGCCGGATGAGTCAAATTTGAAAGATTCTGTCTGATCTTCAAAGGAAGCAATGGCACCTTTTGATTGGGCTTCCTGAAAGAGTGGTGTGGTCAGTAGAATTTCGTTGAGGTGAAGCGTGGAGCGAATCTGGGCCAGTCGAATCAAATTTATTTCTGGCTTCCAGCAAGTGGCTACTAGAGCCCGAATGACTTCCTGATCATTGGCAAGAACGATGGGTAAGAAGGCTTTTTCCAGCACAGTGGATGAAACTGCATTCATGTACATTGAATGGAGATCAAGTTTGTTGGCTGTTGGCTGTGGCAGGAAGTCCACCATGCCAGTGCCCATCCCGTTTCGATTGGTGGCTGCTGTCATTCTCAGAGCAGCGATTTTGTGGATGAAGGGCGTAGAGGGATTTTCCACACCTCGAATATCTGTTCTACCTGAAATGTGCGGATCTAGCCCAGCTCCAGAAATCTCCTTGCCAAACTCCTCAACGATCAATGCATCCAGCTGATCAAATGGTAAACTGGGCATCAGGCTTTTGGCTTTGCGCAGAAGTCTTTTCTCTGTTTCAAAAAGTGCCTCCGGCTCCACAGGTTCAATATGACAAATTTCCCGATTGGCATTTTCAATGAGTGCTATGCCTGCCTTGATCGGAGCAGAGAGAATCGCTCTCTCAGCAAGCTTAGGTAATATCTCTTGTAATCCTTTAGGGCCAATTCTGTGAACAGAGCGAGCTCCTTCGGCTTTCCCTAGACCCACTGCGATCAGCTTGATCAACCCACTTTCAATTTCTCTGGGAAAGCTCGTGTGGGCTTTGACTCGATTTACAAGGATAATCCCCGCAGCCCCAGCTGCATTGGCATCGAAATGACAATGGATTCCATCACCGATCGACCCGTAGTCCACTGTTTTCATGGAAGAGCGGATTTCACACCCCATGCTCTCTTCGTCAATTCCCAACTTTTTCAGTACTTCTTGCTGTCCATCATCAGTACCTCCTCCATGACTCCCCATGGCTGGGACAATGAACGGTTTGAGGTTCCAGACCTTTAGCTGACTCACCACAGTTCTGGTGATGGTATCAATCTTAGCAATTCCTCGACTCCCAACAGCAATGGCAACCTCAGATCCTCTTGGGATTTGCTGGAGTTTCTGGCAGTTTTTCAGAACATCGGCCACCATTTTCTCTAGATTCTGAAGGGCAGGTGCTTGGGGATGTCTGATCCTCACTCTATGAAGTGGTGGCAATTTAACTTCAGCCAAGTGAGGAAATCTGATTGCAGGAAAAGCAGGAGACTGAAAATGGTTAGCTGTCATTTTTTTATGAGACCTCTACTCACGCTGAAGAATTATTTGCGAGATGCTCTGCGCTTTCGCATCCAATCACCGATAATCGGCCAAAGGAGAAGGATCACGGCTAAAATGGTGAAGAAAAGTGGAAGTGGTCGAGTAAAAATAGGACTGAAATCCCCCGCAGTCATCATCAAGCCACTACGGAGCTTTTCTTCCGCAAGTGGTGCGAGGACAAACCCTATCACGAAAGGACCCAAAGGAATCTTGGCACATTCCATCAGGAAGCCCATCACTCCGAAGATTAGCATTACCCAGACATCAAACATGGTGTTGTTCAAGGCAAAGGAACCGATGACACAGAAGACCATGACAATAGGAAGAACGAAGCTTCTGGGCAAATACATCAATCCAGCAATGTATTTAACGGAGCTTGTCATCAGTAACCACATCAACACATTTGCCAAGAGGCAGGCGGCAATCATTCCCCAGACAATATCCGCATTTGTCAGGAACAGAGTGGGGCCAGGTTGAATCGAATGAATCATCAAGGCGCCGATTAGAATGGCATCAATGACACTTCCTGGAATGCCCATGGCGATCAAGGGGATCAGGGCTCCACCTACCGTTGCATTATTCGCTGCCTCCGAAGCCACGATTCCCTCTTCAGATCCTGTCCCAAATTTCTCTGGAGTTTTGGACATATTCTTGGCCGCAGTGTAGGCAATCACAGAACCAATGGAAGCCCCAATTCCCGGGAGAATTCCTACCCAAGTGCCAATCAAGGAAGAGCGAATCAGGTTGACCCCCTGTGCCATGAAATCTTTTGCACTCATCAGCATGCCCTTGCTGCTCATCGCTATCCGCTCAGGCACTTGGCCAATGTCGAGGGCATCCTTAATGATCTGGCTCACGGCAAAGACCCCGATCAAAACAGGCAGGAGCTTCAGACCCCCATTCAACATGTACCAATCGAAGGTCAGACGAGGCATTCCTGTTGCCGGATCAACCCCAGGCATCGAAATCAGCATCCCAAGCAACCCCGAAATCAATCCCTTGGCCAAAGAGCCTTCACTGACAGAGGCAATTAGTACCATTGCCATCATGATTAGAGTGAAATACTCAAAAGGGCCAAACTTGGTGGCAAAAATCGAGAGAGGCTTGGTGATGGTAGCCAGGGTGATCCACGCGATCAATCCACCAATGAACGATGCTGTAATGCCTAATCCCAATGCGCGACCTGGTTTGCCACTTCTGGCCATTGGGTAGCCATCAAACGTCGTCATCACAGCAGCTGGGGTTCCGGGCATTCTGAGGAGTGTTGCCGTAATTAATCCTCCACTGATAGCTCCTACATACATCGCTACAAGCAATACTATCGCGTTGAAGGGATCCATGTAGAAAGTCAAAGGGAGAGTCAGTGCAATCAACATCGCACCGGTCATCCCAGGGATGGCACCAACCAAGATGCCCAGTGAGGTTCCAATGAAGAGCAAGAAAAAAGGCCAAGGATTTAAGATCTGGCTGGCAGCCGCAAATAGTAATTCAACATCCATTGCGACTCGTCAGGTTGGTAGGTCGACGATGAAAACCTCCGTGAAAAGGTATTCGCTAGCAAAGCCAATCACGATTGCTGTGATTAGTGCAGGAAGAAATTTTTTCTTCTCAAATTTTTCAAGACTCCAAATCGTAATGATCAGAAAGAGGGTTGTCATCCAAGCGAAAGGCATCAGCCTAAAGTGAAGCATCAGACTGTAAATAACAGTTGCTAACGAAATAATTAGACCAGCACTGATTGAAGGTCGTTCTTTGATCTCTTCGTCTCCCG
>JACLAD010000016.1_pt1 | contig 27165 bp, 25 predicted proteins | sample 8027901 | NCBI WGS metagenome assembly JACLAD01 (sample SAMN15725071, study PRJNA655200) | protist metagenome | isolation source: fluorescence activated cell sorting (FACS) single amplified genomes of... | place: Spain: Blaines Bay Microbial Observatory, Mediterranean Sea | collected 2016-07-05 | reverse complement strand
GACAATTGAAAAAGTTGAAGAGAAAGTTGAGGAAAAGAAAGAAGTCGAACTGACCCCTGAGCAGGCTAAGGCCAAGCGCAAGGCTGAGAAAAAGGCAGCAAAAAAGGTAACTTCTTACTCACAATATTTTTTGCATATCGAACTTTTTTATTTTCATTCTTTTGACAATGTTACATATGTTACGCAATCTTACATTTTTATTTTGAATTGTTTTTATTTTTTCATTTCTAGAAATGGTATGGTTTTAATTTGTTTTGTAGGCGAAAAAAGAGAAGGAGGCAGCCGAGGTTGCCGCTAAGGAATCTTCCGAGACCCAAGAAGAGGAGCAAGAAGAGAAGGGTACCAAACGCAAGGCCGAAGAGTTCTTCTCAGCTGAAGAAGGCAGCCCTACGAATAATGACGACAACGCAAACTGGGGTGGCGAAACTGAAGAACAAGCTGAAGAAAACATTTCTAAAAAGGCAAAAAACACTGGTGAGAGGTTCTCCAGGGTCAATGATGCTAAGTGGAGGGCTAAGATTGAGGGTAAGGAAAATCTTATGGATTGGACGCACGAAGCAAAAGCTAGGTAACCCATTTTCACTACAAAACCCTTTGTTTCTACTACGTTTTACAATCAAAAAGTGTTTTTGTCATTCACATCATCAACATTTTTAATTTTTGTTGTAAATTTCTTTTTTCATTTTTGTTTTGGTTTTTATTTTGTCAAGGTTTGGTGATGGTGTTGGTGACACATGGGGGGATATCGCGAATGAACGCTTTTCTAAGGTAAATTTTCTCTTTTTACCAAATTACTATTTTTTTCAAACAAAACAAAATTTCAAATTTTTGAAGAACATTTTGTCTTTTGTTTTCGTTTTGTCAATTTTCAATATCGTATATTAGGTAAAAGGTAAGGGGTTTAGGAAGGAGATGCATAAGCACAAAAAGGCGTCCTGGCGTGGTGCCGGTGCCATTAACCAGGCTATTTTGTCAACCAAATTTGAGGATAGCGATTCTGACTAAAATTTGTCAATGCAAACTTTACGAAATTAGAAAATGTTTTTTAAGCAATGCATCTTGCATCATTCCAATGTTACAACAATAAAAAGTAAACACTAAGTTTTTATGATCGAAAAGTACTACAACTTTTTAGTTTATTATATCGACATTTGCACCATATTGAATTTGTAAATTTCTGTAGGTTGTTGTTCACAAGTTTGTCGAGCGCTAGAAAAATTGTAGGTAGATAAATCTAAAGCTTAGTGTTTGATTGTTTTGTGTTTTGGTCAACCCATCACCAATCCACCTCACATCCCATCCATCATTACATCTGAACATCATCAGTAGACATATACCCGTGAAGCTTTTACACATTTGTTACAAAAGCAATTTTAGCAAAACCTACTAACAAATTACATTAATCCAAACAAGAATCAGGAAGAGTAATAGAACCATGTTGCTGCCGAATTTCTTCGACCCCAAGGATAGCTCTGCTAATCGAGACATGATTAGCCGTTGGTTTACCGGCAAGAAAGTACGCTATTCACATTACAAAAAAAACAAAAACGATCATTCAAAGCAGCCGAATTAGAAGTTTGACGTTAAGTTGACAAGTTTGCAGTTTTGTGTATGTCAATTTTTTTAGGGGGAGCTTCTTCTCGAAAAGCATTATATTGCCGGCTTATGGAGGTCCACCGTGACTTTCTGTGGACTTTTCGGCGGACCTCAAATGTTACGTATGAACATTTGGGGTGTTGATAAACAATGCAAGAAGAAGCTGAAATTCGAGTATGACGAAAAAGGCGGACTGACTTACGATGCCGTTCGCCGTATCACCGAATGTACGACTTACAAATGGCTTCTTATCAAAAAATTGCAATTGTTTTTTTTAGAAAAGCAATTGTTTTTACGTATATTTTGCTAGCTCCAAAAGAAAAAGACGGATGTGGGCTGGAGCTGAAGCATGCGAAACGTTACGCCTCCTGGGGCAACCACATCGTCTTTCTTGGTAATCATTTCACAAAAAGTTTCCGATATGTAAGTCATCAAACGTTTTGTAACAATTACAAGAGTATTGTTTTTACATTGTTTTAAGGTTATGACGATGACTGTGATTTTCATAACGATGCGCGCGATCTTAACGCCATCATCGAGAAAACCACGCCAATCGAGGTGGACATTGACGAATAATTTTTTTAAAAAATTATTCGTCGACGTCAAAGAAAAACAAATTTTCTTTGAACGAAAAAAATGTTATCGTCAAAATCGATTGTAAAGTTACATGTACATATCACCGCAAGAAATCTTCCAAGCAGGTTTCGAAAATTTTGATCTAAATTTTTGCCAGCAGTAAAATTTTGAAAATACTTATACTACACTATAGATTTTGCCACATACATTTTGATACAGAAAAAGTTAGTCAGACCAAGAAGTAGTATTGATTTGTAGTAGTGTTTGTACTTTAATAGTGTAGAATGACAAAAACTTAGATTTAGTAAGTAAATAATGTGTGTTTTCTTTGCTATCTGGTCGTACCCACCCACCTCTCTACCCAACAACAACAAAAACAAAAACAATTCTTACCGAATACTTTTTAGAAACGTTACAGAAAACAAAAAATTACAAGTACAGATTTTTAAGAAAAGAAAATAGTTTGTCAACATGGCCAAGAAGAAGGTGTCGAGAAAGGCTTTGAAACGCCGGCAAATGGAGACTGCCGACGTGGGAGATGACGACGACATGTCCTCCAGCGACGACGAACAACAATTTGCGCCGTACATGCTTTTATAACAAAAATATTTTTCAAAAGTTTTTGTGCATGTTTTGACGTATGACGTACATGTTTTTTGTAGGTCCGGTACTGATGAGATCCAAGTCAGTTTTGATTTCTTCCCCTTACAGGAGTCCGATTTCCAGGGCGCCAAGACCCACGTGGTACGCAAACTTTTTGGTTGTTGTCAACATATTTTATTTTTCATTTTTTGAATTTACAATTTTGTTCGATAAAATAAGGTGGATTTGATGGATGGTCTAACATGGGATGCCTCAAGCGTCGCCGACGCCATCGTCAACCAGACCAACCTTGGAACCGTACGCACAAAATTTCAAAAAAAAAAACTAAAACCAAATTCCAAAAACCAAACCAAACGTAAAAACTATAAATAAATTATAAATATTGTAATTTTGTTTTATAAATGCATGTTTTTGTATTGATTATAGTACGTTAAGCCAATTGATCAAGATGATGGTATGGCCCTCCTTACAGTTTTGAACATTTCTCAACATGAGACCGTGCCTGGTATGAATCAACTCCTTGCACATCTTATGGCAAAGGCTAGTAAGGCGGACGAAACAGCCGCCGCACAGATGCAACAACTTTTAGAAAACGAAAATAATCAAGTAGGTCTTGTTATCAACAACCGTTTGTTGAATACACCTTATGAAGTTGTCGATCCCTTGTATCGTTGCTTACAAAACGATATCAAAGCCAATCTAGAAAATAAAGACCTAGCCGAGGATAAAAAGAAGTTTTACAAGTTCACGCATTTTCTTTTCGTTACCAAAGTCCAGGAGGGGGGGTCTGGGGGAAAGTTGAAGAAAGTCAATCCTAATAAGAAAAAGCGTACTAAGCGTATGTTGGAGGAGGCTATCTACCCTAATTTTGAAGAGCAAGTGTTCATGCAAAACAGTGAATTCAAATTTACGTTTGGGAGGACGCAAAAGCAGTTGACGGCTATTGGTCAACATTCTTTTGGCGAGCAGCGATTGATTTTTTGCGTGGAGAAAAGTAAGTTTGACGAGGTTGTCAAAAAGCTAGATGGTTTGCATCCTGCTATGCTTTCCGACGATATCGTTGCATAAAACTCCTTTCAAAACGTGTTTTATCAACAAAACTAAAGTAAAATTTAAGATCACCCAAGTATAGACAAGTTTTTAGAGTGAGATGTTTCACAAATTTGAATTTTTTGCAACTAGACATTTGAGTCACATTAGTGTTTTGTATCGTTAGATGTTTATTGTTGGTGCGATTGTAAAATATGTATGAGTAGTGATACAAACTGATGACTATTAATCTTCGTCGTTTTCTCCCGTTCGTGTGTGCACGTACCCCCACCACTTGATGTGAATTTTTGTTTTGATTTTTATTATTTTTCGTATTTGACATTTTGAAATCATGCAATTTTTATTGCTGTCAATACAAAACCAAATTGGTAAATCGCAGGACCGGTGTACATACCGTGAGTAAAGACCGGTGTGAATACCGTGAGTATAAGAAGAGTAATTACCATGCAAAATTCCGACATCGTCAAGAACCGCCAGCGCACCTCCGTCCCGGGTTTGACCTTCACCAATAAAAAACTACATTTCGGCAAGTTCGTTGTTTGCAAATTTTAAGCATGTTTACAATGCTTTATGCAAAAATAGATTGTGTTTGTATGTATGTAGCTGATCCCACGCCCAAGCATGTAGCTGATGCCACGCCCAAGCATGTAGCTGACCCTGCACCACAAGCGCCACGGCCACCAGCACCACAGACGATTTTCCAACGAGCACCGCAGATGCCTCCTCTGGCGCCAGGGATGTTACGGCGAGCGCCGCCAGATCTAATGGTTTCGGTACGTGTCGATTGCCTTGAGAGTTTGCTGGCGCGACCTCCTCAAGTGCAACCCAAGAGTGTAGCTGATCGTGCGCCGCAAGCACCACGGCAAGCTGATCCTGCGCCCCAAGCACCACGACTACGGATTACTTCACAAGGACCACGAATGCAAGGACCGCGGATTGTCTTCAATAACCCCCCTCGTCAAATGGGTTCGTTACGTCTCCATCGGCCTCCTCAAAACATGTCACCTCCCCTTTTAAACATAAGCGGAAAGTGTCCACCGGTGCGTCCGCCTGAACTCACCATGCCTGGTGTTCTACGTGGGCGTGATCAGTTTGGCAACGTAAGGATCCTTCGCCCTCCTCAGCGAGCGACGACGAGCACGCTTACCCTTCGGACAAGGCCCCCTCAGGTAGAAGAAGATGGCGAAGAGGCAGAGGGAAGTGAGTTTGTAGTGAGTCAGAGCGAAGACGAAGATGAGCAAGAAGAGGGAGAGAGTGATCAAGACGATGGCGACGGTAGTATCGAAAATACAGAATCAGAACAGGAATCTGAGGATGATGGCCCGCCGATTAAAAAGAGGAGATCTTCCTTCGAGTATTTGTAAAATTGATTCCCAGTTTAACCAGCAAGGCATTTTGTATCATAGAATCATTCATGTAGTGTTTTTTTTTTTGTTGTTGTTGTTGTTGTTGTTTGTATGTTCCTTCTTGTTTTAGTAGTTTGTTAATCCGACGTGCAGTCTATTCTGCTGATTGTATGTTAATGACAAAAAATTGGATTATTACGTAAATAATGTGTGATTTCTTTTCTATCTAGTCGTACCCACCCCTCTACCCAAAAAACAAAAACAAATTTCTAGTACCAAACACAGTTTTGTTGTCGTCATGCCGGGCGTGCCACAGAATGTAGGCGACCATCGTGAGGTCGATTTGCAGTTGATAAAAGCCCTAGAGGAAAATTCTGACATTGGCGTGCGTAATGCCATTGAGAATTGTGCCAACCCTAATATTACCATTGATTTTGAAGGGGATGAGGTATCAGCATTATACTATGCTGCGCATAAATCTGAAGTCGATACAGCATTATTGTTGATTCTCTATGGAGCCGACATCAATTTCAAGCACCCAATTAGAAATGACACAGCCCTAGACATAGCTATCCATCTGAGCGATTTACCTATAATACGTGTCTTGTTAGCAAGGGGTGTACGGCCGAATTTCAAATCTATGCTCCTAAAATTTAACGCGTGGCAAGAGTATCCGCGCGTAGTCAGTTTACTGTTGAAGCATAACGTACACAAAGATCAGCCACTAGACTTTAGCATTGGATTACTAGAAATGTTGTTGCGTCGAGCCGTAAGTTCTGTGACACCGTTCAGTGAAGAGCAGGATACCGCCATCGTACCTCACCACAAACCAATTTATTGTTTGTCTTGTGTAATTGATACAGTATGTTCGTAATTACAAATTACATTTATTTGTCGTTGTTTTCCAGCAGAGCGCAGACGGTTTGCTTATGGGGGACCAGCGATTTAATGCTACATCAGCTCGCGCCGCTGTTCGTTGGGCCGTTGACCGCATGTGGCCTGCTGGAAAGCAATTCAAATGGCTTGTAGCCTGTGGTGAGTGCCACTGTTTAGAAGAAATGTGCCAAGCATGCATGGCTGCCCGGATTACAGAAATGGCAGAAATAAAACAGCAGTACATAGCTCTAGCGGATTATATTATTGCGACAAGTGGGAATGAATATTTCCATCACGTACCTGACCTAACGCAAGAAGATCTATTTGGTTCCAGCGACGAAGAAGAGGAACAGGTATGCCCGGAGCCGGAGACCGAATCTATGGAAGGTCCGCCATGTAAAATCGCAAGGACGAAGTAATACAACGTATGATAATAGTACAGTAGAATGTTGATGGTAGTAAAGTAGCTTGATTCCATCTTACATCTTTGAAAAATAATTATGTGCGTTGTGCCCAATCTGTGTAGCTATCTAGTGTTCTACAGTTTCATCCTGCTTCGTGATTCGTTCTGCTGGTCTCACCCCCTAATTTCAATCAACCAAATTTTAAGTCACAAACAAATAGTGTAAGTACCAAATAGTAATTTGCGATTTCCAACAAGTAATAAGTTGTAACGAATATAGACATGAACCGGGAAACTTGGGAGGCTGTAGAGCATTTTCATGGCCGTATCCGCCTACAGCAGTTAACTAGAGATCATATGGTGTTTTATCAAGCTCTCGCATCTCTTTCAGATCATCCTCGTCGTGCTGCTGATCTCTGGCGCCAGCAGATTGAGAAATCTAATGCTAGTGATCCATGGATTTATTTTTACATTGTTGGCTATCAGGGTATCTTCAAAGATGAAAAAACACCGATCCTTGATCGCGATTTGAAGTTTTTTAAGCGATTGTCCAAAGACATTGCATATCCTTTAGTTTGCAGAATTGAAGTTCTTTTGCAACAGGGCTATTGTTGCAACCTTCGCCGCGATAAACAAGGCGCAGCAGATTCATGGCAACGTGCCATAGATTTGTGTAGTTCCGCTCAGGATCATGATTTCTTACCTGATCTTTGGGACTACCATGACTATGACAGAAAATTTTTCTTTTCGGAGAGAAAATTGAATGTAAGTGATCGCATCAGTTATTCATGCGAGCTAGCAACCGTGTTTTTGCATGCGATTACTCATTATTCCGTAGTTACTACCCACAACACGATTCGACAGCGTACGTCGAGAGGTTTGCCGGCGACTGGTCTCACCGGGTTGGACCAGATGGGTATTCCTGCTACTGCGGCAGATGATTCTGACCACGCACATCTAAAATATGCTGTTGGTGGGGGCTGGTGCGACCAATGTGGACAGACGAAACCTAATGGCAGAACTCTGTTACGTTGCGAAGTGTGTAAATCTGTCTGGTACTGTTCTAAGGAGTGTCAGAAAGCCCATTGGAAATCTACCCACAAATCCTTCTGCAAGGGCAGGTCGCCAGGGCAGTTACGTGTGGGTGACCGCTGCCGAGTTATAGGTCTAGCCAAAAAAGAAGAGCTAAACGGTGCACACGTGACTGTTTCTAGAATAGAGCATAATGACCGCTACCAAGTCACGTGGGGCATTGATATATCTCTTTCAGACGCCGCAACCTCCCCTCCTCCAATGTCCCTAAAGCGGTCCAACCTATCACTTCTGTTGCCGCGTGTGGCCCCTGCCGAGCCTGCTAATTTTGATAAATTTTCAAGCGTTATCAAGGTGCAGTTAGCCCCGACCCCCCAGGGGAGCAGCCATGTCGATAACAGGTTGCCAGAAATGTCACCAGGAAATTATCAGATGTCAAAAGCTGATATCTGTGCATTGTTTATCTTAGTTGTAGGTTTTCTGCGGTGGCTGTTTTCATGAAATCCTGCATACAAACAGATTTTTTGACGAACCGCCATGCCATTAGAATATTCCGTTGTTTGATGAATGTTGTTGTTGTAGTGTAAAGTGAATTATGTTGTCTACCTGTTTTTCAATTGTTCTTTATTCTAAGTAATTTGCTTTTTGCGAAAGCAGTTAGAACACACGTACAAAGTGCGTTGAACAAACATTGAACACATCGGAACAGCCAGCCATGCCCGTAGAAATTCCCACCGGCGATGCGGCCATGCCCGGCATCGATTCCACCATCACGAGCCAGAAATCCGACCTCAACCAAGAACAAGTAATTTAAACCAACAATTACATGTGTTTCTATTGTCGTATTGTACGTTTTTGTATACAAAACTAGTTGGATAATCTACTTGAACAAGCTGTGGCAGAAAATGATGAAGCAGCAGTGGAAAGATATCTAGTCGCCGGCGCAAATCCCAGCATGACTACTCACCTACGCGGTCATGATGTGTCTCTGCTGTATTGCGCCCTATGTTGTTATGACGCCAATATAGCTAAGCTACTAGTACTTCACAATGCTGACGTAACTTTCCGCCACCCGATTAGAAATGATGGCGTCATCGACGTAGCAATTTACGTAGGGGATTTCAAACTAGTAAGCATGTTCCTAAAAAAGGGGTTACAACCTGATTTTACATCGCCCTTACTAAAATATGGCGAATGGCAAGAATATCCAAGAATGGTAGCGGTACTATTGAAACATAATATACATAAGGACCACCCGTTAGATTTCGGCATTGGGCTTTTAGAAATGTTGATACGCCGGGCTGTTTCCGAAACCGACGACATCACATCCGACGCCGCAACTGTAAACTGAAAACAGTCGAAAACACTGTCAATTTTCAAAATTACACCACGTGATCAAAAGTGTAATGCGTTTATTTTGTTGTACAAGCTTTTGATTTGTTTGTTGTTACGTATAGGCATGTCAATATGGCCTAGTATGGAGAGATAGTAGGTTCAACTCCAAGTCTGCATTCTCTACTATCAACTGGGCGGTGAATGTCTTATGGCCTGAGGGAAGTGAGTATAATGAATATATTGCATGTTCAGAATGCTATAAGGTAGAACGGGTATGCGACGAGTGTTTAGAAAATAGGGAAACAGAAATAAAGGTTATAAAACAAGCGTATATGCGGTTGGCAGATCATATAATAAGTCAGGTGGACGATTTTCAAAACGTCCCGAGTGATCATGACATGATTTCTAATAACACACCAAGTTTGCAGCCTACGCCGATACAAGAATCCACTATGGGCACCGTATGTTCTGGGCCTCCTAGAAAAATACCTAGAAGAATTTAGTTTTCTAGAAAAAGTAGAAAAAAAGTTTAATGGTATAGTAAAACATTTGTTTTGTCGTGTAGTCAAACGGTTTTGTGGTAATGATTTTGATGTGTCAAACGAAAATGTGTTTTGACTTGTTGGTACATACGGCCCCCCAATATTTCTCCCCTTTCTTTCTACAAAATTTTTTAAACAAACAAACGTTTTTCTAACTAACAACAATTTTTTCAAACGAATTTAACGAACAATGCGGACAACAGTGAAAAGGAAGTTCAGTAAGGCTCTTGTACAGCGCACTCACTACCAAAATTAGATTTTCTACAAGGTATATCAACGTTTGTCGCCGCTCTTTTACCAACGTAGCGTGGGATACAAGTACTACGACTAGCTTTCTTACAAGGATGCCGCAGGAAATCTATATTAAGGAATCCGGAAGGAACTCCGACAATACGAAATCGTTTTCAACCGTTGATGAATTGTGGTCGGAACGCGTCAAGGGAGAGCAACCCAAACGCGACGCATGGTAACTTTTTCATACAAGTGCAACAACAAAAACAGAATAATCAATCAATAATACGAACATTCAAAATCATATTTTTTCCAAAGTTTTTTACCTGGTTGAAATTTTTGTGTTGTGAAATCTCTGTTTTATCGTATGAAAACTAAGGTATTCCAAAGCAATTGAGTACTGGGAAGCACAAGATGCCAGTGTAAACGGAGTGCTTGGTGGCTTCGAAGAAACCTCCGCGCCAGATCTCAAAGCAAGTAACAAGTTCTTGAACCAGATCAAAATCCTAGCTGAGGGTAAACTTCCTAAAAAACCAAATTTCAAAACTGGCCGTGCCTTAGACTGCGGCGCTGGTATGGGTCGTGTCACTAAAGGCCTTCTCCTAAAACAATTTGACGAGGTAGATCTAGTAGAGCCAGTCGGGTCCCTATTAAACAAGGCAAAAACCTACGTCGGAACAGACAAAGCCGTCAACTTCTACGAACAACCGCTACAAAATTTCTACCCGGAGTCATGTATGTACGATTGCATATGGAATCAATGGGTATTACTGTATCTTGCGGATGACGATTTAATTGCGTATTTACGTCGCTGCGCAGAATCGTTAAGGGAGAATGGTATCATATGTGTCAAAGAAAATGTAGTAATGGAAGGGCAGTTTGTGGTAGACGACGAGGATAATAGTATTACACGAACTCACGCCCAGTATAGAAAGATTTTCAAGGATGCGGATCTAGATTTGATCATTGAGCAACGGCAAACCGATTGGCCACAAGACCTCTTTCCTGTTATGATGTACGCGCTGAAGCCCAAGGTATACATGCCTAAGGATACTACGAAATTTGAGACGACCATTGCACCTCCTAGAGTGGCCTACCCCAGATCGTCCTCAAAGGCGTCTGTTCAATCTGTACCCAGGACCGACGACGACAGCAAGCCATGTCAAGAAAAACAAGAAACCTCTATAGAAGAAGAGAAAAGTATCTTGGAAGATGAGAACCAAGGTGCTTAGTCGATACGTGTCAACCGTATCGGGAAACAAGATTTTGTCACCGGCCAACAGTCATTATAGCGCGTGGTCCGACGCAGATTTACAGAAGTATTTACAACAATTTTTTGAAAGTACGAATCCCTCGTAGAGCACTCTTACACATACTAATCTTTTAAACAACGCCCCATCCAGCTTGTTCTCTGGGTAGTTTTGTTGGTTGTGTATGGCAGCATGTGAAATGTGTCCGTATGTTGTTGATGTGAAGAAAAGTAACCAAAGTGATTTTTCCTGATTACTTGCAAGTCAAAAAATGTGGCTCACAATATTTGGTCAAACAATCTGAATGGTGGAAAAGTATTCATGGTCTAATTTAAAATTGAGGGTCAAGAGGCAGCAAGAATGTGATTGGATCTGTGTAAAAAGCGTGAAAGAAACTATGAAATTCAGATTCCGATTGTAGAAATATGAAGATAGTTTTGTAAAAAATCAACAAGTATGAAAAATGTAATGGGTTTTGGTAAATATGATTAGAAGTAGTTTAGACGGAATGAACATTTGTCTAAAAGCATTCATCGTTGGAGTGAGAGCTGACTGAAACTGATGTAAAAAATATCTGTACGATGTAGCCAGTCGAAAAGCACACAATTTTTACATATCAGAAAAATTACAAACTGAAAAAGTATTTCAATAGATTTGTTTGTATGGTTTTGACTGGTTTCCGTTCCCACTTTTCCATTTTCCATCCATCCGAGAAGTCTCATCAACATAACTTTCAACAACATTACAAATCTGCAGAACAAAAACATACATCACAAGGCTGTACACATTTTGTTACGAACAGGTTCAACCATGATAAATTTAGATGTCCGACAAGACATCAAAATTTGGCAGAGACTCAATCTGATCGTCACAAAAAAGTAAAGCGATGTGACTGAATGTTTTTTTTTCATGCAGAAAAACAACAAACGACAACTTTTAAATGCGTTCCACGCCCCCACTTTCTCGCAGTTTGTAGCAATAATTCCTTATTCTACAGAGTTGCACGTAGATCTGTGGTGAATGTTTTCGACGCAAGAGCAATTTCGCAAGATGTTCACCCTCACTGGTTTTTGTAATCACGTAGAGTTCTTAATTCTTGCTACAGCCTTTTTGTTTTTAATTTCATTTGTTCTACATTCTTCCAATCAAAACAATTTTTGTATCAAGGAAATGTGTGACTTTGCGATGATGATATTACGCAAATTTTCCTATTGGCTTTCATAGTCGTTGACGAGACGCTATTTGGGTCTTCTTTCTCTTGAGCAATTGTCACACATTTTTTTTATGTACAAAAGCTGGATGTGGATGTACAAAAGCTTGGCGTGGATGTGTTTTTTGAGAAACTGAGCAACCTTCTCAAAGCATGTTTTTGTTCAACATTGTATAATTCTTTGTTGTTTTGCCAAAGATTTGCGGATGAAAAAATTACTCTCAAGAATTCCGGCCTCAAGAATTCAGCACAACATTAACCATTTTTTGAAGTAAGAAAATATTTTCAATAATTTTGTGGTTGCCAAAACCGGATCCATTTACACAACGAATGAAAACAAACACTCCAAGAAAAGATGGCACATATGACTGTTGAGAAAAAGTCGTGTGAGAACGTAGCAACCTCGAAGACTAACATACCAGTAATCTAGAAAGTTGAAAGAAGAAAGTAGCTGTAGTGACAAAAACGTACGTAAAAATTGCATTGTTGAAAACTGTTCGGTCCACACTCCACGCTACCCATCTACCAAATTTTCAAAACGAATCTTCTACAAAAACCAACAATATCAAACGACAATATCGAAAAAACAAAATCTACCAACGTCAATTTTCAAAAACGATTTTAATTTTTTACGATGACGATAAAACATTACAATTAAACGATGTTACTGTGCGGGCGGTGAACGAATGGATAATACATGCAGGTATAGACGTGTACAAGCAAACGAATCCGCAAGGAATCCTAACAAGAACTTACTACTACCAAGATGTCCAACCCCGTTGTTTTCTTTGACATGACCATTGGCGGCTCTCCCGCTGGTATTTTTTCAATAACAAACTTCAAAAACAAAATAACAAAAAACGAATTTAAAGAATTCACACGTACATCAATGATGAGGCATCAAAACAGTTTCATTTTTTGTATGGAAACATGTGATTTTGTTGTTAGGTCGCATTGAGATGACTCTCCGCGCCGATGTTGTCCCCAAGACCGCCGAAAATTTCCGCTGCCTCTGCACCGGCGAGAAGGGCCAGGGCCGCTCCGGCAAGCCTCTGCACTTCAAGGGCTCCACCTTCCATCGTGTCATCAAGGATTTCATGTGCCAGGGTGGTGATTTCACTCGCGGCAACGGCACTGGCGGTGAATCCATCTACGGTGACAAGTTCGCTGATGAGAACTTCAACTTGAAGCACACTGGCCCCGGTGTTCTCTCCATGGCTAACGCCGGCCCAAACACCAACGGCTCTCAGTTCTTCTTGTGCACCGTCCAGACCGCCTGGTTGGATGGCAAGCATTGCGTCTTCGGCAACGTCACCAAGGGTACATTTTTTTACACAAAACTTTATTTTTGGCGAAGCAGTTTCGGTATGTGTGGGGATCTGAGCCGGCAGTATTTGATTTTGGGTCGTAGCTGCCGATATAGACATGGACATTTGGTTGGTATGCTCCGTCTACCAGAGAAGCACAGCACTGCATCCACAAAGCATTCGTGATAGCGATGTTAGAATTCAAGGTCAAGGGGCGGAATTGTGTATGCACGAAGATCTTTGCTTGCAGCACCAATTTTGGTAGGAAACCAAAAATTTACACAGCTGACCCCAGCGGGCGCGGCGTTTTCCAAATCTTGAAAGCCTGCTTTCCACAATGGTCGCCACCATCTTTCTGATGCATTTTTCTCAAAATATTTCGTTCATTCTTTGTTATTTGTTTGTACAATTCAAAACCAAAAGGTATGGATGTCGTCAAGGCCGTCGAGGCCGTCGGCTCCCAGTCCGGCGCCACCTCCAAGCCCGTCGTCATCGCCGACTGCGGTCAGCTCTCCTAAGTTCGCGTACGTACGTTTTTCTACTTCAAAACCAACAAAATTTACGTCAAGACGTCGTGAAAAAACTTCCGGTGATGTTAAACCAAATTTTTCCAGAACATCTAAGTCTGATGCACACCCTTGTGCCTGATGTGGATCTTTTGAGACTGAGGAAGTTTTTCACTACGACAAACATCTTCTTTACAAAGCAACATTTTTGATTTTTTTCTTGTAAATTTTCTATGCTAATTAGTTGTTAAAACGAAATCATTTTTGTTATCGTTGAAAAATGCAGGTAACCGTCGCCTCAAAAACGTCCTCATGAATCTGTCGACGACTTAAAATTTTATATAATCTACCTTTGAAAAATCTACCTGAAAAATCTTTGACAATTTACCTGTATCAGCGTCTTAAAAACTCATAAGGTGTGTTGGCATGACGAGTGACTTCAATTAACTTTTTATTCCTCGTCCATGCCATCATCCCCGCACCAATGGGCAAGTGCTGTTACAAAAATAAAAATATAGACCGTAATCTACCTTTAAAAATGTACTGACAACATATCGAGTAGCAATAGCCGACAGTAGCAATCTTGTATGTAACATACACGATTGGGAATGTCATTGTAGAAAAAAGGAACCGAAACCACGGCGGCGGCGTGTTAAACTTTTTAACATGTCAGAGTTTCCAAACTAACCATCGTTCCTACACACACCATCCTACATCTTTCTTGTTCGTGTTGCTATTTTTGTTGTTGTAATTTTGTTGGTTGGTAGTCAGTACCTTTTTCTTGAACAGACTTAAACTAAGTGTATGTGAACTTTTCCAAAAGTAAGGAGGTGAAAAAGTTTGTAGTAGTAGGTTTTATTATCACCAAAGCCATGCCCGTGCTCGATTCCAGTTTTGAGTCGGAAACTTCCGACCTCGACATACCTCTTCCACAATCTGTAATCAGCATCTTACCGCAGTTAAGAAGGTTATCCTCGCAAAATCGTATGCTCCTAGCGGATGTACTGCAAGATGAAAAAGCCTTCCAACGATTATGTAACATACACCATCCGGTCCAACCGCCAAAGAAGATTAGCATCCAGTCCGACCTCACCTTCGAGCATATGTTTCTAAGGGTGCCAGCGCTTTTCTTTCCTTACTTGAGATTACGAGATATGGGCAGACTCTCCATGGTGTCCTCCGAAATCACCCGCACTGTTAGAGTGTATTTTTTAACCGTTTTTTAAACAACATACTGTAATTTTTCGTCTTCACAATTTTTCTTTTTACGGTTTTGTTGTGGCAAAATTTTGGTAAAGGTTTTTTGACATGGAATTGGCGAGGTTGTGTCATATGCCAAGTGCAGAGCCGCCTGACATCATCAAAATCATCAAGAACAAAGATTATGAAGCTTTATACGCGGGTTTAGTCAATGGCATTTTTGGAGATATAGATTTACATGTTTCGGATCCAACTAGAAGATGTACGGGAACTGCGTTGCATTGTGCAAGTATCGCACGCGATATGTCAGCTGTCTTATTGTTGCTACGGGTAGGGCATGCCGACCCAAACGTGCAGGACGAATTAGGGTGCACGGCCCTTCACTATGCAGCAAGGGCAGGGAGTGAAAATATAGTAAGGGAATTGTTAGATAAAAAAGCGGATGTGTTCGTACTCAACAACCACTCGCGCACATCCTTCGAATGGGCAAAAGTAATTACATCTTCATTTTAACAAAAATTCAAAGGACATTAATTATAGTATGCGTACAAAAATTTGTGGCGTACTGTTTTTTTACAGATAGATGGTTATGAAGATGATGAACTGAAAGAGCGGAAGTCTATTGTTTTAGAGCTGATCCATTCTACTGCACGAGATAGGTATTTTTGTCAACAGGCAAGCCAAACCAAAACATTTTCTTGACAAGTTTGTTTAAACTCATTTTTGTTTTTGTCTACCAGCCCAGTACCCAAAAGGCATTCGTTGTTGAAGGAGTTCGCAGACATCGTTGAGATGCAGGAGAATGAAAACCAAACCAACGAGCGCAATGAGTAACACGTAAAAATTCTAGCCATAACCATACATAAGTGAGCAATTTTTGTAACGATGTGCGTCGAAAAGTTTCACAAAATATCCAACATAACAAACTGTTCCCCCCCGCCCCTCCATAAGAAGTACAGTACGAACTAATTTCGAAATTTTCAGTGTCATAATTTTCAATTGTTAAGTAAAGCGCCATGGGGTGTGCGCCGAGTATACCGCATTCTACTGCCACCCAACATGAATGGGATAGGTTTTGCCTACCGGTAAACCAATTTCTAGAGGGTAGGATGGAGAACAACCCACGAGAAGTTATCCATAACCCCGACGCCTATTTTCATATTAGAAAAGGTAGTAGGGAAGGGCAATATTATGCTATACGTATTGGTGGTCAGGCTTTTGAATATAACTACGACGATGGGATTTTGTACAGCGCTAGGGATAAAAATGTTTATTTCATGTTGAATGGGTATATTAGAAACGGTAGATCGACGCGGGAGATTACGAACGTTAGTGGCGGGGTTTACTTCCAATTATGGCATTTACGGTATCGTTCTACGCCTTGTCCCATTGTCTTGCCGTCGTGCCCCGTTCGCACCGAGTACTACATCGTAACACGATTCACGAATTGACTCCAAAAGACAACAACAAATTGCTTTGTTTTCGAAATTTTGTTTGTTTTCATGGTTGTTATTTTGAAAAATGTTGTCAAAAAATTACAGAAGGGACTGGGCGAGAATTGCGGGGCAGAGGTACAATTCCTATCATATTACGAGCACGACAATCTCGGAATGGTTCGACTTCAAACAGGAAGGCGATCTGTTCCTCACCGTCGGTCAACATTCCGGTATTTGACAAATTTTACAAACACACATGATTTTGTCTTATCCGAAAGTAAATACGACGAAATTTTCATTGTAAAGTCATTGCTGTATCGAAACCTTGTCTAAAACATGTGTAAGGTGAGAATACTTACAGAGTTGTATACGGGGTACTGAAGCACCTGCAGAACGATGAAATCTACGCCCGACTTGAGGAGACCCAACCTGGCCAGTACATATTATTTTACTACACAAGTTTACATAGTCTTAAGTAAATTTACATAGTCTTAAGTAAATTTACAAACTAGCAAACATTTGTTTTGTTGGATTTGATTTTTTTGTATGTTCGCAAAAAATGTTAATTATGTTTGTTGTAAGGTTTGTTTTTGTATGGTCCCATGGCTATTACTCGTCGCCGCAAATTAACCCCGTACTCCCCGTTTCCTCGAATATCTGGGACAAGTACGTAGGGCGGAAGTTTACCTCCTATAAACAAGGGTCGGATAGTCCCGTGGAAACTTGGAATTTCTCAAAGGAAGGTGATTTGTATGTAGGGAAGGGGACCAAGAGTGGTACGAATAAGTATCGTGCGTATGCCGATCGCATTCAACATATTCAGCATGCTAGAATTTTTGCCCAGGCGTATGGTAACGATTGTTTCAACTGGTCACATGGCTATATCACCTGTCCTGGTCAACCGCAGTTACCTACCAGAAGTGCAGTTGCTGAGGAAGGGATGGTTTACGGTACCGAACCAGCCGAAAATTTCGTACAGCATGAATGCGACGATATTGACAAATGGCTACAAACACCTATGATGCCTGTGGTACAGGGTACGGTCGTCGACGTACAAAAATAAAAAGCTGATATCAAAGTTCCCAGATAACTACATTGTCACAGATTAATAAGTAGTTTCACAAAAGTGGGCAATAATGCTTGTATTAATTTTGATTTCCAGAAATTTTGTACAGCCATATTCTCATCACATTTTTGCAATAATTACGTGTTGTTAAGTATTTGTTGGTTGCGTCTACTCGTTTGTATAACCATTTTCACTAACCCATCACATAACCATGAAAAACATGTTTCCATCAGAATTTCAAATTAGAAATTTAGTTTGTAAATACTAAATTCCATAATGGAGGTAAAGCACATAAATATCGGTGAGCTGTTACATGTATGTATCCAAGCAGCAGAGAGGGGGTGCGCCGTCATCCGCGAAATCCACTGCAAGGGCAACCTATCAGCCGAGTAAAAATCGATTCTTACACAATTTTGGTAATACAAACATTTTTTTACACACCAAACATTTTTGTTAACATTGTTTTTGTATGTAAAAATGTAGGTTAAAAGAAGAAGATCCGCGGTCTGTGGTAACGTTAGCAGATAAGGTAGGGCAGTACGTCATCATGGAATGCATTTACAAGGTCTATCCTGATTTGTGCATCAGGGGAGAAGAAGATTTAACAAATTTTGACGTCGCCTCCGTAGGTCCTTTAGAATCCTTAAAACTATTAGATCTACCTATGGAAGTTGGTATGGTACCTGATGGTGTTACAACACCAGACCTACTAAAAAAAGTACCTATAGAAAATATATGTTTGTTTCTAGACCCTGTGGATGGCACTCTAGAATGTGTTCAAGGGCGCTTGTGGAATGTACAATCGCTCATCGGCATATCTGTACGTAATCGAGCTGTTGCAGGAATTGTAGGTTTGCCTTTTCATGAAAACACACCTATCATATATGGGCTTGTGGACGGTGGTAAAATACAAAATTTAAACGTACAACATGACTCTTTCCCACCGGTACTAGAAAAGCTTGACGAGAAGTTAGTAATTTGTACTAGTAAGCATGCCAAAGAACCGGCGGTACGCTTGGCGATTGAAGATTTAAAAAGTACTTATACTAATTCAGAAATTCTTGCGCAAGGTGCGGCGGGTAACAAATTGCTACAAGTATTAAGAGGTGCTGCTAACGTGTCGATTAATAATCTTGCTGGGTGTCTGTGGGATGCCTGTGCATACGACGCACTATTTAAATGTGCTGGCGGTAGGCTAACCGATCTAGCAGGCGGGCCAATACTATATCATCATGAAGGTGCAGTAAAATTAGATAAGGGAGTGTTAGCTACAGGTCCAAAATTAATGCAGGACGTAACTCATGAATGTATTTCGAAAGTTTGTAGATGCGCAGGTGGTGGTATAGAAATGGCAAAACTATTCAACGTAGAAGTACAAGTGCCTCAAGCCGTTGACGTTTTTAGGGATTTTAACGGACAAGTTTTTTCTACAGAAAAGTTTTCAAAAATGTTTGGTGCTAATATCAACCACCTTGACGTTCCCGAATCTGATGCTGTTAGATACCTAATGTCTCATGCATGTAGGGTAAACCTACCTAACGAAATTACGTACAACGGCATATCGTTTAATTCTACCTTCTTTAAGATTTGTTGTTTGCATGATTTACCTCATGTGAAATACAAGTTAAAAAACAATCCTGAAAAAATCGTGAGAGACGTGAAGTCGTATATTGTAGAAGTTGATTTTTTATCAAGTCCACTTGCTAAGGTGCTTATAGAAAATGATGTACAAATCCCGGCATGTTATCATAATTCAATACACAAGCCGTCGCCAAACGAAAACATTTTAGATTTTTCCTGTTGGCAGTTTCTACAAGATTTCAAACCTGCAGATGGTTGGTTACAATATGGTGTACTCGAAGAAAGTAAGCTGAAAGCTAGTCTAGGTGTAGTAGCGAAGTTACATGCGTGTTGCTGGCAAGGTACAAACACCGGCAATGTACACATACCCGAAGAAGATATCAAAATTTGGGACGCCGGTTCTCATTGGTACAAAGAACGCCAATCACCCGACCTACTAACCGACATTGCTATAGAATGGCATGATATTTTGAAAAGGTTTGCGCCAAAATTTGATAGTTACGATGAAAATCTAGGTATACGTCTAGGAAAACTTGCCGAAAAAGTTAGTGCACAAGTGTGGGCATGTGCTTTAGACAAAACACACGCATGGCGTACTGTCATCCATGGGGACGCCAAGTGTGCGAACTTCTTTTTTCGTACTAAAACTAATGATACAAATTACGAATGTGCCCTAATAGATTTTCAATGGACCGGCTGGGGTAATTGTTGTTCTGATCTAGTTTACCAAATCGCAACCTGCATTGTATTTGATGACGAGTATACAACATATCAAAACGATTATGAAAAATACGAAATAATGTATCTAAAATACTACTATACATTGCTATCCGAGCAGTTAGTACATTTTGGCAAAGCCACTTCCATCCAAGATGTAGAAAATTCTCTTTGCCCCTGGGATGCCTTTCTAAAATGGTACGACCTAGCGTTCATCGACATACTCCCTACGATTTTTGGATATCATTGGAAACGTATAAAAGCCTCCCCGACAGTATTTATTAAGAACAAGGATAACATAAACAAAGCAGGGTACAATAAAAGTATGCGGCATGCTTATTGGCTAGTCGCGAAAGCAGACTTTTTGATCAACAAATACGAACCGGAATTTGTATAAACTCAAACCAATTTGTTTGATACTTTGATTTGACATAGTACCATTAGCAAAAGTTGTGTTTTTGATTTGTATTGTTGATTTTGTTTTGTTGCATTTTGTAATTTTGTAATACGTCTTGTTTGATAGTACAGATCTACAAGTAAGAAATTGCATTGTTGTCATTAAATTTTTGATAAAGCCATGAAGCGATTGCTATTAAGTTATGGTGTTACGTTAGTATTAGCGGAGGAAGAAAGTTCGTGTGAAGCAAACGACGAGGGGAATTGTGTTGCTGAGCCCGTAGCAAAAGGTACAAATTTAAAAACGTCAAACAGCTTCCACAACAAAAGAAAAACGTTTCATGATATTTTGTTTCACTTTTTGATGTCATCGTTTTTTTTCTGATTTGTTGTAAAGCGCCATGCGCAGACAAGTGTGTTAACATCTGGGCCGATTTCATCGAATACAACAGTCTGATCCAGTCCTTGGCAGAGAGGGATTTTCTAGCGTTTCAGGATGAGGATGAGGCGAGGGCGATTGCTAGCAACTGTTGTGGTAACCTAACAGCCGATACGAAGTTTTGCAAGATCATTGACTATGCTGAGAATAATGACAACCGCGCCGCTGCCTTTTTTGAACAAAACATGTATGGCCATTTTGTCCGTCCTGTAAAATTCCCTGACATATGTGATGTTACCTCGTCAGAGTACGCTAATTGTTACATCCCCTTGATACATCCCAAATGCCCTTATCAGCATGGGTATTGTGCTCGAGCCGCATGGCAATCGTACGACATGGCACAGGACCATTGTAAGGGGAACATAGAAATGCCAAAAGTACATCCAACAAACATTCAAAACAAACAAAAACTAGAAAAATTTTATTATGCAAATGAAATTTTTGTTACTAACAGCCGCCACATGTTACGAACCGCGCGCCACCAGGCCCCGCCCATGAAGTACATTGGATTCCGACCCCAGTTCCCGCGCCCGTTCCTGAAGTACATTTTTACAAAAAACAATACCAAACATTTTTTGTATACGAAATTGTTTGTATTTTGATTGTTTATACGTATTTTGTTAACACCTAGCCTGTTCCGAAGGAGTTGGAGCCAGAACCAGAAAAACCGAGTGGGGGTATTTCCGCTTTCTTCGCCAGCTTCCGCTAAGTGATTATTACAACATTGGTTAATTACTATCACACGTTACGCGTTACATACTGTACAGCAATCGATTTTATGGACTTCTAAATTTCTTGAACAAATTTTTTGTCGCTCAAAATTTGTGTTGTCGAAGTATTGAAATGTGTGTTTATTTGTATACCTGTATGTTTACCTACTGAACCTTCTAATAAGTAATATCAGTATTTTAATCTGTTCAATAAGTTTATAATTCCTGAAAATAAATTATCAGTTAAAAATTATTGTTATTGATTATCTACCTAGCCATGGGATTCAAATCGGTCATACTAACGCCCAAGAGGGTAAGTGTCGTCAGTGTGCAAGAAACAGAAGGATTTCGCACTCCCCAGACTACCCTAGCTGATACTCCTAAAGTTGACCGTACTAATGGTGAATCGAACGTTACAACTCCCAAGAATGATTGCACCGGTACAGGTACACCACCACATTTTCAAGATGCAGAAGACGAGGACGATATATCCATGGATAGCGGCAAAAAAAGCGTTAAGGAAAATGATATGTTTGTAGTACCAAACACTCCTGTACGTGATTCTAAAAAAATTAGGTACGTCTAGATTTGAAAGCGAACTAAAAAATAGCAAGTATCAAAAAGACAATCTGCATTTAAAAATTTGTTTTGATGTTTTTTATTTCTAGTCTGAAATTATTTTTTATTTCCAGTTTCAGTTTTTTTTTGGTTTTTAGTATTATCTTTTAATTTATCGAAAAATTAGTGCGGAGGAGCGGGCGAGGATGATTGCGGGGATTGATGACACCCCTACCCCAACACCGGGAAGGTTGAAAATCAAAAAATTTCATCAAAACGTAAAACATGATAGTAAACCAAGAAAAACAATGATTTTTGTATGTTTTCTTCATTTTGTTTTTTTGAATTTTCGATTTTTCGTTTTTGTAAAATCTCTAGTGATGTGGATTCCGATTTTCTGTGTTCGCCTACGGGAAGCGATGCTACCATCTTCTCTAACCCCAAGCTTAAAGCTAAGAAAATAGAAACAGTTGGTGAGAAAATTAGTAGGCTTGAAGAAACCATAAAACAAAATGATACAGATAAGGAGAATCTAAAAATGGAAAATGCCCAATTACAAATCAAACTACGGAAAATAGAATTGGAATTAGAAAATGAAAAGTCCAAACCTCAACAAAATAAAGACGCTGATGTTAGTGTTATTAAGAAAACGTTGGTGAAACAGCTGGAAGACGAATGCATTGCTCTCAAACAGCAATGTATACCTTCAACAAAAAATTTACAAACAAAACAATATTATTTCTTCAAAGATTTCATTAGTAGAAAATTGAATTTGGTTTTACTATCAAGGTGGTAAGCTGAAATTAAATGCAGCAAAGATGACAGCGAAACATCTAGTATGGCAAGTTCGCGAAAAGCAATTCGAATCATTGAAAGAAATCAACAAAGAACTAGAGCTCAAGATAAAACAACTAGAAACGCAACTTTCAGAAGAACGTACGGATTACTTCGTACTCCAAACAGACTATGACGATGTAAAAACGCATATCGTAGGCCTTATGGATAAGTTGGCAAGGGTACATAAGGAATTTGCGCTATTCAAAGCGGCTAAACAACAAGAGGAAGCGTTGTATCACAAACGCGCCAAAACTTTTATCACCGAGGAAGAAAAAATCCAGTTGCCTACGCCTTGTAGAAAGGTAATATCCGTGCAACCAATATCCGTAGAACCTACCACAACTACTGTGCCTGTCAAGAGTGTACCTCCAAAAATTATTTCAAGATCTACGGTCTCATCTGCGCCAGTACTAAAAAGAGATCGGGTTATAGAACACAAACCAGATCCTTATTTTGATAAGCCTAAAAAGACGATAGCGAGCGTGTTAGCAGACCCATTCTTTACCAACATAGAATCTGAAGCACTTCCTACATCTAGTACCCAACCTGCTCCTGTATCTACCCCTAGCATTGTCAAACTGGTGGAGGCGTCGCCGGTAGAAGTTACAAAGATTATGGAAAAACCAGAAACAGAAAAGATTGCAGAAAAACAAGAAGAAAAATCTAGTACTACAGAAGAAAAAGTTGAAGTGGAACCAAAAAAGAAGAGGGTTGTGCCGGACGACGACGTCCAGGACGATCCGCAATTTTTCTCTTTCGATTCGTATGTGTTTTGTAAAAGTAAAAACAGCAATACCAACAACAAAAAGAAAGATTGTAGAAAATTATAGTACATTTTTGCAGTATTTAAAGCGTTACAAGCGAGCAAACATTTTTTTGTTAGGTTTGAGACGAAGCCCAAGCAGAGTGACCAAAAGCCCGAACCTGATTTTCTTGCCGGCGGAGATTTCGATTTTAACGCGTACTTACAAAATCCTTACAAACATTTTTTTTGTAAATCATATGTACCAAATATGTACGTTTTTGTGTTGTAATACAAGGTTTTGCGCAGCTGTAGGTGCTACTGATGATGTCTCACCAAAAGAAGAAGAGACAAAAAAGAAGGAAGACGAAAAAACTAAAGTTGAAGGGACAGAGAAGAATTTCTACAAGCGGAATATTAAATTCTCTATAAAACCTAAGGCGCGGGTCAACATCAAAAACTAATCTTTTAAAAATATACTTCCATCTGTTAAATGCAATAAAAATATATCAGAAAAAATCTTCCAAAAGAGAAGAACAGAAAACGTATAGTAGTCGGCTAATGTCAAAAACAAGTAAAAACTTCTATTTCACCCATGAAATACTACTAAAAATAATCTCACCAGTAGCCATAGCCGTTTCAAAAAGTTGTGTTGTGCTTCTTCTAATCTTTTTGGTTCATTTGTTTTCCATATTTCACTAATTACCAAATATAATTTGTTTTTATCAATCAAAATTTGCTGTAAAACAAAAATGCTTCAATAATGTTGTCAAACTAAAATTCCGAATTCAAAAAGCTGACTGTCCTCCGATCTTATGTTTTGCATAAACGAAGTTCGTTCAAACAGATGCTTAACAACCAACCGATTTAAGATTTAAAATTTTACTGCATCAATCCGTACGTTAGTACGTACCACAGTAAAACTAACAAATTTGATTTTGCCGAACCAAGTGTGGAGCACTTGGAAGTCTTGCATTTAAAGTATACTACATATGCCAATACAAAACATACATAAGTAATTACAATAATTCTAAAGTTACAAATTTTGAAATTACAAATTGAAGTTGCAAATTGAATACGAATCGAAAACGTCTTGAAGATGATGAACTACTTCGTGTGTAGCAATTTTTTCTACCTCCAGGCGCTTGCGCTGTCAAGCAGTAGCGTCGGTATGAACAACAATCTTTCTACCACTGATGATACTAGTACTAGCTCTAGCGTAACCAGCGATTGTAAAGAAGGTTCCCAGGCATTGTACGAGCTCCATACACAAAATGACACGCCAAATGAAGCGACTATTTGTCCTGTCGAGCCATTTCAAACCGCCGCACCTACACCTACAACGTTGGAAAACGATAAGAAACTAGAAAATGATACGGAACTAATACAACATGCCAAGCAGATAGAAAGGGCGAGACGTTCCGAAAAAGATGAACGTGATATCGAAATACTCAGAAAAAGGCTTGAGTGGAATCCGCAAGATGACGATACTGATAACCGTACTACTGTAAAAGCTCAAGGTCCGTTCACCAGCCTTACTATCAAACGGTTATTACGCGCGGTATATCCCAACCAAGAAAAGTTTTGCAAGGATTTCTTACATCTTTTTGACACCTTGTCGCCTTTGATGTCGGAAAAAGGAGAAAGTATTATCAGCTTTTTGGAAAGTGTGATTGGTATTAACATCCGGGCCTATGTCACGTCGGTGGTCGCACTTTTGTCAGAGGGGCATCAGATCGATATGAAACGATATTCCTATTTTGCTGACGGCGTTCAAACTGGAATCATTGCTATGACAAGCTGCGACAGGTCACAAGTTATCCAGTGGAAGAACATCCAATCTAACAAGAAAAAGGAATTTGACAAATGGCATCAGACTCAAAATGAAGATCTCCGACACAAGATGAGAAAGTTTGAGAAGAAATCGCAAGCCGTTCGCAAAAATACTAAGAAAAAGAAGGGTAGGAAAAAGAAATAAGCCCCCATTATATATATCTACAAATCTACGTTACACATTAACAATTTTTGCGATTTGCAAAAATAACATTTTGTCGTTTTGAAAAAAATCTACAAATCTACGTTCAAACATACATTTACATCCACTTCCAAAAGTGATATCATTTTTTTTATAAAATCAAAAGTACATCAAAACAGTAAAACCAAAATTTAATTTTTGACATTTTGTTGATGTTCGAAATCGAGTAACGCCCAAGTCGTCGCGGCGCTACACATACCAAAATAGTCAAATATATCTTCGATTTTGAACGAATTTTCAAAACGGTCAATTACATAATGATCAAGTCATAAAACGTAAGTTATCAATCATAACATCTAACAGCAAATTACGTAAATATCAAGTATTTTCTTATCCACACAATATTCATAACAGTGCATTAAGTTGTTGTTGAAGTTGTTCTTGTTGTTTGCGTGTTAAGTTCTCAAGCCGAGAAGTAGTAGTCGAAGAATTCTTTGTAGTTTAAAAAAAGTCGTAGTAAGTTTTTTGTGAAGCGCGTTTTGTACCCTACCTAATTGTGCCTATTCTTCGTTCCACCAACACACCCATCCTTCACTCCAATCAATCAAAAACAAATCAATCTACAATTTTTTCAAAAATCTAAACATGGCTACAATGTTTTTCAAAATCTAATTTAAAGACCGGTTACTACTATGCCTTACCAGGATATAGGTATACCGACAACAACTACTGAAAACCTGATACGTCTTCATTGTACAAATTTGAAATCCAAAAACATTGATTTTCAAGTCTCAAGTAACTACTACTAATTACCATCCAAGAAAAAAATAAATCAAGTCAAAAGATTGACAAGTTGACAATACAAGACAAGTTTGATTAACAGCAACTAATTAGTAAATCATTTTACTGAATGTTTACACAATTTTACTGAAAATACAATATCAAATCAAGTTATTAAACGTACCCAAAAATCAAAATTATAAATTTACAGTCTACATTCAAGAAACCTTTTACGGAATGCGAAAGTAAAAACATTTAAAACATCTATACATTTACATAAGATTCACAAATTTCAAAAACAAAATCTAAGAAGTTCGTACATTGCAAAACGTGATACACATTGAAACAAATTAAAATTTGCATATTACTAAAAGTTAAAACGCAAAATAAAAAATGACGAATAGCGGTGCCATGTACAGCAAGAAAGACACGACGTCCTTTTTTACTGTGAGTGACGAACATTCCGGAACATTCAAAAACATTCACGGGGGGGTAAGCGTTCCTGAAATCAGGCTTACTATCGGTATGGATGTTTACTAATAAAACTTACTAAGGGATGTCGGCAAAACGATTTTGAAGCGTTTTTGGATTTTAAAAAACGTGTGCCGCATCAGAATTTTACGCTGAAGTCGATTTTTGGATTAGTTTGTCATGGTTTCTATCGCATTTTAACGTCAGCGCAATTTTCTGAATTTTGGTTTTCGTGAAAAGTTTAACAACGATGTCATTTGCCATGTTTCATGACGGGACACAAAATTTTCCATAAACCGGTGTTGTAAAAAATTTTGTAAAAAACATTATTTTACAAGCCAAAAAGCGATTTCGACTAAAATTTTGTTGCGAAACATTTTGTTATGATTGATTT
>JACLAD010008579.1_pt1 | contig 27222 bp, 37 predicted proteins | sample 8027901 | NCBI WGS metagenome assembly JACLAD01 (sample SAMN15725071, study PRJNA655200) | protist metagenome | isolation source: fluorescence activated cell sorting (FACS) single amplified genomes of... | place: Spain: Blaines Bay Microbial Observatory, Mediterranean Sea | collected 2016-07-05 | reverse complement strand
TCAGCGATGTTCATCGCCACGTTGATGGGAATGGCGAAGGACAACCCCATGAAGCCGCCGCTGCGGGTGAATATCTGCGAGTTGATCCCAACCACTTCTCCATCCAGGTTGTCACCAGCAACTGTATCGTCACTATAGAGAACTTCTCATTATCCCCTTCCCCTGGCCAGGGAAGGGAAGGCGGGTTTCCCCGCCTCACCTCAGTCCGCCCGCCTCGGGGCCGAATGCACCAGACGGCATCTCCCAGGCCTGCCCTACCGGGAGAAAGATCGGTAGTGTGAAATCGTGGTGGCTTGCCTGATGCCTGCTAGTGGCAACCTCTTCACCTATAGGGCCGAGCCTATATCCTCTGCTGCTCGGGTACGGCCTGGCTCAGTTGATATTCTGTACAAAATATCGTTTCCGTCCTAGTGATCTAACCCCACCAGGCGGCCATCTTGGTATCATCAGGCGATAACGAAATATGTAGTGGTGGTAGCCCCTTGCCACGACTCCTAAGTCTCAGGAGAGCAGCATGCAGGTCGGATTGTACGAGTTGCTGGAGCAATACCGCGAACACGCCGTTACGCCCCGGGAGAAGGGTGGGTACTTTGAAGCGCTGGTCAAGGCCTATTTCGAGCATGACGACCTGCAAATCCAGCATTACGATCGTGTTTGGCACTATGCCGACTGGGTTGCCGAGCGGGGTGAGGGTGGATCCCGTCAGGACCGTGGTATTGATCTGGTGGCGAGGATTGCCGGTACCGAAGACGAGTTCTGCGCCATTCAGTGCAAGTTCTATGACCGCAACTACCACTTGCAGCGAAATGACCTGGATTCGTTCTTCGCCGAGTCTAATCGATGGCCATTCACGCGCCGCATCCTGATTGATACAACAGAGGTGTCGTTGGGTAAGAATGCCCAAGCGCTGTTCGAGGATAGTGACCAGTACATCAGCAGTTCGCGCATCGACCTGAGCACGCTAGCCAATAGCCGCATCGACTGGGGGCAGTTCGTCCATAAGGGCGAGGTGGTCCTGCATGACAAGAAGGTGCTGCGCCAGCATCAACTCGATGCGCTGGAAGCCGTGCGGGAAGGACTGGCCACGGCCGACCGCGGCAAGATGATCATGGCCTGTGGAACTGGTAAGACCTTCACGGCGCTCAAGATCGCCGAAGCCTTGGCCGGCGCTGGCAAACGGGTGCTATTCATGGTGCCCTCGCTGGCGCTTATGCAGCAGACCGTGACGGAATGGAGCAATGACACCACGACTCTCCTGAATGCCTTTGCGGCCTGCTCCGATGCCCAGGTGGGCAAGCGCAAAAGCAGCGAGGACGTCGCTGAGCTCCAGCAGCATGACCTGTCGTTCCCGGCCACAACCAATGCTGCCAGGTTGGCCGACGTAGCGAGCCCGGGCGCTGACGATGCCATGACGGTGGTGTTTTCCACCTACCAATCTATCCAGGTCATATCCGATGCTCAGAAGCAGCATGGCCTGCCGGCGTTCGACCTTATCATCTGTGATGAAGCCCACCGGACAACCGGGGTGACCCTTGCCGGCGAGGACGAATCCAACTTCGTCCGGATTCACGATAACGCGCATGTCGAAGGGGCAAAGCGCCTCTACATGACAGCGACCCCCCGGATCTACGGCGAGCAGGCCCAGACCCGCGCTGGTGAGGCGGGCGCCGAACTGTGCTCGATGGATGATCCCACCAAGTTCGGGCAGACCCTGTTCTATCGGGGCTTCTCCTGGGCGGTTGAGCAGGGGCTGCTGAGTGACTACAAGGTGATCGTCCTGGCTATGGATGAATCCTTGGTCAGCCGGGGTGTACAGCGGGCGCTATCCGACGGAAGCAACGAGCTGCAGCTTGACGATGCTAGCCGCATTGTCGGCTGCTACAAGGCATTGACCAAGGCCAACTTGAAGGACGACCTTAGCCACGACGACCAACCCATGCGCCGGGCGCTGGCATTCTGTCGGGACATCAAGAGTTCTCAGCTGGTCGAGAGCCAATTCAGGGACACCGTCAGGGAATACATCGAGACGATCGATGAAGAGAACCCCGACGAGCTGCTGCAGTGTGACGTGCGCCATGTCGACGGCTCCTTCAACGCCAAGCTTCGCACTCAGCACCTCGAATGGCTCAAGGCCGATAGCGATGGCAACGAGTGCCGCATCCTGACCAATGCCCGCTGTCTGTCGGAAGGTGTCGATGTGCCGGCCTTGGATGCCATCATGTTCCTGCATCCTCGCAACAGCCAGATAGACGTTGTGCAGTCGGTCGGCCGTGTCATGCGCAAGGCCGAAGGGAAGAAGTTCGGCTATGTGATCCTGCCTATCGCGGTACCCGCTGGTACCAGCCCTGAGATGGCGCTCAACAACAACGAGAAGTACCGGGTGGTGTGGCAGATCCTCAATGCTTTACGCGCCCATGATGAGCGTTTCGATGCGACGATCAACAAGGCCGATCTGGGCGAGGACATTAGCGACACCCTCAAGATCATCGGCATTCACAGCGAAGAGCTGAATGCGCTTACGACTGAGGTCAATGACCTGCCTAGTCGGGGTAGCAAGGGCAAAGAGCTGAGCGATCTAGGCGGGACTGGTCCTAGCCGAGAAGACGATGATGAGGTTGGGCCAGGCTGGGACAAACAGCAGGGTTTCGATTTCAACGAGGAACTCAGCGCCGCGATCTTGGCCAAGATCGTGAAGAAATGTGGTACCCGCGATTACTGGGAAGATTGGGCCAAGGATATCGCCAAGATCGCCGCACAGCATATCGAGCGCATCAAGGCTACGCTGGATACGCAGTCCGGGGTTCGCGCAACCTTCGAGGCCTTCCTCAAGGAACTGAAGGACGACCTCAACGACAGCATCAGCGAAGCCGAAGCGATCGAGATGCTGGCCCAGCACCTGATCACCCGTCCGGTGTTCGAAACGCTTTTCGAGGGGCACAAGTTCACTCAGGAGAACCCGGTATCACGCGCTATCCAGAAGGTGCTGGATGCCCTGGACGAGCACAACATCGACAAGGAATCCCGCTCGCTCGAGAAGTTCTATGCCAGCGTGAAGCGCCGGGCAGCCGGTATCACCACGGCCCATGGGAAGCAGCAGCTGGTGGTTCAGCTTTACGACAAATTCTTCCGTAGCGCCTTCCCCCGGCTCACCGAGCGCCTGGGGATCGTCTATACCCCGGTTGAAGTGGTCGACTTCATTATTCACTCGGTCAACGATGTGCTCGAATCGGAGTTCGGCCAGACCCTGGGCAGTAAGGGTGTGCATATTATCGACCCGTTCACGGGTACCGGTACGTTCATTACCCGCCTGCTGCAGTCAGGCCTCATCAAGCCGGAAGAGCTTGCCCACAAGTACCAGCACGAGATCCACGCGAATGAAATCGTGCTGTTGGCTTACTACATCGCGGCCATCAACGTCGAGGCGGTTTATCATGATCTGACCGGGGCGGAATACACCCCGTTCGAGGGCATCTGCCTGACTGACACCTTCCAGATGTATGAGAAGGACGATCTGGTATCAGGGCTGCTGTCCGATAACTCGGAACGCAGGAAAAAACAGAAACAACTGGATCTTAAAGTCATCATTGGTAACCCTCCCTATTCAGCAGGGCAGAATAGTGCCAATGATAATAACGCCAACTTGAAATACCCATGGCTCGATCAGCGTATTGGTGAAACCTATGCAGCCAAGGCTAAAGCTACCAACAAGAACGCCCTCTACGACAGTTACATCCGTGCCATCCGATGGGGAAGCGATCGCCTAGGCGAAAATGGTGGCGTAATGGCCTATGTCTCTAATGCCGGCTGGGTAGATGGGAGCGCCATGGATGGCATGAGGGCGTGCTTAGCTGAAGAATTCTCCAGTCTCTATGTACTTCACCTTCGAGGTAATGCGAGAACCTCAGGCGAGATTCGTAGAAAAGAAAAAGATAATGTATTTGGTCAAGGTACGCGCACCCCTATAGCAATTACTGTCTTTGTCAAAAATCCTGCTGCATCTGAGCATGGGCAGATATTTTTCCATGATATCGGTGACTACCTCAGCCGCGCTGAAAAAATCTCTACTATTAAACAGCATAAAAGCGTTGCTGGATTAATCAAAGGGGGGCTGTGGGATATAGTTAAGCCCAATGAGCATGGTGACTGGCTGAAGCAACGTGATGGTCGGTTCGGTGCCTTCATTCCGATGGGCCATAAGAAAAGCGAACAAGCAGCATTGTTCTCTACTTACTCAAATGGCGTAAAAACCCAGCGTGATGCCTGGTGCTTTAACTCTTCTAGAAGCTCGCTTGCTAAGAATATACAGACAACCGTTGATTTTTATAATTCAGAAGCTACCCGTTTCTCAGAAGTGTATTCTGAGCTTACTAAAGCTGAAAAGAAGAAAATGGTTGATGGTTTCGTTACTTCTGAGCTAACGAAGATAAGCTGGACGCGTGCGCTGCGGCAGGAAGTCGCCAAAGAGCGTAAAATTCACTTTGATTCAAGCTGTCTCGTTCCTGGCCTATATCGTCCATTTAGCAAGGCTTGGCTATATTTCAACCGCAAGCTCAACGAGATGGTCTACCGAATTCCCCGTTTGTTCCCTAATGGGGGCTCCCCAAACCTTGCCATTGGCATCTCTGCTTCAGAGTCCAGAAGCGGATTTTCGGTTCTTATGGCAGATTGTCCACCCAGCCTACATGCGGCAGATATGGTCGGCTCGCAGTTCTTCCCTCTCTATCTGTACGATATCGAAGAGGAGCCAGAGACCGGCCTAACTCATGAACTATTCGATGCCTCGGATAGTGTCGAGACTACTCTTCGCCGCCGCGATGCCCTGACGGACAAGGGGCTGGAGCAGTTTCAGAAAGCCTACCCAGGCGAGAGCATCACCAAGGAGAATTTATTCTACTACGTCTACGGCCTACTCCACTCCGAAGACTACCGTGAGCGCTTCGCAGACAATCTCAGCAAGGAGCTGCCCCGCATTCCTGCGGTGAAGAAGGCGGAGGATTTCTGGGCTTTCTCTAAGGCAGGTCGAGCGCTGGGGGATCTCCATGTCGGCTACGAAGAAGCCAAGCCCTATGCAGTGGAGCTCAAGCTACCGAAGGGCTACACCTACGACGACCTGGAGCCTGAGCATTTCCGGGTGGAGAAGAAGTGGAAGTTTGGTGGTACCGCGAAGGACAAGGATAAGTCCACGGTGAAATACAACAACTTCATTACCATCACAGGGGTTCCGCTAGAGGCCTACGATTACGTCGTGAATGGTAAGCCGGCTCTGGAGTGGGTAATGGAGCGCCAGATGGTCAAGACGGACAAGGCAAGCGGCATCGTCAACGACGCCAACGATTATGCGATCGAGACCATGGGTGACCCGACATACCCCCTGAAGCTGTTTCAGCGGGTCATCACGGTGAGTCTGGAAACCATGAAAATCGTTCGCTCATTGCCGGCGCTGAATATCTAATCACTGTGCTGATGACGGAAGCGGAGCTTTCTCGGCCCCAGATAACTGTCTTAGAGGGTATCGTCATTATTACATGCCCAGCTGATACACTCCGCTCGGATCAGCCAGTAAGAGGTGCGATATGATTGTCACGGAGGTGTTCCTGGGAGACGATGAGATTCTGGCGTGGGTCCAGCATGATATGTATGGGCGTACCGTCGGTATTCTCATCGGTGTGCTTGAGGCACGTTACCACCGGGTTACCCTCCAGTCCCCGGGGCTTTACAGGCATCTGCCCATCAAAGCCTTTGACCATCGTCCGGTCCAATCACTCCATGATGCGCTGGCCGCGGGCTTCCGCTGGACTCTGCTAACGCTTCCAAGCGTGAATAGGATGTGGACCCGAGGCATTGACGGAGCGGTGCCCGAGGACGAGCTTTTCGACTTTCAGCAGGAATGGTGGGATTTCGCAAGGCAAAAGCTGCATCATTGGTGTGATAGGCACCCGGACCTACCCAGGCAGGCACTCACAGCCCTAATCTTTCCGAACCCATCCCCAGCGGGTATAGATGCCGAAGAATGGATCTATAACACTGTGGTCGAGCCTTATCAGGCTGAGTTATCGAATTCACCCCCGCCGATTCTCAGAAGGCCGTAGCAATAATTAAATAAGCACCACGGATTTGGTGATGCTTGCTATAAGCAGGGGCTCCCTGCTGTCCGCTGTATTATCTCTCTGAGTTTGGCGTAATTTTATGAGCCAGCCTAATGGTTTGGGAAATAAGGAAAAGCCTACTTATGTAACTGCTTCTTCCAGAGTAGGCGGTCACGCCAATCGTCGGGGAAGCCCATCTCAGCGACATTGATCGCATGGCGATCAATCAAGCCTATTAGCCGTTTTCCCCAATGATGATGAGGGTTCACTACTTCCATCAGGTACAGTATCAAGGTAAGCGTGTTATAGATACGACGCGAGGTGTCGAAAGACAGACTATCCAGCACAGCCGCAGGGCGATCCTTTGGCAGCTTGGGAAGGAAGGTGAACTCCCTGTTCCATAGCCGAGCATGATGAGCACACTGGTTTCGCACCGTGCTCAGGTGGTGTAGCACCGATGTCAGCACGCTCTCGTCGAAGTCGTACTCTCGAGCCACGGCATTACGATCTCGGCGCTGGCGTGTGTTGGCATACCACTGGGACAATTGGCCAAACGTCATGATTTCCACCAGGGCCCAGATCGGAGGCAGCGGCTCATCGTAGGTGGTGCTCAGATGGCGGATGAAGGTTTCCTGGCTGCGCCGCACTTCCCCTTCCAGGACATGGAGCCGCTCCTCGTAGCGCCATGAACGGTGAGGTGACTTGAATAGCGCAGGGATAAGGTGACAGTGAGGGCCGTGGGTGTGGGCCATGTGGTAGGCCCAACTAGTGCGAATAGAGACCTCGATGCGTTCGATGGCGTCCATGGCTAACAGCCGGAACTCCCTGTCGAACACATACAGGTTGAGCACATCGTCAAGAGTGGTGCCAGGGCGCAGGCGATGTGTCTGGTGATTAGCCTCGAAGGGCAGCCAATAGGCGCCCAGCCGGTAGTAGTTGAGGTGACGCAGGTAGTGAAGCGCCCTCTGGCGGTCCGGGACCGCAAGCCCCCGCTGGATGAGCCGGTCGAGCTGGTCATCTAAGCTCAGCGGTGGCTTGTTGAACTGCAAGGCCGGTCTCCAGAAAAAAGTAACCCCCCAAGGTGCGCATCCGAGAGAGGCGTGGGGGGTGTTGTTACGACTTAGTATAAGGATGCAAAGACCTGCTGCCAAGCCACATCTACCAGATCGGTCCAGCATCCAACGGCTGCGCCACTGCCGCATTTACCTGCTGGTCTTGCCAATCCGCATAGGCCTGCCCCCTAGCCTCAATTTTCCAATCCATTCGCCCGTTAGCGGCATGCCCTGCGACGATGACTGCGGTCGGGCTTGGGCTCAGAAGCCATAATCGCAGGTAAGCCTCTTTAAGTGTGCCTTTCAAAACCTTGAAGGCAGCCTCAGCCATGCCTAGATTTTCGGTATGGCTAAGAAAATCGTATCCGATGAACTCTGGTCCATTGTCGAGCCGCTGTTGCCACCGCCAAAGCCTAAGCCGCGCGGTGGACGGCCGCCCGTCTCCAACCGCGACGCCCTGACAGGCATCCTGTTCGTCCTGCGCTCAGGCATCCCTTGGGAGATGCTGCCGCAGGAGATGGGCTGCGGCTCAGGCGTCACCTGTTGGCGCCGCCTGCGCGATTGGCAGGAGGCCGGTGTCTGGGAGCGTTTGCATCAGACGCTACTGGAACATCTTCACCATGCCGATCAGCTCGACTGGGAGCGGGCCTGTATGGATAGCGCATCCATACAGGCAAAAAGGGGGGCTCAGCCATCGGCCCCAACCCGACGGACCGGGGCAGACCGGGCACCAAGCGCCACCTACTGACGGATCGCCAGGGCGTTCCCTTGGCCGTCCTGCTGTCGGGTGCCAACATGCATGACAGCGTCCCTTTGGCAGCCTTGCTCGATAGCGTGCAGCCAGTGTCATCGGGCCGACCAGGGCGGCCTCGTTTCCGCCCTCGAAAGCTTCATGCCGACAAGGCTTATGATCATCAGCGTTGCCGCCGGTCATGTCGAGCCCGCGGCATCCAGCCTCGTATCGCTCGGCGGGGCGTGGAAGATGGTCAGCGACTCGGACGCCACCGTTGGGTGGTCGAGCGAACCTTTGCCTGGTTGGGGCGGATGAGACGATTAGCGACACGCTATGAGCGACGTACCGATATTCATTATGCCTTTACGCTGCTGGGGTGTTCACTGGTCTGTTTGAACAAGCTTCAAGGCAGGTTTTGAAAGGCATACTAAGCCGTCCCCGTCGTCCGCTAGCTGTGATCTCTCGGTTCATCCGGAGCCTACCCGGAAGACTGAAGATGCGAACCAACCAGGGGCCCAATGGACACTCATAAGAATGCCCGCCTCACTCCTCATGATCGAGCCCTGCTGGTTGCCCTGGTCATCGATGAAGGGCTTAGGCCAAGGGAGGTAGTGCAGCCCAGGGCATCAGTGAGAGAACGGTTTACAAGTGGGGACGTCGTTACCGCTAGGAAGGCCAGACCGGTCTTCAGGACCGTACGTCATACCCTGCCCGAAGCCCCTGCGCGTTAGACGCTGCCATCGTAAAGCAGATTATCGAGCGTCGTCAGCAGCGTCAGCAAAGGCCCATCTCGGGATTGTCATTGGCCATGTTACTAAGGCTCTCGTCGGAGCGGCCGGCATACGGACAGGCCCAGCAGCCTGTACGCGCCCCACACGGCGTCCGCTTGCCGCTGCCGCCGACGATAGAGCTGCACTGTTGTATACCTCCAGCACATCGGCCAGTGAGTCAGCATAGCTCGGGAAAGGACCACCCTTGCCAAAGGGTTGGGAGAACAGGATGAAGTCCCATACGTCGCTGGTGGTCCAGCTGGAGATTGGGTAAGACAGCAGGCGCCCTTGATGCTCGACTCCCCGGTGCCGGCACCCTGGTCGTCCAGGTTGACTGCACGACGAGCGGATTCCTCGAAGCGGCTTCCCAGCAGCGTGATCTGACGCACTCCCTCGGGAAGGGATTAGGCGTGATGGTGCTTGAGGGTGTCGATCGGCTTGATCTTCCAGTCAATCGAGCAGTATTGGCTTTGCCCTTCACTCGGCCACGCCATCTGCCGGCGACCGCCCAGAACACTTACTTGCCAGCTTTCGGCCAGGCTGGGCATGGCCCACTTGGCTTTGAGGGGAATGCCAGCTTCAGCGGCGAAGGCCCGCATTGCCCGGAGGTGGCGACCCACATGACGCTCGATGACGGGGTTCTCGATGCCGGTGTTCGAGGTGACAGCCAGGTGCTCGATATCAGTCGGCAGCCTGCCCTCTTGCGCCAGCTCAGCCATCGCCGCCAGAGTAATGCTGGTGACCACTGTTGAATCCTTGCCGCCTGAGTAGGCGATCACAAGCGAGGTGGGTTGCACGGAGACAATTGCAGTCAGAAGATCAATGGCCTGGCGAACTCGCTCGGGCAGCGGAACTGAGACAGACTCGAACGTGGCCGGTATAACGGTATCGGTGTCGAGGTTTATCGCCAGGTTCATGGATGTCTCCAATTCGAGTAGCTGATGAGTCTATAATAGTGTGCAATGAACACTATTATAGGCGGTATGCACACTTATATATATCTCTATTGAGGCCGTGTAATCGAGATAACCCATATTAAAATGCGGTTGAATAGGGGCTTGCAGGTGAGGATAGCTTATGTGGAAGAGTTGCAGACGTGTGCATTGCACATTAAACTGTTGGCAGTACTAACGAGAATGGAGGCCATATGACAAACCCCATGGCGCCAGCCTTGCAGCTCGAAACGATCAAGGAGCATCCCGAGATCCAGCGACTGATAAGCGACAATGAGACCATTGCCCAGCTAGAGCCGTGGTCCGTCATGGATATTCACCAAGCGGTCGAGGTGCTGGTGGGCATCGACCTTGAGCTCAGGGATACGGAGCTGTTCGGGGATCTGCTGGCGCACTTCAACCAGGACAGCCTTTCTGCCCTGCCCGAGGCTTTCTCTCAAGAAAGCGCCAGGGACCGAGCAAGGCGTTGCTGGGGCCTCAAGGCTTAGCGTTCCCCGTAGATGCGCTGTAAGGCGCCTTCAAAAATTAGTGCTGCTGCCAGGTGGCAGTCGCGCGATATAGAGAGACACCAATGAGCACTTCCGAGACACCGACGAATGAAGCCCTCCGTCAGCTCATGGAGCGACATGGCTTGAACCAGACGCATGTGGCTACCCTGACTGGGTACAGTGTGGAGACAGTGAAAGGGTGGTTCGCCTCGCCTGACTCGACCCGCTACCGTGCGGTGCGCAAGCCCGTATTGGAGTCGGTGCGCCGCGCCATCGAGTTGGGTGAGCATTACAAGCTGGCTGGTGTGAAGATCCCCAAGGCGAAGGGCTGAAAACAATGCTTACCTCAAAGCAGATACCGAGGGCTGCCGAGTGGTATTAGCGTTTTCCGTTTGACCCATCGAAGGTGGCCTTTCGGGATGAAGAAGGTAACGAGAAGCGCTACATGCACTCCCCCTTGGACGAGCATTACCTGGAGGAACCGAGCGATAGTATAGAGCCGGGGGACGATTCCACCCGAAGAGCTTGAGGTGAGGGACTACCTCACGGTGACTATTCTCGCTCGACGGCAGATGTCTGGGGTTGAGTTCTGGTGGAGCCAGTTCATCAAGCCAACAGAGCGCTACCAGCACGCTAGGGCACGTTTCATGTCTCTCCATGACGTGTGCCGCTGTTCACGCCAGCACCGGGCCGCGATGTGCCGGATCACGAACAGTCCGATGACGGCAAAGCATCTCAAAAAAGAACTACGTCGCATCATCGACATGACTGATGAGTTTTACGAGTCGATTATCGCTGACAACTGACCAAGGAGAAGCCTGTGTCTTCAAGTCACATGCCGGTTCGGATTGATCTCGAGTACAAGGCCGATCGCAAGTGAGTGATGCGTTTTGTGACTTTAGTGAACCGAGGCGGTCGACTGCAGAAAGGTGAGATATATGGCTATGCCAAAGAGCGCAGCAGCCCCAGCGAGTCCTTGACCCTCTATCCCCTTCTACTCACAGACGTGACCGAGGAGTGTCGGCATTACCAGGCTGAGTGGGGGTACGGCGACTCGACTGAAACCACTATCGATTTTCTTGACCGACCCTTGGCTGAGGGACAGGAGATCGAACGAGTCGACACCTCCGAAGGCGTGCCAGAGCGTTCCGTTTATACCATCACCTCGATTGTCCCCTGGCGGACGGAAAAGGTTGATCGCAGCAATGTTGCTAAGGATTAGTAGTGCAGAATAATGTAAACCGCGGTTTGACAAAGCATGCGATGAAGTCGCTAATAAAGAGTGCATGTGTTGATCGGCTTGAGGAGTTTAGAAGTTACACAGATGAATTAGATAGTACGTTTAAAGGTGACAAGCAGGCTATTGTTGAGACTTTTGATATTCCTCATGAGGAATACGGCATAGATGGAAAAGACTATGACGACATTATGGGATTTCTCTCAGAGGATGTGGCTAGGATTGAATATGTCTTCGTAGCTGTCGGGACCCGGGTGATTGATTACACGTTTCCAAAATAATTCGGGCCGGTCCTTCTGCCATTGCTTCATTGCACCGACCGGCGTCTGATGATGCAAGGCCTTTTGATTGATGTGGTGGTTATAAAGCCAGTTGTAGCGTTTGAGTGTGGTTTCCAGATCTTCCCGCGAGTCGAACCGATGCGTATTCAGGATGTCGCTCACGCGGCCATTGAAACGCTCCACCATGCCATTGGTCTGTGGCCGGTAAGGCGGGATCAGCCGATGGTCGATGCCATGCTGGCGACAGAACCGGTCCACCCGGTGCTTGCCGCTGGGCTGCCGCTCACCCCCCGCGGCGAAGCGGTCGGTAAAGGTCTTGCCGTTATCCGTCAGCAAGGTCCTGATCCTGAACGGCGCCCGCTCGCGAACGTGTTGCAGAAAGGCCTCGGCATCCTGTGCGGACTGATGCTGGCGAACCTCCAGGTAAACCCAGCGCGTCGCGCGGTCGATCGCCACGAAGAGGTAACGCTTGTGGTCTTCATCGGGCATTTGAGGCAGATGCTTGACGTCGACATGAACATAGCCCGGCTCATAGGCTTTGAAGGGCTTGTGAGACGACTGTTGAGCCGCTCTCTCCAGCTTTTCCAATGCCGCCAGGCTGGGCAGGCCCCGTCGCCTCAAGAGGCGTTGCAGTGCTGAGCGTGAGAGGTCGGGGTGAAGAAATTCCTTTGCCACGACCAGCAGGTCATCAACGCTCAGACGCAGGTAGTCGCGCAGAGCCACCACGATCTCTTCCTGGACGGGAGACAGCGTCGCGAGCAGGTTATGTCGCGTGTGGGGTCGGTCGTGTTGCGTGCTGCGGTAACGCCACCGGGCAATGGTGGGACACGAGACATGATAACGCCGAGCCAGTTCGCTATCGCTGACCGAGGCGGGTGCCTGCTGGATCTCCTTGCGGATGCGCGGTGTGGTGGTCGCCGTCTTATGCAGTTTGATATCCATCTCGCTGCTCCTGGATGAATTGAGCAATGAGTTCACGCGCTGCCAGCAGAGGATAGCTCCTACGGCTTAATCTATCATCCGGCCTCTTACACGTAGCAACATTTAGAAGTTCTACAGTGGTTTCTTTATACTCTTTTCTCGAAAAGCAAATGCATGTGCTTTGCAAGAGGCTTGAGAAGACAAATAAGTTCCCCATCTCTGTGACTGATTTAAAGGGTGATGGTGTGGTTCGCTCTAAAATCTATCTCTCTAAAATGGCAGGAATATCATTTGATTCCAATGGGATGAACGGGCATTGGAGCAATATCATAAAATTAAACAAGGTGAGAAACCAAATTGTACACGAGGAAGACTTTGTTAAAAGAAGTGACGATCCGAAAAACCCTTCCCAAATTGAAAAAATAGTTATCAGCTCAAACGGCTTGTCTTTTGCATTGGGTAATCAAATAAAAGTTGAGAGAGAATATATTGATTGTTCCATTGATACTATTGAGGCGTTTTTGACTGAGCTTTATGAGCAAACTCTTTAAGACATGGCTTGATCCGCTACCTGACAGACATACCCACAACGCTGAGCCCAAGTCCTTAGGGCTTGGGCTCAGCTTGTAGTCGATCCGCTGGGTACTGGCGCATGAATGCCTTGCTCTCTGACGCTGGCGTTGTCAGCCAGTCCTTGAGCGCTCCATTCGGCAAGATGACAACCATGCGCTTTTCGCTGCCCGGGCGATGGTAGTTGCGCATCAGGGGATGATCGTCTGCGTTAACCGTGAGCATCGAGTAGCTATGCACGATCTCCCCGTTGGGGCTGGTCCAGCGCTCCCAGAGGCCGGCTATGCTCATGAGGCCTCCATCTGCCCGAGCAATCCGCGTCGGCACCGCTTTCCCTGAGCGCCAATCAGGCTCGTAGATCGCCTTTGCAGGAATGATGCAGTGTTGCGCCTGGCGCCACGCTGAACGGAACGATGGCTTGCTGTCGGCCGTTTCCGATCGCGCATTGTAGGTTCTCCTCGCCAGCTTCGTGTCCTTGGCCCAAAACGGCAGGAGGCCAAACATCTCAGTCAGCGCCTCAATGGAGGGAGGGGCCTCGTCATCGGGATCGCTCGCCTGTGGCGCACGCAGGAAGGGGCCAGTATACCCTGGCCAGAGTTCGCTTTGCATCTCCTGTTCTGGCACAACGCCAAAGGCATGCATCAGCTGGGCGGCATCAGGCGCCTCGTATCGACTACACATGTTTCCTCCCCCTGGTGGGCCGCATTGAGCTGTGTTGTAAGAAATAACTGCCAATCAAGGGATTGTCGAATAGCGCACGGCGGGCTGTCGATTTTAAGTAGCACCCCATGAGATAGGGGTCTGCGAGCGCGTTCAACCATTGAAAAAGTGTGCTTTGCACACTATAATAGAGGCATGGCCTAAGTGCCAGGTTGACCTAGATTTCCACTTGCCACCGAACAAACAAAGACCAGGGTAAGCCAATGACAGCATCCACAAGCATGGCCGTATCGGACACTCGCCACCAACTCATCGAGTTGGTGGTGTGCGATTTCATTGCCCAAGACGCGGACCCGCGGGAAACCACTGCCGACGATATGCTCACTGCAATGTCAGAGAGTCTGCATTGGGACGCCCTGGATGCAGATACCCACATCGATGACGAACTGGCTGATGCCGATCAGCTCATACGGCAAGTGTTCACCGAGTATTGCCTGGTCAAGGATGCGCTCGAGGGCAAGGCAACCGCTGACGGTGCCCTAATCAAGGTCTATATGGCTGCCGAGGCCAAAGCTGAGGCCCAATTCCTCTCTGCCTGAGCACCCTCAATCTCAATCCCCGTAGCCGGCCCTTGCGCCGGCTATAGCGCGCCTCATAAATTGGGACGCTGAGCCAATTGGTTTGTGACGCTTCTTAAGGCGACCCACTTGCCTCATCGGTAGCTCCCCCACGTGTCGTGATTCCATAATCTGAATCGGCATACTTTGCATAGACTTGGAGGTTCCCAACCATGGCTCAGATGGTCTATCTCGGCCACACCATCCAGGCTGATGTCATCCACTACGAGGATATCGGCCAATACCATGGCGGCTGTGTGATCACCCGCCCGGATGGCAGCCAATCAGGGCGGATCGCATGCAATGATCCGATGTACACCCTGAATCGCCCCTAGTTTCGTAGACACCTCCAAGCCTTATACTGAAGGCATCAGGAGGTTCCATGAGCCGTCAACGATACACCGAAGAATTCAAGATCGAAGCCGTCAAGCAGGTGACGGAGCGAGGCCATCCCGTTGCTGAAGTCGCCGCCCGGCTGGGCGTGTCCGGCTATAGCCTGTATCAATGGATAAAACGCTACGCCAAGCCTGCGGAACATCGACAGCAGGATGCTGATCTTCAAGCTGAGAACCGGCGCTTGAAGGCAGAGCTGAAGCGTGTATCAGAAGAACGAGATATTCTAAAAAAGGCCACCGCGTACTTCGCCAGAGAGTCCGACTGAGGTACGCGTTTATCCACGACCATGCGGACCAATACTCGGTGCGGCGCCTGTGCCACATGATGGCGGTGCATCCCAGTGGCTACTACGCCTGGTGCCGTAATGCTCTGTCTGAGCGGGCCCGGGATGACCAGCGCCTGCTGGGACTGATCAAGCACGCCTGGCTCGAAAGTGGCGGTGTGTATGGCTATCGTAAAATCCATCAGGACTTGCGGGAGGCTGGCGAAGCCTGTGGCAAGCATCGGGTGGCCCGCCTGATGCGCCGGGAAGGGCTACGCTCCCAGACGGGTTACCGACGCCGCCCTGGTTGCTACGGCGGTGCACCGGCAATGGTATCGCCCAACCACCTGGACCGACGGTTTGAGGCAACAGCACCCAATATCGTGTGGGTCACCGACATCACCTACATCCGTACCTACGAGGGCTGGCTCTACCTATCGGTAGTCATCGACTTGTTCTCTCGACAGGTGGTGGGCTGGTCGATGAAGTCTCGCATGACCACTGACTTGGCATTGGATGCCTTGCTGGCAGCGGTTTGGCGGCGAAAGCCGCAAGGGGTTGTCATGGTGCATTCGGATCAGGGAAGCCAGTTCAGCAGCACCGATTGGCAGAGCTTTCTGAAGGCCAATCAACTGGTGGGTAGCATGAGTCGCCGTGGTAACTGCCACGACAACGCCGTTGCAGAAAGCTTCTTCCAACTCCTCAAGCGTGAACGGATCAAGCGGCGAATCTATCCGACCCGAGAAGCTGCCCGGAGCGATGTGTTCGATTATATCGAGATGTTCTACAACCCAAGGCGCCGCCATGGGACGAGTGATGACCTATCACCCGTTGAGTATGAGCGGCGTTACTTCCAGAGCTTGAGGGGTGTCTAGAATACCCGGGGCGATTCAATCTTGCGCCGCTCGAAGGCCTCAACTTTCTCGAAGGCCTGCCTGGCGCTTTCAGGGAGTGAACCGGAGTCTCTTGTCTCCATAATGAGGCCTATTCGCTGTTTGTCTTTATGAGTTGGTGTCGTTGCACTGAGCCCCTACCCTGTCGAAGGCCGACACGTCACTCCAGAATATTGGGGAAAGGCCAGCATAAGCATGCCGATTCCCTCTTCAATACTACCCGGATTGCGTGTGATAAGGTATTTGATGAGCTGTAGGCAGGTTAGTCCAGACTCGATTTCGTAGATTTGGCAAAACATGCCAGCGGCATCAAATACCGGGTCGCCTTTGAGTGGTGCATAGTTCTCGGCACCGTGATAGGCCGGATCTCGGGGCAATGTGGTGCCGGGGACATAGTTTCCCGCTTCCTCGATTAAAGGCTCGATGGCAGGCCTGCTAAAGAGGTAGATGGCGGCGAAGCGCTCCAGTACCTCTTTTTTGGGAAGTCGCCAACCTTTTTCCCACTCGCGCACCTCCCGTGTCTCTAAGTTGGCATCGGCCGCCAAATGAACGATCACCTCGTTGGAATCGTGGGGTACTCGATAGTGCTTGCCTGCGGCTTTAGTGAGGATTGGCCAGAGATCGTTAAGGATCGACATGATGGTGCCCTAGGGATGCGTTGGGTGTCTGTGGGGGCGATGCCGTGCAGGCCGGCGCGTGCGACTGGGCTCAGCAACCTGCACGCGGCAGGTAAGCTCGGATCATTCGGGTGGTCACACCTAGAAGTTCGTCGCGGCTCGAAAGGCCGTAGGTTTGAACGTGTGCAATCACATCCGCGCTGAGGTTGGGCAGGACTGTTTCAAGGCCGATGTCGTGGGCTTCGCAGAACTCACTTGCCACCGTGGTTATATCGGGGAACACGCGGCGGATAATCTCCAGGCTAGCGTCAGGCCTTTCGATTTTGTATCTCTGTATCTTTGCTTCTATTCCGTGCAGGGCTTCGATCCGGTCGGCTTTCTTCGCCTTGCTGGCTGCTCGCTTGGCTTGGCCTGGGGTCTTGGGACTCTTCCCGGCAACGTACAAATTCTTCATTGGTAACTCCTGCTCGCTATACCTGGGTTCAGGCCACGAGTAGGGATAGAGCGTCGGCTGACACTAGCTATCGCTGACGCTTGCTAGCTGGGGCCGGCCCATCTCCGATACTGTATATAAGTACAAGGTTATCATGCTGCTACAAGCGGGTATAACTTCATGCCTTAGTGGGCTTGGCTTATCCATGGAAAGCCCCAGGGATGGCCTGGGGCATGGTGGGGTTGCTTCATTCCTCAACCGTGGGTGTAGCCGGTGGGCCATAGGTGCCGGCCTCGATCTCGGCTAGGAGCTGGCGTTCAGCAGCCTCCTGTTCTTGACTCTCTCGGGCTCTGACAGCCGCTAACTCGGCATTGAATATCACACAGCGCCAGCAGTCATCTTGGTTGCCGAGGTGGTCAATGCCGCAGGTCTGGCAAGTGCTGATGGTGGGCTCGACAGTCTCATAGGTATTCATTGGTGCGCCTCATTCCTGGCTTCAGGTCTCATCGAGAGGTAGGGAAAGAACTGACGTTGAGGAACGGTTGCTTGCAGCGGGAATAGTCCTTCTCCGATACTGTATGCAAATACAGCTAAAAGGAGGAGACATGCTTAACACACCACGTTCTGGAGAAGCAGCCAGCGGAAACGGCCAACTGGGCGGGCATATCGCCATCCTGGGCCAGTCATCTGTAAGCTCGCGGTATCCCCTTCCCCTGATGGCCGGCGAGGTTAGGGCCGGCTTTCCGATCCACGCCGAGGCAGAGGTCGATCGTATTCTCGACCTCACCGAGCACCTGATACCAAGGCCGAGCGCCAGCTATTTCTGCCGTGCGAAGGGGGACAGCATGGTGGGATGCGGTATCTACGATGGGGATTTGCTCATTGTCGATCGCTCGCTTGAGCCGATCGATGGGGACGTTATCGTGGTGTGTCTGGATGGAGAGCTGACTTGCAAGCAGCTTGGCAAATGGCATGGCCAGCCGGCGTTATTGTCCGGCAACCCCGCCTATCATCCGATCGCGCTTAATGGCACCGATTGCGAGACATGGGGAGTCGTCATTCACAACGTCCACTCGCATCGCCGTAGAGGGCTGTGATGATTGGCCACTGTGACTGTAATAACTTCTATGTGAGTTGTTTCCGCGTGTTCATGCCTCAGCTACGTGGGCGTCCTGTTGGGGTATTGTCCTCGAATGACGGATGTTTGGTCGCTCGGTCAAATGAATTGAAAGTCTTGGGCGTACCAAACGGCATGCCCGCCTTTCAGCTCTCCCCTGAGGTGCGACGCCAAACGGTGCTGTTCAGCTCAGCGTATGCCCTGTTTGGTGAAATGTCGCGGCGGGTGGTGGCCACCATGCAGGCCCATACTGGCCCCGTGCAGGTATATTCAATTGACGAGCAATTCATCGACCTCTCCGGGCTCTCTATCGAGGCTCTGCAGGGCCATGCGGCTGAGCTGCGTCAAGAGGTCCAGCGTTCCACGGGGATACCTGTATCGATCGGGGTGGCGCCGTCTCGCACGCTGGCAAAGGTGGCCACGGGCATCGCCAAAAAGCAGCCTGCCTTCAAAGGCGTCTGTGTCCTTGAGGCTGACCATCCAGCTACCCTCGCCTATCTGGATCGCATGCACGTAACGGACTTGTGGGGTGTGGCCAGGCGAACAGGAGAGAAGCTGGAGCGGATGCGTATCCGCACAGCATTGGATCTGCGCAAAGCCGAGCCCAAAGAGATCCGCAAGCGCTTTGGGATTGTGCTCGAGCGTACGGTCTGGGAGCTGCGAGGGGTTGATGTAATCCGACTTGATGACATCGACCAGAAGCGTCAGAACATCATGACCAGCCGCACGTTCGGGAAGGCCACCGGCAACCTGGATGACCTACGCGAGGCGGTGCGGTCGCATGCCCAGGCTGGCGCGGAAAAGGTGCGGCGCCAGCAATCAGTCGCCCGGGCGATCATGGTCTTTCTCTCGACGCCACGGTTTCGCAGTGATCTTCCACAGGACTACCCCAGCCTCACCCTGCCACTGCCGATGCCTACCGATGACAGCCGTGTAATCGTCGGTGCTGCTCAGCGTGCCCTGGAGATGATCTATCGCCGAGGCTATCAGTACGCTAAGGCCGGCGTCATGATGATTGACCTGACTGATCGGGACGGTTTGCAGCTCGATATGCTGGATACCCAGGAGACCGAGGAGAGGCGTCAGCGGTCGGCAAAGCTCATGGGGGTGATGGATGCCCTCAATCGTGAGTTTGGCCGTGGAGCGGTCACGCTGGGGGGCGTGAGGAAGGATGAGCGATGGAGGCAGAGGAACACGCGACAGACACCGCGCTTTCTGACCTCCTGGAATGAATTACCCGAAATCAGGATGGGGTGAGGCCTGGCAGCACAGGCCGTCTCTCCGAGGTTGATCATTCCCCTACTTTCTTCCTTGGCGGGGGGAGAAGTCGCGCCAGAACGCGATCGGTGAATTCAATATCCCCCTCTGGCACCGTGCCGCCCTCCTCCTGGATGATCCACCTGAGGGCGGCATGCAGCATATAGACTTGCACCTGAGGAGGTACAGGGTATGTCCCTGCCCGCCACTCATAGAGACGGTTTGGGCGGTACTTGGTGCCCAGGTCGTGGTTAAGCTGGGCTAGGGCCTCTGCCTTGGTTTGCGTGCTGCCATTCGTGGCGACATGAAGCCAGGAATCAATGAGGTTGGGGGGTTGTGCCATTAAGGTTCATTTATTCAAGAATATGTAGTGAAAGGCCCTGCTCAGAAAGCCTCGCTTGGGGTGGTCTGGGCCTGCAGAGGATGCCGGCGCCAGCTCTGGCATTACGCCGCCTGCCTCTTCACCGCGGAAGTAGTTGGCCAATGCTACCTGTTTCTCAAGATACGTTGCCGAGACGGTGTTGGACAGGTCCGCGGCTTCTGCCGGATCAAGAACCGCTGAGTAACGGTCCACTTCCTCAGCGATCATTCTCAGGCCTTCCTGATTGAAGGGAAGCTCTGCGCCGGAGAATATCGCGGAGAGGATCGCTTGAAGCAAGCCAATGCTGGGTATCTCCCCTGGCTCCGTGCCAAAGATCCAGCTGCCCTCGATGTTGAAAAAGAATGTCTCCAGCTGCTCGTCGTATCCGGCTACCCCGCGTGATAGCCAATCATAGATCCCATAGCCGATTAGGTCTTCGAGTTCTTCTAAGTCTTCCTGACCTTCGCATGGCCTGTTAAGTACGTGATGGAACCCGTGTCGTGACATGTCTGCCTCCTTCTATTGGTGAGCCTACTGCGTCAGCAGCTTACTCGTAATCCCGAGCATTGCTCATGGCTTCCTTGGCTTCGTTCCGGGTTTCCCAGTCAGCCTCAGCAACCCAGCCATTGACCCGCTGGGCAACCACGTCCCAGCTTTCCCCTTTCATCAGTTGGTCGATCGCTTGTTGCTGTGCTTCCGGCTCGAGGTGGTCAAACAGGGTGTTCTCGCTAAGGTCGTTACGTGCTTCACTCGCGGTCATAGCCATGCTCGTTTCCTTCTGTGGTGGATTGTCTCATTGAATGTTGCCGCCGCTGCCTTGGCAGCACTCGCCCCTTTCCAAGCAGGCTAAGCGGCAGGGATATGCCTGGTGGAAATACCTGGAAACGCTATCCATCGTGTCCGCTACAGGTTTCCACGATGCTTAGCGTGGTGAGTAGCAAGTCGTTATCGGTGGCCTGAATGGCGGCAACGACATGGGAGCGGCCTGGAACGAGGGTCAGCCAGGCCGATCGGTGATTGACTGTGGTGAGCTTCAGCGTCGCCTGTGGCTGGCGGTCGATCGCGCCTAGTAGTTCCGAGAGAGAAAGGGTCTCCCATTCCGTTTCATTAACCCCCAGCGAAACCCGCTCCAAGGCATCGCCTTTCACGCTTCCTATACGCTCGCGTGACAGGCTACACAGAATTGCTCTGACCTGATCCGAGCAGGAGAGCCGTTTCTCAAGCGAAGCCTGATTCGGCTCACTTGCAAGCATTCTGGAAACTCCGCAAAGCCTGTTCACGGACCTCTGCAACCCAATCCCAATAAGGAAGGTTGGTATCCCCGTTCTCATATTCGAGCAGCCAGTCTTGACGAGGATAAAGAGGATGCTGCGGCCCACGCTGAGCGAGTGTGGGGATCGTTAGAAGATTGATCGGTTGATGCTGATAGGTTGGCATTGGAATGCTCGCTAATTCATGAAATGCGCTGGCGGCTCTATCACTGCCAGCGATTGGCTTACCAGTCGTAGAAAGGCAGTCCATCGGTAGGAGATACATCGGCATCGAACATGAGCCAACGAATGCCTGCCTTACGTGCCTCACAGGCCAGCCCGTTCAGTACAGGCACATCGTTGGAAACCCTGGCCAGCGGGTCATACTCGGTTCCGTCTTCGGTATGCCCTGCTGAAATGACGAACCATTCGCGGTGCGCATTCGCACCGTTGATTTCGCACCTGGCTAATAGGGTTTCCACCGTTTCCACCTCCTCCTGGGGAAGATGGCCAGTGGTCAGGACGATCATGCTTTCAGCCTGGTTGGTCTTGGCGGCAGACAGCGGGTGAGCCATTGGTTTGCCTCTCTCTCAGAGCTTTAAACGTGCCTCTATTATAGTCCTATATATAGGACTATTCCAGCATAAAACGCTGATATTGGTTGCCAGAGACAGCCCGAAATACCGGCGTCCATTAGAGATAGGGGAAGGGGGGTCACATACCAGCGCGCATACCTACTGGGTTGTTTCGCATGCGGAACATTTGCCCTACCGGATCAATCCGGTAGGGCTGTTTGGTCAAGCGAGTTATGGCACTCTTGATCGGCAGGCTGCTAATAAACTGAAAGGGGAAATGCTGTGTCAGAGTGGACGTGTGACGTGTGTGGCGGGCCGATCAAATCGGCGAAAGACGGCTGGGTTGAATGGCTCTTCCAGCATGGTGAAGCAGAGAAGGAGTACGGGCTGCGCCTTGTACATCATCGGCCTGCTTCACCGCGAGCCGATGGGTGCCAGTATGATGGTCGGCTCGAATACGCCCGGTCGAAAAGCTCAGTGAAGGATCTCGATCTAGAATTCTTTTCCTCTGCTGATGGCCTTATGCACTTGCTGGAGATGGTTTCTCAAGATCGGTTCGAGGACCGGGAGGAAATTTTACAAATGATAAAGAGGCTCCATGTGCCGGGTTACGAGAAAGCACATCGCCATCTTGAAGCTGCTGTGGCTGAGGAAGTGTTCGAGCCTAATTCACCGCCGAACTATCCTTTCCAGCATCAGATCCAGCTCACCAACGAGTGGCTTGATTCGCAGCGCTAACGACGCCGGTTGGGCTGACGCTGTTTCGCATGCGTAACAATTGAGCGGCACCAATGAAATCGGGCAGCACACCATTGAGGTTGCTGCCCGATCGCGTGCTGGGGACTGGCATTTCTTTATCTCGGCACAGTGTCCTGGTCATCGAGCGTTTCAGAGGCCGCGGAAAGGGAAGCCTCGGCAAAAGCTGCGGCGCTCTCACCGACTTCTTCGGGCGTGAGCTTACCCCCTCCCTCACCAAGCAGAATGGCGTGCATGGCTGTCATGGTGAAGGCTTCCAGCCTGGTCATGTCCAGCACGGACTTGTCGAACCGTGAGGTATTGAGATTGTCGTCAGCCATGTTGACCTCCTAAAGCTAAGCGGCCACTACCTGAGTGGCCGCGTATCGGATCAGATTCGTTCCCAGTCGCCACCGGCATTCTGGCAGGTAGTGACGTTCTGTTCACTGTCTTCGGGGCCACCAGTGACAGTGATGTGGTAATCAATGCAGGTACGGCCTTCACCATCGACATAGGGATCGCTCTTGGCGATGTTCTGTTTCATGTTGGCAACGTCCTCGAAACCCACCTCAGATTCACCCTGCAACGCGGTGAAAGCGCTACGCATCCCCTTGTCAGCCAGACCCAGCGCTGCCGCGCCAGCAGCACCGTAAGCGGCACCACTCATACCGGCCTTGCCGCCATTAACCATACCCTGGACACCTTGCATTTGACTGGCTGAGTCGGCACCGGCTGCGCTCGCGCTATCCGAGTCGCGCCCACCCAGCATATCGGCAACGCCAGTGATCGCGCTTACTGCTGAGTTTCGCAACATGGCAGATCCTTGCGGCGCTGCACAGCCAGTCGCCATAAGCAGGATTGAGGTAGCAGCCAGAGCCTTGATTGAGCGCGTGAAAGTCATTTTGTTCCCCTTTGTACCCTTGTTTTGATGATCTCAGGCAGACTGGCTTCCCAATATAAAAAGTATACTATACGACGATTTCTATTTAAAACACTACGAAGCAATCCCAGACACAGTATCCTCTGCGCAAACCAAAATTACCGCAAGCGCTTGGCTCCATACGCGCTTACGCGGCATCAGTTTTTCGTATCAAAAAGTCGTACTAAAAATTGTCGTCTAGTATAGTTAAGGCTGGTAATATGGACTCAGATACCCTAATCCAGAGCGCGCAGGACGAGCTTTCGCTCCTCTCACGGCTTGTCGTAGACCGGGCGACCATGCGCGAAGGCAACGGAAAACTGACACTGATCATCGACGAGGAGGGGGCGCGGTTACTCACGATGGAGCGGGTGCGCCAAGAGATTGAGTGCGCCGTTAAGAAAGTGTGGGGGCTGGAGGTGGCCTATGAGCGGGCTTCGTAACTCGCGTCAGGCCAGACAGCTTGTAAGGCGTCTTCAGCGCGACTGTGACCTGGAATGGCCGGGAGGCGCTGACAATGCGGTTCTGTTACACGACCGCACAGCCGGTCGCTGGGAACTCCATGTACTCGAAGGCCCCTCGCTACCTGTCATCTCTGGCCCTACCCCTCTTACCCACCTGCTGCGTGATGGGTTCGTCCTAATCCGCTGGCCGGATGACAGCATCGAGCTTTTCCACGTTGAAACGGCAGAATCACAATTGAGCCACCGGCTGCGAGAAGCGGAGGTGGCAGCAGCCGGGAGTTGAAGCCCATGACAAGCAAGACCACCTTCCGAGTCAGTCATCGAGCCCTGTTGGGCCACTGGTTGCTCGTTCCATTGGGGACAGCGTTGCACTTCGCACCACATGCCCCGTTCACCCTCGCTGGCGCTACAGCGCCCGTTCAGCTAACCAACATTCTCTCCTGGGCAGGGATGGGTTTGGCTGTCTGGGGGTTGCTCAACGTCGCTTATCAACGCCTTGCTCATGAGTACACCGTCGCTCCCGATCGCGTGATAGAGCGGCACGGCATCATCGCCAGGCGCGTAACGCCGCTGTTCATCCATCACATTCGTTCCACCGAGGTGAACCAGTCGATCCTGGGGCGCTTGCTGGGTTACGGAACGGTAGAGATGTCGGCGGCAGGCACCGGCACTAGCGAAGCTCGCTTCGATCGCGTGGCTAGCCCGTTGAAGGTCATGGCTTCAATCAATCATCAGCTTCAAAGCCCCACGGCTGGCACAGTGGAGGAGTAGTTAGATCATGGACTTGTCTACTGCCGATCTTGCCAGCGTATTGATCCCTGGCCAGAACATCATTTCGACCGATTGCCACCAGGCTCAGGAGTTGCTGCCCCACCGTCAGCTCCTCACTCAGGTATTTTTGAAAGCGATAGATGACCTGAAGAGCAACAACCTCAAGTATCAATTTTCGGCGGCTGAGTTTCTGGCTGGCCCGGTAGCCGAGGAGTACATCGGGCATCTCGGGTTGCCTGAGTGGACACCGAAGCTGGCGCTATTGATTCATGCTCGGTGCGAGCTTCGTACTTGCCTCGAGATACCTGAACAGTTGATGAAGACCCTCAGCCAGTATGCGCCCCTCATAGATGGGAGCACCCCGCCTCAGCGCGATTTGCCATAAGCGGTAATTCCCCCCACCATCGTGAATGATACTCGGCGGGCCGGATTGCCCGCCCGCCGATCCTATCCGTGTTTCCCTTGCCTCCTGGAATCCCAGCCTTTCCCTGGAGGCGTTTGTCTTAACGGAGTGTGCAATGTCGGATTTCCGTTCGACCCGTATAGGGGTAACGAATGCGGCGAGGCTACTCAACGTCGCCGTCAGCGAGCTGAAGGAGGCGGTTCGCAACGAGGCACCGATAAAAGGCGTGATGCCACCCAAGCCAATCGGCTACCTCGGAACGTCAGCGAAGGAAATGTATTTCAACGCCGGAGAGATCATGGACTGCGCTGAACAAATGAAAGCCTCTCAGCGATCGCGATAAGCGCTGTCACGTTCTACCGCCCTGTGACGCTGCTGGTTAGCATCGCCCCACCCTGGCCCACCAGCCATTCCTCTAGCGCCAGCAGCTTATCCTTGGGTAGCCTCACCTCGACCTCCACGAACTCCCGCTCTACTTCAGCCAGAATCCGCTTGGCGGCTTGAGAAACGGCCGCCCTGGTGACGCCATGTTTCTGGGCAGCCGCAGCGTATGTATCGCACACCTTAGTCAGAACGTCGATAGCGCCATCACACGCCCGTCCATTCATCCTTAGCCGCGCCAGAGCAGCGTAAATCTGCTTTGGGTTTATGTCATCTGCTGGCATGTTCTCTCCCTCAAATGTGTGCATTGAACACTTTTTGCTTGCTGTAAATAGATGGGTCGGGTTAAAGTGTTTACATCATAGCGAAGGCAGCCGGTCATCGTCATCTAGTCAGGGCGCAGGATACCCGCCACCTCGCTTGCCAATGATCACCAATAGGGAGCGGCACCATGATTCACGAAGCCATCGACAGCCACGCCAGCAGTGAATACCTCGGAGACATGGGCGAATTCTTTGCCCCAGCCTCGACAGATATGGTCGACGGCCTGGTTGGTCGCTACAACGCCATGCGTAGGCGCGTTGAAGAGGTAGCGGCACTGTTCGATGGTGACCGTAAGGGTGTGGTCAACTACTTCATCGAGGGCAACCGCAAGCATGACAACTCGCGGTACTCCTCATTGTCTGCGGAGAACATCTTTATCGAAGAAGGCGCGATCGCAGCGCTGAACGCGGAATACTGGGATCAGGCATTGAAAATGACCGATGTGCTGGACTTCATGCCGCAGAAGCGCCGTAGCGAGTGGTGGGAGCAGATACGGGAGATGAAAACCCCAGACTTCACCGAGGAGACTGTCAGAGCAACGCTGACCGAGCTGCTGATGATGCGGGGGACGTTCTTTGCTGAGCGCGTCGACGGCATATTCCGCGCCCTGAGCCGTGAGCACGTCACCAATCGCCCCGAGGGTTTCTACAAGCGGATGATCCTCAACTACGTCATCACCTCCTATGAGACGGTAAATCATGATCAGGCGGGCCATATCAATGACCTTCGCTCTGTCATCGCAAAGTTCATGGGCCGGGATGAGCCCAACTGGCAGGCTACCAGTCGCCTAATAGACATCGCTCGGCGCACCCCCGGCCAGCGCATGATGGTTGATGGCGGTGCCTTGTACCTGAAGGTCTTTAAGAAGGGCACGGCACATCTTGAAGTGCATCCCGACATCGCCTTCCGCCTCAATCAAGTGCTGGCGCATTTGTACCCGGCTGCGATTCCGTCTGAGTTCCGTACCCCACCGAAGCGTAAGCCTAAAGACTTCGTGCTGATGGAGCGCCCGCTCCCGTTTGCGGTGGTTGATCTGCTCGGCTCCATGCGCAGTGTGCCGACCCGTTGCCCCAGCCACCTCCGTCATCTCGAGACAAGGGCACCGAAGACAGAAAATCCTTGGGCAATTGAGTTCGACTATGGCGCGAAGGACAAGACAGCGCTGGCAGAGGCAGAGCAGGTTCTCAAGGCTATCGGTGGGGTTAAGGTATTCAGTGAAAACGGCGCAGCGTCGTGGTTTGAGTTCGATTACCACACCAAGCCGATCCTTGATGAGATTGTTGCCAGTGGCTGTATCCCCGACCACAAGAGCCACCAGTATTACCCCACCCCGGAACGCCTGGCGCGTGAGGTCGTAGAATTGGCCGAGGTCAACGACCAGGATACAGTGCTGGAGCCCAGTGCTGGCCAGGGTCACATCGCTGACATGCTCCCCAAGGATCAGACCACTTGCGTCGAGCTGGCGGACTTGCATTGCAAGGTGCTGGCCGCGAAAGGGTATCGTTGCCATCAGGCCGATTTTCTGGACTGGGCAAATACGGGCCGTAGCTTCTCGAAAGTCGTCATGAATCCGCCGTTCAGCCAGGGGCGTGCCCAGCATCATCTTGAAGCCGCGGCGGGTTGTGTCACCCCTGGCGGTCGCCTGGTGGCCATACTCCCTAGCTCTATGCGCGGCAAGGATCTCCTGCCGGGATGG
>JACLAD010009365.1_pt1 | contig 27227 bp, 23 predicted proteins | sample 8027901 | NCBI WGS metagenome assembly JACLAD01 (sample SAMN15725071, study PRJNA655200) | protist metagenome | isolation source: fluorescence activated cell sorting (FACS) single amplified genomes of... | place: Spain: Blaines Bay Microbial Observatory, Mediterranean Sea | collected 2016-07-05 | reverse complement strand
CTTTATGCCGAGCCTGACAAGACGCTCGCCGGGGTGGCGAACTTCCTCTCCGATCCGCGCCGATCGATCGAGGCGACATTGACCGCCATGATGCACACGCCGCATCTGGGGGAAGACGGTATCCATCCGGTTGTCGCGAGCGCGGCCCGCGAATTGCTCAACAAGTCGGAGAACGAACGCTCCGGGGTGCTCTCGACCGCCATGTCGTTCCTCGGGCTGTACCGCGATCCGGTAATCGCCCGGGTCACCCGTCATTGCGAATGGCGGATCGCGGACCTGGTGGCACAGGGCCGACCGGTCACACTCTATCTCGTCGTCCCGCCGTCAGACATCAGCCGCACCAAGCCGCTCATCCGGCTCATCCTCAACCAGCTCGGAAGACGCCTGACCGAGGATCTGCAGGAGGGTGCCGATCGCGAGCGGCTTCTCCTTATGCTCGACGAGTTCCCTGCCTTGGGCCGGCTCGACTTTTTCGAAAGCGCGCTCGCCTTCATGGCGGGGTACGGCATCAAGGCCTTTCTGATCGCCCAGTCATTGAACCAGATCGAGAAAGCCTACGGGCAGAACAATGCCATTCTCGACAATTGCCATGTGCGGGTGTGCTTTGCGACCAATGACGAGCGCACTGCCAAACGCGTTTCGGAATCTCTCGGAACCGCAACCGAGACCAGGGCGATGCGCAATTATGCCGGACATCGGCTCTCGCCCTGGCTCGGCCACTTGATGGTCTCGCGCTCGGAGACGGCGCGCGCTCTACTGACCCAAGGCGAGATCATGCAGCTTCCCGACACCGACGAAATCGTGATGCTCGCAGGCGTGCATCCGATCCGTGCCAGGAAAGCGCGCTACTACCGCGATCCCCGGCTCAGCAAACGGGTAGAGCGTCCGCCAACGGTCGAAAAGTCGGAGTTCGCGCCGGACGAGGGCGAATGGCACGGGAGACATGTGACCCCGCCTTCGCATTCGGAGAAATCACTGACCGGGTCTGAAGAGTACGAGGTCGATGATTGCCAGTCCGATGGCGGGATCCGCCAATCGCCCGGCCTGCCGGAATACGAGGATGTGGCACCGCCGCCCATGGCAACTCCCAACGAATTTGAGTTTGACGACCGTAGCGACGAGGATCAGGCAAACCGCAATCGCAGGATGGCCGAGCGGATGCAGGCCAATGCGCGGCGCGCTGCACTCGATCCTGGCGACGGGATCGAGCTATGAGCAAGGGCAACCGTATCAAACACACCTTTCGCTTGCCGCCAGCCCTTTCCAGGCAGCTTGCAGACTATGCCGGCCGCAAGCGCGTCTCGCAGGCTTCGGTGGTGGAGGCCGCCATTGCCTCGTTCCTGTCACCCGATGGATCGGAACGCATGGAAGCGGCCTTCAGCCGCCGTCTCGACCGGATAACCCGTCAGATCGGCAAGCTCGACTATCATATCGAGGTCGGGAATGAGGCCTTCGCGCTCTATCTCAGGCGATGGTTGGCGGTGACCCCGGCAATCCCGGCCGAGGCCAACGCTGCCGCACGTGCCGATGCAGAAAAGCGGTTCGACTTCTTCGTCGAAGCGCTCGCGCGGCGCATGGAGACCGGCAGGCATCTCGCTGACGATCTTATTCGCGCGGCTCCGGAACCAGAGCTTGGTGAGATTGAGAAGGCCGACTGAAGCGGCCCGGAGCCTCCGGGGTAGCCCTGACAGAGGCCTTCGATAATCCGGCAGGGAAATTCAACCAATGGAGGAGAGGGACGCTTTCTTGGGTGTGCCGACGCACCTGCAGGAATGCGAGGGTGCAACCATTCCAAGTGCTTGCTAAAGGTCCAGTAATGCGCACCGAACTCGATCATCTGCCTCCGCAAAAGCAACGCGAACTTGAGCGCGTGGTGCAGCTGATTTTCGAAGAATTCGATGATGCCTTTGCGCTCGCCAAGCACGAGTGGAAGAAGGCCGGTCGCATCCTGAAGGTCATTCTCTATGGTAGCTATGCGCGCGGCACATGGGTCGACGAACCTCACACCGCCAAAGGCTACCAGTCGGATTACGACCTGCTCATCATCGTCAACGACAAGCGCCTCGTTGATCGGGTGAAATACTGGTCGAAGCTCGATGAGCGGCTGATGCGCGAATACGGCGTGACGAAGACCCTCAACACCCCGGTCAATTTCATCGTTCATACCCTGCAGGAGGTGAACGACGGTCTCGCGCACGGACGCTATTTCTTCATGGACGTCGCGAAAGACGGGATCGCGCTTTACCAATCCGACGACACTGAGCTCCACACGCCGAAGCCCAAGACTGCCGATGAAGCGCTGGCAATGGCGCAGGAGTATTTCGACGAGTGGTATCCGAGTGCTCTAGTCTATCTAAAGACTGCGAGGGGGCTTTGGGACGAGGGCCGGACAAAGGAGGCCGCCTTTATCCTTCATCAGTCTTCTGAAAGACTATATCACACGGTTCTGCTCGTATGTACCTTCTACACCCCACACGTGCACAACCTCGGTTTCCTTCGCACCCAGGCGGAGCGGATCGACCCTCGACTGACCTATGTCTGGCCGCGCGACACCAAACGCGATCGCGCCCGCTTTGAAAAACTCAAGGAAGCCTACGTCAAGGCGCGTTACTCAAAGCACTACCGCATCACGCAGGAAGAACTCGAATGGCTTGGCGAACAGGTCGAGGAACTCGGCCGCGTAGTGCACGAGGTGTGTTCGGAGCGGATCAAGCAACTGTCAACGCAGGCTGCTAAACTGTGAAAGCGTTCCTTTAACTTCTTGATCGGGAGTTAAGGTCCAATCTTGTGGTTTGACCCGATATCATGATCCGGAACAAGGAGGGTAAGTGCGCTCAACTCAACCCGGTGGTGGACCACCTCGCCATGCTCGGGACCAATTTTCAACTCAATTGGATCGCGTAACGCTCGCAGAATTGTGGACGTGTTGAGATCTTCAGGTCGGAGGTACCAATCGGTTCGGTAAGGCTCTTTTGTGTGACCATCGAAATACTCGACTTTCGCGCCTTCCGTAATTGCCTTGCGAATGGATTCGCCAACGACCGGGACTTCGGAGTATTCCCAGCCATCGAACATCGCTTCGTTGGTGAAGACGACTGGCTGGATAAACTTGATGGCCTCAGCGATTCGCCGGTTGGAAATTGAAGCGAGCAATTTGGGATCTTCGGTCAAATGCCTCGCTGCCAGCTTCGCCTGACGACAACCACGCTCGATAGTTTCCCGGTTTTTCCAATGATCATACGGGTTCAATCCGGAACCCGTCAGCGCTTTTATCTCGACCACCAAAAGAAGGTCGCCGCGAAGCAGGAGCAAATCTACTTCCGTGAGCGCCTTGCCCTCGGACGAGAACTTTATGTTTCGCGCTATGGTGTTCCAGCCTGTGTCACCAAACCTTTGCGCCAGGAACTCTTCCCAGATCTCCCCGAATTTGCGGCCACTTTCACCCCCTTTGAGGAATAGCTCACGCACATGTTCGGTCCAGCTGTCTGCGTCGCCAAACAGAAGGCTAATGGCGGAGCCTTCTGATGATCGGACAAACGGCGTTTTGAGAATATCCCAGTAGCTATTGGCGGGCATCTCGATGGTCAGCAGGAGCAACGCATCGTGCGCTGCCTGCTCCAGGTTTGGATCGGCTATGTCGGCGATGAGTTCGTCCATGCTGATCCGGCCGTCGAACGATCGCCGAGCGCGAGGGCCCATACGCTGGGACGTCATTTTCAAAGCTGCAGCATTTACGCGAAGCGCGATCGCCATGTGGTACAAAATCTGAAGCCTAGGTTCGGCTTGTGTCGCGGCAACCAGAAGATCATCATTTGCATCGATTTTGAGCAGTAACCGCTTCAGAACGAGCTCAAGCCGCGCGAAGTCGTCCGGTTCCGGCGGCCCTCGGTTGGCCCTTGCGAACGAGCGCATCAGTGCGTTGTTGACGACTCCAGCGCCACTCGCCGCGAGGGCTTCGCGGACAAACCGGTCAATACGATGACCAGAAAGGATCGCAGTCATTCTTCGGCGGATTGCGAAAATTCTGATAAGGTGGAGTCGCATATCTGCGATGTCGAATTGAAAAATTTGTGCTTGGGAATCGTGTGATGTCACGACGAAATGGCCAAAGCTGGCGCTATCAAAGGCATAGTCTAGGGCAGTCAGCTGGCTGGCTAGGCGGGTAGCCTCACGAAATGGCTTGCTTGCTCGGGCCATCGCATCAGGGCGTCTGAGGTCGATGTCGCCTGCCCGGCTCCATGCCGTATTGAGGACACGTGCAACGGCAAACGCCAGATCGTTTGAGTGTCCTGACGCGGCATGGAGCCGCCGAGCATTCTCGGCGACAGTTTCCGGAACAGGATCGTCTTCAAGAAACTCCGGCCAATCGGGTAATGCCTTGCGAAACAAACGCATAGCCACTTCGACAAGTTGCCGCTTCGACAATTTGGGTAACCGTGCGACCTCGGCTTCGAGCTTGGTCCCTATATTCTCGCGTGCCGACGCGGCGAAAAGGCTAAGACTGACATACCGCTTGAATTCGTCCAAAGCCGGAGCTTCAAGGCACTGTCCGGCAGCGTCCAGCAGGACGGCCGCTATTTCGTCGCGAACGCTCTCATGTGCCCGGACGAGAATTTTCGCGCGTCGGCAGCCCGTGATCAGCTGTCGCGAGGGGCGTTTTCGGACCTCGATCTCGAATTCCGCAGCCTTGGCTCCCTCGGCCAGCTGGACTAGCTTTCTGACCAACCTCTGGACCTTACGGTCATTGGGAGCCTGCGCCACGTGCTCTGCCTCGCGTCAGCCGTTGAGAAAGTCGTCGAGCGCGATTTGCTCGCCCAATTGCTTCTCGAGTCGGTTGGCGATGCCATTCGCCTTGCGTTCGCTGACAAGGTCGCCTTGATACAAAAACAGATCTCGAACTAGGGGCATCCTTCCCGGGCGAAGTTGATGTGAGACCGGATCAAAGAACAGATCTGAATAGGGGCGGTTGGAGATCTCCGTTTCGATATCGGAGAAGTAATCCACTCCTTCTCTAATCCGTTTGAGCGCGAGGCGCTTGATCTTGGCCGGATCAGCGTTCTTCCCTTCGATTGCTACGGCGCCATCCCAGTCAATCGAGGCAGCAACCAGCTCAGCGAACATCAACAATCCGCGCGGGCGGAAAAGCACATGCCCACCATCCAACTTTCTGTGCTTTGTGATGATCTTCTCGGCCTCTTTGGCATTTAAGGCCTCAGCGACAACTGAAAACTTCTTCGCGGTCTCGCTTAGGAACGCCTCGGCGCAGGCCAGATAGACCTCAAGCCATTCGTCCTTGGGCCTGTTAAAACGAAGGCGATCTTTCTTATTAGCGTTACTTTCCTTGGGCTGGTTTTCCACCAGAGCCATGAAGATCACTCTGAAGCATTCGTAAAGCGTTATGATCGATGTGAAGGATTTTGTGTCAGACGGTGTGAGCGCTGCGTTCGATTTCAATGAGACGAATTTCTCTCTATTCCAGGCCTTTAGCTCTTCGACCACATGCCGGCAGGAGATGGCCATGACGTCGTCCTCGTCGAGCGCGATAATCTCACTGATTTTCACATTCACCGCCCGCTTGTTTAGCGTTGTGAAGAGACGCCTCGAACGCCGGCGCCCATCTTTCGTCGGCTCGTGCCCAATCATGATCACCGACAATTCGTCGTCCGGGATATCGCTTTCATTATCATCCCTAAGGCGTTTGAGAACCTCGATGATCCCGCTGAGCCGATGCTGACCATCAAGCGGAAACAGAGTTTCGTTGCCCGAAAGCTCGAGATATCCGAATGCCTGGGACTTGGAGATGTCCAGTTCGGGGAGTTCGCCTCCTGTTCGTCGGCTTACGTCGAACTCATGAAATCGCGGCGCTCCCTCGTACACTGCGACAATCATCGAAGGAAAAAAACGCTCATCGACCTCCTGGATGTAGTCGGCGATCTTGGATGATCGTTCACCTTTGATTTCACGCTGTATCAACTCGGATAGCTTCTTGTTGTCGTAGAAGTCCGGAACAAGGTTGATGTAGCGAGCTGCCTCCGAGAATTTCATCAAAGTTGAGTAATAGGCCCATTTGCCGATCCTCCCCTTTAGAGAGGGAAGGTATAGAGGCGGATTTTGCCTGTTGGTTTTCGCCATGTCAGTTCCTCAGGATTTCAACGACACGGCGCACATGTGCCGAGAAGTCCATTTTGCTGCAGACCGGAATGATTGCATCCGAAAGATCGTTTTCGAGTTTGCCCAGTTCGGCGCGGTCCCAATCTATGCTGGCAAAGCAGAAAACGAGATCGTCTGGCCAGCGTTCGAAGAGCCAGGCGAACTTTTGTCGTTTGGCTCCGCGGCGTCTCGCTCGCAGATACTCTTTGTATCGCCTTTGTAGATTGCCAACCGTCCCTTCCCGGCCCGCACCGCTCTCGCCGATGTAAACGATAATGCTATGATCAGGCATGATAGTTTCCCGGAGCTTTATCTTGAAGGCATAGATCCCGGCCGTCGCAGGTATCTGATCCACTGAGTCCTCGACGAACGGGACTTCTGTCCACTCAAAATCGGCAACTCCTTCGACAGCTCGCCAGGCATCTGGCCAGAGATAAACTGGAATCTCATGGTCACGAAAGAAGTCGGCGGGACCCTTGAGCTCAGACGCTCGGGCCGCGAGATCAAAGACGTCTGAAGTCACTTTCTAATTGCTACCCTGTGGCTGCGACGCGTCGTTCTACTGAGTGCCACCAAAAGCTCAAATTGCAGACTACGCGAGTGGCTGTGCATATCGTGTCGATAATTGTCCACCTGCTTTGTCCGTTCAGAATGGATCCCGCTTTAAATTTCAGTTCCTGCGTTGCCCCTCAGGGCTTCGTTCGACGAGATAAGCCAACCAGAATCTTGATTGTCCGAAAATCTCGGATGACCCATTGGTTTTTCTATTGGAAACAAGCCTCATTATTCTCCGCCAAAAGGTGCTGCTTTCCGTGCTGCAAAACTGTTCTCAAATGCGTAGTGTGCCTGCGGTTCAAGAACCATGCGGCGGCCTTTCGTTTTCCCGAGAAGGGTGGCGGGACACTGAACTTGGAAGTGATCTGGGACCCTCGCTTCGCATCTCAGCCAAGCGAGCTTGTGCAACAACCAAGAATTTTCCTAGGAAAGATCACGCTGTAGTTGTCGACTCTTAAAGGGTCTGTCAGCAAAATAATTGCGAAGGGGGCAATTTGATGCCGATCTCTGAAGCAGTAATTCGAAGTGCAGTTGCGCGCTATGACCGCGAACGCGACCGCTACATCAAGCTGGCAGCCCGGGTTGCCGACATCTGCCGCGCCAGCATCGTCGAAGGCAACGCAATCCGCGCGCAGATTACTTCGCGCACAAAAACGGTGAGGAGCTTCGAAGGCAAGTTGCGCAGGTTTGCCAAACACCCCGACAAGAATTTTGAATCTGTCGATGAAGTTTTTGAGAAGATCGGCGACTTTGCAGGCGTGCGGGTGGCGACCTATCGGCCAGAAGATGAGCCGCGTGTCGCAGACGCAATCGAGGAGCTGTTCACCGGTCCAGACGACGGCCCACTCGACATCGACCCCAAGGACAAGCTCGACCCGGCTTCATGCCAGTTTTATAGGGCAACGCATTGCCAAGTTTACCTGCGCGATGAAGAGCTGGTGGGCGACTACGGGAACCTGCGCGGCGCAAGCTGCGAAGTTCAGATCTGCTCGATGATGGCGCACGTCTGGAACGAGATCGAACATGACATCGGCTATAAGCCGGAAGGTGGTGGTCCAGGAGACGCCGAGCGCGGACTTCTGGAAACCCTTGGACATCTAACGCGGTCTGGTGATGCTGCCATTACTCAGTTGCTGGCCGCCAACTATGCACGAATGACCGCCCAGACGGGCGACTTTAACGACGTCCACGATTTTGTTGCGCGACTTCGCACCCATTTTCCAGAAGCCGATCTTTCCGTGAATGCTGGTCAGGCATTCGATGAGGCGACTCTACTCGGCCTCACGTCTATTGACAGCATCAAGCAGGCACTTGGGGATGAGGCGCTTGATCCGGCTATCGCAACGGCGAGGATTGCGGAGTTCAACAAGTTCCTGGAGAATACAGGCAGCCCCGAGCTAGCTCTAAATGCCGGTTCGGCTGACCTGCTGCTCATTTCGATGCTCGCTACCTTTCCGGCCGAAATTCAAGAGAACCACCCGGTCGGACGCGGGAAGGGCAGGCCAGCTCGAATTTACTATCTTGTTCAGAAATTCAGAGAGTATCTGGACACGAAGTCTGCGGAAAGAGACGCTTCCTAAATTATGCAACGCGCTCTCGAGCCATCCCTGAGTCAGCAAAGTGCGACGAGCAGTTCGAGCTCCGGGTCGTCGATCGCCATGGGCGGCGAAACCGAAGCGAGAAAGCTGAGAGATTGCCGCATTGCCGACATTGTTGCAGAAAACGACGTCTCGGTGAGGCTTGCAAATTCGATCGCTCAGGCAGAAGCGCTCAACAAGCTCCCTTTGGCAACAATTGGAGAGTATCTCGACGCCGGCAATCAGGCGTCCGCCATCATGATGGGCCGAGTTCGCAACTTCGGTCGAAAGTCGGCGCGAGAGCTCGAAGAATTAGTAATCGCCGAGTGCTCAGATTGGAACTCGCGCAGCAATAATTGCTCGGAGAAATTAATTGGTGACGTAGAAGAACGACGATCAAACCTGTTGCCATTGATCGTCGGTGACACGCTAGGAGAAATCGCCCAGTCAGAAATTATATCGACACGGCTCGCCAACGTACTGAAGCGTCCAGAGTTTGCGGATGTCACATTGATCGATGCCTTATCGAACAAGGAGAAGATTGCCGCTCGCCTGCTACGGTCGAAAAACTGTGGCCGAACCTCCGTTAAAGAGTTTCATACGATGTGCGCCAAACACGTGAGCCTCCGGCTTCGAGAGTCTGGGCTCGCAGAAGAGGAGCTCGAAAGAGCCATCTCAATTCTTTTGCTTGGCGAGATAAGTTCGGCAAGATCGGCGACCCCGGCTGGCGTAGCAATCGCGGTAGGTAAGGCAGCGGACCTGCCACCGGACCATCAAAGTCTAGCAGAACGCCTAGATTGGCTTCTGGAAGAACTGGACGAAAGAGCTCGCGACATCGTGCGTCGACGAAACGGAATTTACCAAGATTGTCCCGAAACACTGGATGAAATTGGCAGATCCTATGATGTGACGAGGGAACGAATTCGCCAGATAGAAAGCAAATCTCTAAAGCGTATAAATAAGCGGATTCGCCGTATCCCGATAAGCGAGCTTCTTAATGCAGAGGCGAGCTTGCAATGGCACGTGTTGTCTGGAGGCAAGCCCACCCTTCTGATCGACGAGCTTCACGAACGTCGTCGCCGGCTCAGTCCGTACGTTTCGCTAGCCCTCGACATAACAAAAACTTCCATCTCGAGTTGGCTAGACCAGATCGCAAACAAGTTCCCATTGGGGTGGAGCGAATCTGCAGAGAATTCTGTTGCAATTGAGGAAGCCGCTGCTTGCCTTGAAAGGGCAATCGGAAAGGTGCCGCTTCCGCGCGGGGCGGGCGCATTCGAAGGTTGTGACTCTTCAGAAATAGTAGCTGCTTGTGAACTCATTTTGGGCCACCCCGTGTATCTAGGATACGTGATGCCCGCGCGGGTCGGAGCTAGGCTTGCCCGCCTCGTGGGCTTGCATTCGCTATTGTGCGAAATCGGGCGACCCGCCCAAGTTGAAGACTTTCTGCTCGACTATCATTCGCGATTTCCCGACGACCTTTGCAGTGTGCGCGATGCCGAGATCGTCATGACCGCAGCGCCGCATCTCTTTGTTGAAATTGAGGAGGGACGCTGGCACGCGATTGGTGTCCCGGGTTCATCACCCGGCGCCGCCCTGGTCCAGGCCAAGGCGATGGTCCCGCCAACAGAAGAGCCCGGCACCATCGCGCATGCTCTGCAAATGACTCTGCGGCGGCGCGGCCCCACCAAGCTGGGTGATCTACTCGACGATGCCGACGATATCTTACCAGAGGGCCGATCAATCAACAGCATCGGGCCGGTTCTGCTGACTCGGCGAGAACTCTTTGTCCGTGCGCTGCCCGGCGTATACGCCTTGCCTGAACAGGTTCCTGATAAAGATGAGCTGATTGCTTCGCACCTTGGCCAGTTGTTCAACACCAACCAGGCCCGTCTCTATGCATTAGCTCGCTACTCCGGGGAGAGCAGGGATGTTTTCCCATTCTGGAGCGCACGGTCCGAGTATGAACTCTGTCGCTGGGCTCGACACTCAGGTGGCGGAGAGATCTTCAGCTCCCTACTTGCAATCTCTGAAATCGAACTTTGGCCGATTCCGGGAAGTGAAAAAACGCAATGGCATGAAGTCAGGAGACGGCAAGGCACGTTTCGTCTTGGCACCGCTCTGCGACACGCGAGTGCTTATGACCGTCCTGATCTCGACCGGGTTCTTGCAGCATGTATCTATGCCAAGCTATCCGGGTCACTGAATTGGATGGCCGCTAATCGCTTAACCGGAAGGAAGATCGATTCACACGGAGGTGCGGGCCTTGTCGCCTTGCTTGTACAGCTTGGCGTCCTCGAAGAACCCGAGGCAGAAGGTTACCGCTGGCAAATGCCACACCGTGTGACAAAAGCAGCAGAAACGATCGGCCAGCTTCTGGCCGAACGACTTGCAAAAGATGGGGCGCTTCAATGGGAAAGCGACTTAGGGGAGGATCTCGTTGCGAGTGTTCAAGCATCCGAGAGGACGCGCCAATGGGTCAATGCGACAGAGGTAATTTCGATGGTAGGCTCGTTCGGCAAAGGCGAGCCTGAGCCAGGCGACGATCCCGTTGATACCCTCCTGCAGGAACACAAGCGGGTCCGAGAGGCCGATCGCCGCGAAGCAACACTTCAGTGGTTGCTAGAAGACTAGCAATGATCAAATCACGTTGGAAAGCACTTCTCAATTGACTTCGGATAGCACGGGACCTGTCGCGCTCAAGGCGCACTATCGAAGTGGCCGAGACGATTTGGCGACTGATTTCTTCCGCCCTTGTCTCAGAATGGCGTCGTCCTATCGGCGGGCCGCCGGCTATTTCTCAACCTCCGCGCTACTGAGCTGGACCGACGCCTTGCCGCGTGTGGCGATTCAAGGTGAACTCCATGTCCAGATTATTGCTTCTCCGGAACTCTCTGTCACTGATTCCGATACCTTGCGGCGCCTCGACTCTCCTGAACAGGTCGCGGAATATCGCACGATTATTGTCAATCGGATCCTTGAGGAAATCGTCGCCCTTCTGGATGATCCAAGCGATCAGGCATTACGCGCCCGAGTTTTTACCTGGCTGGTCGCCAACGAACGCTTGCAGATCAAATTCGCATTCCCGGACCATGTCGAGCAAGCTGGAATCTTCCATGAGAAAATCGGTGTGTTCGACTTCCCCGGAGGTGGCCAGGCAGCATTTACTGGCTCTGCGAATGAAACGATGGGCGGACACCGTCGCAACTACGAATCAATCGACGTCTATCGATCTTGGATTCTCGGAGAACAGGATCGCGTTCGGACGAAATGCGAGCAGTTCGACGAAGCTTGGGACAATATGGCCAAAGGTTTGAGCGTTCTTGAGCCATCCAGTGCCGTACTTCAGAAGCTTCGCTCCAAAGCGCCATCGCGGCCTGCAGATCGCCCGACGACTACTGCAGAGGCTGAAGCTCCAGACCCGCGATGGAGACATCAGGAAGAAGCAGTAGATGCCTTTCTTGAAAAGCGTGCCGGTATCCTGGAAATGGCAACGGGGACCGGCAAGACTCGGACTTCTCTCAAGATCCTTACTTCGCTGATAAGTTCGTCGGCGATCGATGCAGCGATCGTCACGATGGATGGGACCGATCTCCTGGACCAATGGTCGGGGGAGCTTGAACAATGGAATTTCGAAGGCGGGCCTCGGTGGTTAATCTATCGGCATTTCGAGAGGCATCATGAACTTGGCGAATTTGCGCTTGACCCCAAGCAATCCTTGATCGTGATTTCTCGTGGCCAGTTGCGCAAGCTTATCGATCGGCTACCGGATAGCGCCAAGCAGCGCATGCTGATCATTCACGATGAGGTTCATGGTCTAGGCATCCCAAGTCTCGTCGAAGCGCTTCATGGTCGTCACCAAGTTTTCCCGTTCAGACTCGGGCTCAGTGCAACTCCCGACCGCGCGTATGACGAGACTGGCAATGATTTCATCAAGGCAGAAATCGGCCCGACTCTTTTCCGCTTCCCCATTGAGACAGCGATTTCACGGGGCGTCTTGAGCGAGTTCGACTATCTACCATTGGAATACGATCTCACGTCCGGGGACCGCGATCGACTGCAGGCGGTTTACGCCAAGAAAGCTGCGCGTCAGCGTGACGGCAATCCCATGAGCAAAGAGGAATTGTGGACTGAGATTGCGAAAGTCTACAAGACAGCCGAAATGAAGCCTGACGTCTTTGAAAACTATCTCAGGAATAATCCTGCGGTTTTGGAGCGTTGCATCCTATTTGTTGAAACGAAGGCCTATGGCGAGCCAATTCTGGAATTGCTGCATAAACATACACACCTCTATCGCACTTATTATGCGGAGGATGATCGCGAGCACCTTGTAGAGTTTGCACGAGGCGAGATTGACTGTCTCATTACTTGCCATCGAATTTCGCAAGGGATCGACATTCGGTCGCTCAACACTGTCGTACTGTTCGCCTCAGCCCGCGCAAAACTTGAAACTATTCAACGGATCGGGCGCTGCCTGCGGGTAGACCCGTTCCAACCAGAGAAGCGGGCGCTAGTGGTCGATTTTGTTAGACCAGCTGGCCCAGCGGACCCAGTACCGAACGCCGATCAGGATCGCTGCGCGTGGCTGTCCGAGCTCGCGACAGTACGAAAAGGAGATCATCATGGCGCTTGATTCTGCGCTGATCGAAGCACTTCAAAAAGCCGTAAACGAAGTTGGGCAACCAAAGTCCGTGGCCGATCGTCTTATAGCATGGCTGAAGTCGCTCAGTGACGGCGAAGCGAGTGAGGATCTGAACCTGCAGTTTTACGAGAATGTACTCGCGGAACTGCAAGTCGGAGGCGTGAAAGATGCAGATTAATCTTGCCGGGTGGGCAAGCAGCGGCTTGCGTTGTCCTGATGTAGAGATTTCGCTGATCTCAGATTCTGGCGAACCTGCGGAAGTCGCGCTTGTCCAGATGCCCAATGGGACAGGTAAAACCACCACCCTTGAAATGCTGCGCGCCACCCTGACAGGTTCAGCCACGGAGTGGGATCCGGACAAAGTTCGCGAATACCGACGCCCGGGCGCAGAGAATGGCTCCGGACAATTTCGAGTTACCCTCCTAGTGGATGGAAGGCCACTTACGATCGAGCTTATCCTCGATTTCGAAGATGGTGGCGCGTCTTATCGGACCACAACACCGGGCAGCGGAGGTGTTGTCGGTAGATGGAAGCCACCACCGTCGATGTTGAAGTTCCTCACCGCGGAGTTTCTCAGTCTATTCATTTTCGACGGTGAGTTTGCCGACAGGCTCTTGGCGCAAAACGCAGGTTATGCCGATCAAGCGATCGACGCGTTGTGCCAACTCTATCTGCTCGATCAGGTTGCAGATGTTGCCGAGGATCAATGGCAACGTCGGACGAGCCAAGGTGGTCCAAAAACAGCGACCGGACTAGCAAAGTTTCATACCCAGCGTGATGCACTTCGTAAGAGGAAGGCCGACCTCGAGAAGGCACGCGAACGCGCCCAAAAAAGGATCGATGAAGACTCCATCACGATTGCTGATCTCAAGAAGAAGATTGCGGACCGTCTGAGCAGCGTCGAGACCACGCAAAGTCAGCACGCTGAGGCGCAGCTTGCCCTGCAATCGGCAAATTCCGACGTCAGCCGGGCATCGGCAGAGGTCATGGCCCTTGTTCGCAAGCCGCTTGCTCTCCATCCCAGCTTTTCGGTTGCTCTGGTGGACCTGAAGGAAAACCTCGACCACCTGAAACTGCCCGAGAACACTTCGGCCCAGTTCTTTTCTGACCTTGTCGAAGAGCCGGATTGTATCTGCGGCAGGCCCATGAACGAGGTCGCAAAAAGCGAAATCACGAAACGCTCGAAGGGTTATCTCGACTACGAGGAATCTGGCACGATCAATGCGCTAAAGAAAGACATCGATATGTTCGTATCGGCGTCTGGCGAAGCCTCGGCAAACGCTCAATTGCAAAGCGCATTGGCCGATTTGGCGACTGCGCGGCGAGAGCAGCGCGGAGCGGACCAAGTCCTGCGGGCGCTAGCCAAGAAGCTTATCGATGCTGGAGACGAGCAACTTAAAATCTGGGAAGCGACCCTTGAGAGCAAGGTTGCAGACTTCGACAAATTCAGAGAGCTGCTCCAGGAAATCGATGCCCCCAGCGAGGAAGAGACCGGTGGGCCAATCATGTCGATCAAGCTGGTCGACAAAAAACTCAATGAAGTTGGTGAGAAGATTGCGAAGATAACCCAGACAGTCGCGCTTAAGGAGCAAACCGACCTTCTCAACGCCATTCTGGCCCGGGCAGCCGAGTTAGCCCGGGAGCAAATTCGCGGCGATCTAATCGAGGAATCGAACAATCGCCTTGAGGTAGTGCTTGCCAACGATCCGCTGCGCATTTCAAGAATCGACAAGTCTCTGCACCTTGCCAACCAGGCCGGGGCCAGCGTCGGTCAAAAGCTATCCGTCGGATACACTTTCCTGATGAGCGCGCTGAGTCGCGGGAACAACGACTTCCCGCTTGTCGTCGATAGCCCTGCCAATCCAATTGATGAAGGCGTCCGCCGAAACATTGGCACTCTCATTCCGGAGCTGTGCACCCAATTTGTCGGCTTCACCATCAATACCGAGCGCGCCGGGTTCGTGAGGGCACTTGAGAAGGCAAGTGAAGACTGCCTGTTTCTCACGATGTTCCGAAAGACCGAAGGCACCGAGCGGCTGGCGGCCACACTGCCCTCTACCGGCGTGATCGAAACCGAGAATTGCTATCTGGTTCGGGATCGCGACTACTTCATGGCGTTCGATGTGACAGAAGAGGAGGACGCCTGATGGCTCGCTTCCGTATGCGTAATGACGCCCGCACGTGGTTTTCTCAGATCAACGATTTCGAGCAATTCAGAGTCGATTTCGATCAGTACTACCTCTGTCTTATGGCTGGCTTCGCAAGCGGGCGCAGTACTGAAGGCGGCGCTTCTACAGAAATGGTCGAGGCTTTCGTCGAGGAGTACAAGCCCGCTAGCCGGTTCCTAATTGGCCTCTTGGTGATTGCCGAGCTCAAGAAAGGCGGAATTGACGTGTCGGAACGCACTGCCGTTCGCGCGCTGTTCAAACGGCTGGTTGATCCCCAGAGTCCGAATAGCCTGACTGACGAAGGGATGAGGCGCATGAACGCCTACGCCAGCGGAGGCTACGACTATCTCTCCGAACAACGGGAGACGAAGCCGTACTCCGGAGAAGAATTCCTGCGCGACTACGTCCAGTTAATTGGCGAGGCCGCGACCGACGAGTGAGTTCGCATTTTGTTAGGCTGCGAAGCGGCGCAGGTTGGGTACCGCCTCGATCAGTGCATCGGCGAAGAGGTTCATCTCTACTTCCGTCGTGTATCGACCGGGTGATACGCGAAACGCGGTCCGGGCACGAGGTGAGTCCCCGAACATCGTAAGCAAGACGTGGCTGGTCTCGACCGTGTTGGTCGAGCAGGCGCTAGAAGCCGAAAAGCTCGCCACACTGTTCAACCGTTGCATCAAAGCGAATGGTTCGACGCCGTCGATCGAGAGCGAAACGATGCCCGCGATCCGCTCGGTCGGATGTCCGTTCCGTGTGACGCCGTCGATCTCTCGCGACACCTTCGCGAAGAAATTTTCGCATAGCTCATTGAGGCGCGCTTCGTCCCTCTGTGCGATGCTCGCGGCGCGCTCGATGGCTACGCTCAGGCCGACGATCAAGGGTACGTTTAGCGTTCCCGACCGCAGGCCTTTCTCTTGCCCTCCGCCGAGAAAAAGCGGCTGAAGTCGGATGCGCGGAGACCTGCTCCGCACGTAGAGTGCGCCGATCCCCTTGGGTCCATATGCCTTGTGCCCTGATATGCTGGCGAGGTGGATGTGCTCCTTGACCACATCCACCGTCCTGTGCGCCATCACCTGTGCAAGGTCGGAGTGAAAAATCACATCGCGGGCTTCGCAGATTGCTCCGATTTCTGCGATCGGCTGCGACGTCCCGACCTCGTTGTTCGCCCCCATGATCGAAACTAGGCCGGTTTCCGATTGGATCTCGCGCTCTATGCTCTCAGGCGAAATCCGGCCGGTTTCGTCGGGCCGGACTTCGGTAAGTTCGAAGCCTTCGGCGACCAGGCTGCGGAGCGGTTCCAGCACGGCGGGATGTTCGATCGCCGATGTAATCAGATGCGTTTTCTCGGGACGCGCGCGAGCAGCCCCGAGCAAGGCGATATTGTTCGCTTCGGTGCATCCGGACGTGAAAATGATCTCGTTCTCACGGGCTCCGAGTGCTTTGGCAATCTTGCTGCGCGCCTTGCTGACCGCATCTTGAGCCCTGTTGCCGTGGCGGTGGTGGGAGCTGGATGGGTTGCCGAACTCCGACTGGAAAAAGGGCATCATCGCTTCAAGCACGGCCGGGTCGACGGGCGTCGTAGCGTTGTGATCGAGATAAATCGGGGCAGGTAGTTCAGAGCTCATGATGCAATGGCGATCCGCCCCAGATCAGCTGCGGATTTGACCCGGACCGCGAGCGTACCAACGCCCCGATGGATATGTGCGGCCAGAAGTTTTGTGAGCTCCGTATCGGTGGGATCTTCGCGCCCCTCCTCCATTTCAACGAAGCGGATCAACGATCCGATCAGACCTGTCTGGGCTCCGGTCAGCGTATAGGCGTTGAATTCCTGCCCCTCCTCGTCAGGAGCGAGCGATGTCACGCCGCCTTCCTCGAGCGACAGGAACAGAGCCGCTCGGCACAGGAGGTTTGGGGTAACTCCTGTCCGTTGGCGAAGTGAACGCAGCCGGCTTTGCGCTTCTGCCGAAATCTTAAGCTTGCTGTACTGCATGCTCTGCTTCGTCCTCGATGTCGCCGAAGTAACCGGCCTCGATTGTCGTTGCCTTGGCCTCGTTGTCGTAGACCAGATGGTAGGAATGGCTGACGCTCGGTGCGAGCTTCTCGCGAAGGTTCGTGTCGATCTCCGTATCGGTCGAGAGCACGATCACCTGATGGCTGGCCTTGGCAAAGTAGCGTTCGACCAAGGCTGTTCTGTGGTCGCCGTCGAGACGGGCAAGCGGGGTGTCGATAATCATAGGCAGCGAACGTCCGCTGGTCCGGGCGAGTGCCCACAGCATGGCAATCGCGTAGATTTGCTTCTCGCCTGCCGACAGGCTCGACTTGGGGATTTTTGACCCCGCTCGGTTTATCAGGGTTGCGGTGAAGGTTTCCCGATCAATTTCGACGTCGGCAATGAGGCCTTCCTTACGCACGAGATAATTAAAGCGGTCAACGAATGCGCTGCGAAGCTGTGAGATCTTGAGGTCGAGCAGCCGTTCCTCATAGGCCTTGAGCGCCCTTCCGACCCGGCCGGCAAGCGCGATCCGTTCCTCGGTGGCAACGGCTTCGTTCTGAGCGTCGAGTGCGCGCCGCTTCTCACGGTCAAGCGCAACCTTGCGTCCCTCGAGCGCGCGCAACTCTTCCTTCTTGGCACGAAACCTGGCCTCGGCAACGGCCACGCCGCGCTCGGCCTCGAGCAGGTCGTCGAGCAGCAGGCCTGCTGCTTTTCCACTGGCGCGCTTGAGTTCGCGATCGACCTTTTCGGCTCGCTCAGCCAATCGGTCGAGCTCCGACACGGCGAGCGACACCCGGTGCGGCAGTTCATTGCTCGCCGCCGTGAGGTCTTCGGCAAAGCGCTGGCGATCCGAGGAGTCGATTTCAGGTCCGCTTCGACCGGTGCTCTGAGAATTCGAAGACTGGTCGCTCAGGAACCGGTCGAGGTCGGTCCAGTGCTTGTCCGTCCACTTTGCCTTTCTTTCAGGATCACCGGTCGCGCGCCAGGTGAGCGCCTTCTCGCTGACCGAGGCCGCGAAGCGCGCGCCTTCGATCAGCGATGCTGCGTCGAGACTGGTTGCAAAGCGGGCAGCGAGCTTGGGGGCCATAGCCACCGGCAAAAGCCCGCCCATCAACTCGCGAATATCATTCTCGCGCGCCTTGATCTGTTCGGTGATTTCGGCGCGCTTGCCTTCGAGGTCAGCACGATTGCGCGCGGCGTCTCCGCCTTCGCTGGTAAACCGGCGGCGCATGGTGTCGGCTTCGGCTACTGCAGACCGGAAGCACGTATCGGCCTCGGCTGCGTCGTCCGCGGCCTCCGCGATCTTTCGGTCCATCGAAGCGAGGTCGCGGACGGCGGCTTCGAGCCGCTTGGCCGGCTCATTCTTTCCGCCCTGCGCGCGGCGTGCCTGGAACAGCCCAATATCCGTCCGCAACCTGCCGACCAGCTCGAAGCCCAGCAATCCCTTGATCGCCTCTGCCAGCGTTTCATCCGGATTGTCATGGGCGAGGTCGGCAATCTTCTCGCCATCGAAGAAGAACAGCTGCGAGACGCCGGGAGGAATCAACTCCTGGAGGAAGACATGCCACTCATTGGTCGGAACCTCGCTCAGGACTTCGCCGTCCTTTTCTAGGCGCAAGCTTTCGATCACTTTCTCGCCTTTGACCGCCCAGCTCCTGGCTACAAGGTAATGCTGGATACGCCCTGCCTCGGCGTAGTCGAACTTCAGCGCGACTGAAGCCAGTCCGCTGCGCCGACCGTCCTTGTCGGCATGGGTCCTCTGCATAAGGTGCTGCTCATACTCCGACTGGCCAACCCGGATTCCGAGTGCTCTCTTGCCGTAAAGCGCAAGGCGCACCGCTTCGAGCAATGTGGTCTTGCCTGCCCCGTTCTTGCCCCCAAAAAGGACAACCGGCTTGCCGCGTTGCGGCGCGAGATTGACCGTATGCTTGCCCGCATAGAGGCCGAAGTTCTCGAGATAAATTTCCCGCAGGATCACGCGTCAGGCTCCCTGTCCTTTTCGAGCAGCTCGCCTTCGTTTTCATTCGAATGCTTTGCAGCCTCCTGAAGCTCTTCCCGGCGCTCGTTGATCAGGACGTCGAGGTCGCGCCACTCAAGATTGAAGACTTCTTCGATCCGGGTGTGGACCGCGTGTCGCCTCTTTAGACCATGCGATGCGCGCTCGACGTCAAGCAGGCGGAGCACAAGATCGGTTGGGACGTCGTGCTCACCGCAAATCTCTGCAAGCAGTTCGCCGTCGTCGCCCGAGAAGGAAACAGCGTCTTCCTCGACCCATTCGAGATCCTTCCCGAGTGCTTCCCTGACAATCCTCGGGACGCTATCGGCCCAGTCGCCGCGCTCTGTTCGCCACAGACGGCGGATTTCATGTAGCTCGGCTTCCTGGATCAGGATCGGCGCCTCGCCGATCGGTGCATCGCGCGCGACTTCCTTCTGGGTTTCGAGAAGCTTGCTCAGCAATTCACGGCAGAACTCCATCGTATACGGGCCGCGCATGATCCGGTCCGTACCGGCGATGAAGTTGATCTGGCCTCCGCGTCGCCGGAAATCGCGGAATTCTTCCTTTCGCGCAGGATCCTGCGTTTCCGAGAGGAGGTCGCGGAACTCGAGCAGCGGCGTCAGCCATTCCTCACCGGAATCGATCATCGCTTCCATCGCACGGTCGCGTTCTACGACGGTGCAGACCCAGCAACCGAAGCGCGAATTGCCACATGAAGGCGTCGAAGTATCGATCACAAGTGGGCATTCACCCGCTGAAGCATTCCGATACATGGCAACCAAGTCGCGATTGTCGTTGCCCCATGGCGATGGATTTTGGAGCAGGTAAGTCCAGACATCGTCGGTCGAGAATGATGCAATTGGGGCGTAGACAAACGCGTTCAGAAGTGAGGAGTGGCGCGAAAGTTTTGAGCCTTCGATCCGATGCATGGCCATGACCTGCGCGCGCGTTGCAGACTCCTGCTCGCGAACGCCCAGCACCATGATGACTTCGCCGAACTCGGCAACCCGGCTCTTGATGAACTCGTTTGCCGGGTCGATCTTCAGCCTTTCCGTGCACCAGCGGAACCGCCGTGAGGGAGCCGGATACCCTCGCCCGATCAGGTTGACCCAGAAACTCTTGTCGATTTCCGGGACGACCTTCTGCGTCTTGAATGGTAGCCCCTCTTCCGTAGCTGTTTGCTCTATCCGATTGAGGGTTTTATCGATGTAATTGGAGACCACCGGTGTTTCGACCAGCGTATCCGAGCTGATAACGTATATCATCTTCTTCCGTTTGTCGGCCGGCAGAGCTGCGATTGCGGTCCAGATCAGCTGCAATGCCGTGGTCGAATCCTTGCCGCCGGAATAGCCCACAACCCAAGGCCGGGTATCGGACCGATAGATCGATTGAATGTCTTCTATTATTTGCTGAAGCATGGGTTTTGCATTGTCATTTCCTCGTTCTCCCTACTCTATCGAAGAGGCGAAGCCACGTCATCTAGCCAGCGACGGCTATCACCCGCGAACAACGGGCTTGAAGGGTATGCTTCGTTCAGGTTGGCCTACTGGTAGATGAATCGACTGCCCTTGAATTGCTGCGCGCAGGTCTTATGGCTTTCCCGTTTATGGTTTCGAACATCACACGCGCCGCTTCCTCTCCCGCAGATGCGTAAAAGCATACCGGCAGCGTCTCCCGCGCAAGGCCAGGCCGATTGGCAAGTGCCTTACCGATCCCGGCGATCCGATGTCTTCCGTCAATCACATTCAGGGCAGCATTCACATCAAGGTACAGATGGCCTACCGAACGAGAGCACTCAGCTGCCTCGAAGCGCATGAGCCCATCCACCATGACGTGGATCGGTGGAACGCAGTGGCCTTCCGAAGCCGAGTGCAAGTACGCCGATATGGCCGGAAGCCTTGCCTTGTTGATGGGTCGACCGCGCTTCGAACACTCCGTGCCGACCGAGCCGAGAAGCTTCTCTACGTAGCTATAGGGCAACATTGCCACATAGAACGCCCTATGCGCCTGCGTCCCTCTGATCGCGGAGAATTGATAGCAATTGTTCATGCGCAGCAACCTACTACGCAAACTCACGAATGTATACTCTAAAGTATACAAACCTGTCCTCCTGATAGTCCGCTTCGGCGACCTATCGAAGATCGAAATCGATAAGTTCGGACGTGTCGAGATCCGCGACGAGTGCGGAGAGTGGAATGTTCAATGCGAGCGCCAGTCGCGCAGCGTTGCGCAGGTTTGGTAGTGTTGTCCCTTGCTCCACCCTCCAGACATAGGCCCTTTGCATATTCGCTTTCCGGGCGAGCTCGGCAATAGAGAGCTCCGCAAGCTCGCGCTGATGAGTGATGGCCCTCCCAAATGACGTGGCGAGAAGGTCATTTGCTGTCTGCTCAGACTTTGCCAATTGCCCACCCCTCTTCGAGAATGGGGCGGGATTCGCCTCGGTGATGCAAAGATCTTCCCGATCGTCGTTGCGAGCCTTGTATCACGAGTGCCCCCATATCTTCGACTTCTCAGACTCGAAGTCGGTCCCTCTTGGCGAACAACGCCCCGTCGCCCCGATCGCGCATTCCGTCATTCGTTTCCGATTATACGCTAGCGTTTCCGGATTCAAAGAATGCGTTGCCTCAAGGCAAACTGATGTCTTTTTGATCTGCCTCGCGAATGCAGCCGGGGGTCGGTTGCCGCATCCGAGGCAGTCCATGAGCGTTATCCCTATCCGGTCCGAAATCTCATCGCGCGGCGCGCGCATGCTGCGCACTGCGCTTGGTGCCGATATCGCCCGCTGGCTCGACGAACCCGATGTCATCGAAGTCATGCTCAACCCCGACGGGCGTCTCTGGGTGGACCGATTGGGCGAGGGTCTCGCGGCGACCGAATATCTGATGAGCGCAGCCGATGGCGAGCGGATTATCCGGCTGGTCGCCCATCATGTCAGCGCCGAGGTTCATGCAGGTGCACCGCGCGTATCCGCCGAGCTTCCGGAAGGCGGCGAACGCTTCGAAGGTTTGCTACCCCCGGTGGTCGCCGCTCCAAGCTTTGCCATTCGCAAGCCAGCGATCGCGGTTTTCTCGCTGGCCGATTACGTGACGGCAGGGATCATGAGCGAATGGCAGGCCGAAGCGCTTGCCGGCGCAGTCGCTGCGAAGAAGAACATTCTGGTCGTTGGCGGCACCTCGACCGGCAAGACGACGCTCACCAATGCGTTGCTCGCCGAGGTCGCATCCACGTCCGACCGCGTCGTCCTGATCGAGGATACGCTGGAGCTGCAATGTGCAGCGCCCAATCTGGTGTCCCTGCGAACCAAGGACGGCGTTGCGACCTTGTCCGATCTCGTCCGATCCGCGCTGCGCTTGCGGCCCGATCGCATTCCGATCGGTGAGGTGCGCGGTGCCGAAGCGCTCGATCTGCTGAAAGCCTGGGGCACCGGTCATCCGGGCGGGATCGGCACGATTCATGCCGGCTCGGCGCTCGGTACGCTGCGGCGGCTCGAACAGCTGATCCAGGAAAGCGTGGTCACCGTCCCACGTGCCCTGATCGCCGAAACCATCGATATCATCGCCGTGCTCGTGCGCGACGGCACTGGGCGGCGCCTAGCCGAACTCGCCGAAGTGCTCGGACTCGATGCCACGGGCGAATACGTCCTTGCACCCCTTCCTTCCACAACAGGAGACTCTTCGTGACCCACACCTTCTTGCGGGCGCGTTCGCGCCTCTCCGCGTTGATCTTCGCCAGCTTCATTGCGCTGGCTCTTGCGACGCCCGCTCACGCCGCTGGCTCGTCCATGCCCTGGGAAGCTCCGCTACAGGCAATCCTAGAATCCATCCAGGGGCCGGTCGCCAAGATCGTCGCGGTGATCATCATCATCGCGACCGGGCTGGCGCTTGCTTTCGGGGATACGTCGGGCGGCTTCCGGCGCCTGATCCAGATCGTCTTTGGGCTTTCGATCGCCTTTGCCGCGTCCTCCTTCTTTCTTTCGTTCTTCTCCTTCGGCGGCGGAGCGCTGGTCTGATGGACAGCGGTCAATCTTCCCTTCCGAACGGCTTTGCGGTCCCTGTCCACCGGGCGCTGACCGAGCATATCCTGCTCGGCGGTGCGCCGCGCGGGCTTGCCATCGCCAATGCAACACTGGCGGGCGCGATCGGACTGGGTCTCCAGCTATGGATCGCAGGCGCCGCGTTTTTCGCGCTCGGCCACATGGTCGCGGTCTGGGCCGCCCGGCGCGATCCGCAATTCGTCGATGTCGCGCGGCGGCATCTGCGGTTCCCCGCGCATCTGCAGGTCTGAGCCATGCTGTCCCTGCGCGAATATAGAAACAAGGCCGACCGGCTTGCAGACTTCCTCCCGTGGGCGGCGCTCGTTGCCCCCGGCGTCGTGCTCAACAAGGACGGCAGTGTTCAGCGGACGGCCCGCTTTCGCGGGCCGGATCTCGACAGTGCTACCCCTGCCGAACTGGTTGCAACGACCGCGCGGTTGAACAGCGCGCTGCGCAGGCTTGGCTCGGGCTGGTCGATCTTCGTGGAGGCCGTGCGCCGCCCCGCACTGGATTATCCGGCCTGCGCCTTTCCCGATCCGGCTTCGGCGCTGGTCGAACAAGAGCGCGCCGCACAGTTCGCAGAGAAAGGCGCGCATTTCGAGAGCCGCTATTATCTGACCCTGCTGTGGATGCCGCCTGCCGAGGATGCCGCGCGGGCTGAAAGCTGGCTCTACGAAGGCAAGGCCGAGAAAGGCATTGATCCGCGCGAGCTTCTCGAGGGCTTCGCCGATCGGACCGACCGGCTGCTGCGCCTGTTCGAAGGGTTCTTCCCCGAAGTAGCCTGGCTCGATGATGGCGAGACGCTGAGTTATCTTCACAGCTGCATCTCGACGCGAGTGCACGACGTGCGCGTTCCCGAAACCCCGATGCATCTCGACGCGCTGCTTGCCGATGAGCCGCTGACCGGCGGTCTCGAACCGCGCCTGGGTGCGGCCCATCTGCGGACGCTGACCGTGATCGGCTTTCCCAGCGCGACTTTTCCCGGCCTGCTTGATGAATTGAACGCGCAAGGCTTTGCCTATCGCTGGTGCACCCGGGCGATCATGCTCGACAAATCCGACGCGACAAAGCTGCTCTCCAAAATCCGCCGCCAGTGGTTCGCCAAGCGCAAATCGGTCGCCGCGATCCTCAAGGAAGTGATGACCAACGAGGCCTCGGTGCTGGTCGACAGCGATGCGTCCAACAAGGCCGAGGATGCCGATGCCGCGCTACAGGAGCTGGGCGCCGACCATGTCGGGCTCGCGCTGGTCACCGCGACCGTTACGGTGTGGGACGAGGATCCGGCGCTTGCCGCCGAGAAACTGCGGCTGGTCGAGAAGGTCATCCAGGGACGCGATTTCACCTGCGTGACCGAAGGCATGAACGCGATCGAGGCCTGGCTCGGATCGCTGCCCGGCCATGTCTATGCCAATGTTCGCCAGCCTCCGGTCTCTACCCTGAACCTCGCGCATATGATGCCGCTTTCGGCGGTGTGGGCCGGACCCGAACGCGATGCGCATTTTGACGCGCCGCCGCTGTTTTACGCAAAGACCGAAGGCTCGACCCCATTTCGCTTTGCGCTTCATGTCGGCGATGTCGGACACAGCCTCGTCGTCGGTCCTACCGGGGCGGGCAAGTCGGTGTTGCTGGCGATGATGGCGATGCAGTTTCGCCGATATGCCGGGTCGCAGATTTTCGCTTTCGATTTCGGCGGCTCGATCCGTGCGGCCGCGCTCGCCTGCGGCGGCGACTGGCAGGATCTGGGATCGAGTCTTTCCGAGGACAGCGATGAGGCGGTCCTGCTGCAACCGCTGGCGCGGATCGATGAGCCGGCGGAGCGGAACTGGGCCTCAGAATGGCTCCAGGCGATCCTCGCTGCGGAGGGCGTCACAGTCGATCCGGAGACCAAGGACCATCTGTGGTCGGCGCTGAGCTCGCTGGCGAGCGCGCCGGTCGCCGAACGCACGCTCACCGGGCTCGCTGTTCTTTTGCAATCACAGGCATTGAAGCAGGCGCTTGCCCCCTACTGCGTCGGTGGGCCGTTCGGACGGCTGCTCGATGCCGAGTGCGAACGGCTGGGCGAAGCGAGTTTCCAGGCGTTCGAGACCGAAGGGCTGACCGGATCGGCGGCTGCGCCTGCCGTGCTGTCCTATCTGTTTCACAGGATCGAAGGACGCCTTGATGGCTCGCCGACGCTCATCATCATCGACGAAGGCTGGCTGGTGCTCGACAGTCCAGCTTTCGCCGCGCAATTGCGCGAATGGCTCAAGACCCTGCGCAAGAAGAATGCGAGTGTCGTTTTCGCCACCCAAAGCCTTGCCGATATCGAGACCTCGGCGATCGCGCCCGCGATTATCGAAAGCTGCCCGACGCGCATCTTCCTGCCCAATGACCGGGCAGTCGAACCCCAGATTTTGGGTATCTATCGCCGCTTCGGACTGAACGACCGCCAGATTGAAATCCTCAGCCGGGCAACGGCCAAGCGCGACTATTACTGTCAGTCCTCTCGCGGTAATCGCCTGTTCGAACTGGGCCTTGGCGAAGTGGCGCTCGCCTTTACCGCCGCATCTTCCAAGAGCGACCAGCTCACCATTTCCCGCATCGTCGAAGAGCAAGGCCGGAGCGGCTTTGCCGCGCACTGGCTGCGGCATCGCGGCCTCGACTGGGCCGCCGAATTGCTCGGCAACAATGCGCACTCTTCCGACCCCCCAAGCCCCCCAGAAGGAGACCTGAAATGACCCGTCTAAGAATTGTCCGCAGCATCGCCATGGGCACCGCGCTCGCCATGGCGAGTACGAGCGCCTTGGTATCATCGCCCGCACACGCCCAGTTCGGCGGGATCGTCTATGATCCGTCCAATTACGCGCAGAACGTGCTGACCGCCGCGCGCACGCTCGAGCAGATCAACAACCAGATCCGCATGCTCCAGAACCAGGCGGACTCGCTCATCAACGAAGCGAGAAACCTCGAAAGCCTGCCGCTCACGCTCGTGCAGCCTTTGCAGGATCAGATCCAGCAGACCCAGCGACTGCTGAACGAAGCCCAGCGCATCGCCTACGATGTCCGCACCATCGAGGGCGCTTTCGACCTGCACTACAAGAACGTTCCGCTCGGTGCCTCGCAGCAGGCGATGGTCGACGGCGCCGAGGCGCGCTGGCAAAACAGCGTGGCGGCCTTCGAAGATGCTCTTAAGGTCCAGGCGGGCACAGTTGCCAATATCGACGGTTCGCGCGAAGCGCTCGGCAGCCTCGTTTCGGCGAGCCAGTCCGCCACGGGTGCCCTGCAGGCAGCACAGGCTGGCAACCAGCTGTTGGCATTGCAGGCCCGCCAGCTGGCCGACCTGACCGCCACGCTCGCCGCTACTGGCAGGGCGCAGGCGCTCGATGCGGCCGAACGCGCGGCGGCCAAGGCACAGGCGCGCGAACAGCTGAGGCGGTTTCTCGCTATTCGCCCGCGCTATCTGCCCGGCGGATCGGACTGATCCGCGATGGACACCAAACTCCTCGCGCGCATCGGTGCCGCTGTGTTCGTCGGTCTCGCCATCGCGATGACGATCGTGCAGCTGCGCGAGGAGCCCGCGCCGGTGCGGCAAGCCGACCGGCGCATATGGGTGCCCGACGGCGATCCGCTGCCGGCACAGCTTCGCGTCTGCGCGGAGATGGGCGAACTGGCGCTGTCCTCGCCCGATTGCCGCGCCGCCTGGGCCGAGAAGCGCCGCCGCTTCTTTGGCGTCGATCACCCCGAGGCTTATTCCGGAATCGGCGATCGGGCGCTGCCCGGGGCCCCGCCCAGCGAAGCGCGAGGGGAGGACTGACATGGGTGGCACCGGCGTCGTCGATCGCTTTCTGGCGATCTTCTCCCAATATATCGACAGCGGCTTCGGGCTGCTTTCGGGCGAGGTAGCGTTCATCGCGACCACGCTGATCGTGATCGATGTAACGCTAGCCGCTCTGTTCTGGAGCTGGGGCGCGAACGACGACATCATCGCCCGGCTCGTCAAGAAGACGCTCTTTGTCGGGATCTTTGCCTACATCATCGGCAACTGGAGCGCGCTCGCCAACATCGTGTTCAACAGTTTTGCCGGGCTGGGCCTCAAGGCGAGCGGCTCGGGGCTCGGCGCGGGCGATCTGTTGCAGCCGG
>JACLAD010015397.1_pt1 | contig 27274 bp, 22 predicted proteins | sample 8027901 | NCBI WGS metagenome assembly JACLAD01 (sample SAMN15725071, study PRJNA655200) | protist metagenome | isolation source: fluorescence activated cell sorting (FACS) single amplified genomes of... | place: Spain: Blaines Bay Microbial Observatory, Mediterranean Sea | collected 2016-07-05 | reverse complement strand
GTGCATCGAGCCGGTTACCGTAGCTCGCGACGAACTCGCGCTGCGAGAGGTTGCGATTGACGAGGCCGCCGGTGTCGATTGTCGCCGCACCATTGGCATCACTGCCAGCCTCGTCGCCGTCGCCGCCGAAGATGAACATGCCGCCGCCGATGAGCGCGATGGCCCCGATCCCGGCGAGCAGCATCTTCTGGCGCTGCGCGATTTGCGAATTGAGGTTGCGCCGTCCGCTTTCTCGAGCTTCCGGCGAGCCCGGCAGAGGCCTCTTTTCGGCGTCCTTCTGTGTTGCCTCGGCCATCAGTCGAGCCCTCCCTTGGCAAAGACAAGGAAGGCGCTGGTGACTTCACCGGGAGCGAGTGCATCGCGGCCATAGGCAAAGGCGAGCGCGCCTGCGGGACCCTCTCGCTCGGAGCCAAGCGCAAGGCTCTCCTGGCCGAGGTTGCGTACGAGGAAGCGCTGGCCGGTGAGTTCATCGCCTTGGTATTCGGCGACCAGTTGGACCTCGATCCCGCCGGTACGGCGCGGAGCAGAGAGTTCAGCGCGAGCAGTGAACCCGGGCAGGACGGCATCGCTCGCCATCGCCTCGATCAGGCGGATTGCTGCGTCCTCCGGCCCCGTTTCGGTCTCCCATTCGGTAGCCGCGGCTTTCGCGAGCGCGGGATTGGTGATGAAGAGCTGGGTCGCTTCCTCGCCGCCGAGGCGGCAGGCAAACTTGTAGACGTAGCCCGCCTTGCTGGTCGCAAAGAAGCTGACCCGGGCAGCGGCAAATTGCGGGGGCACGGAGATATAGATGTCTCCGCGCACCGGCTCATGCGTCACCTGGAAGTCGTTGTATGGAAAGCCGCTCGCGATCTTCGAGACATTGGCAAAGCCATCATCGATGAGCGCGATCCGGGTGAGTTCGCCGCGGGCGAGTTCGCAGTCGATGGTCGCATTGTCGGCCGCTTCGACGAACTGGTCGGCATGCGCCGGGACCGGCGCGAGCGCGAAGGCAAGCACGGCGAGGCCGGTGAGCTTGAGCCCGGTATCGGGACGCCTTGTTGCGCCGATTGCGAAACAGGCAAGGCCGGTTCCGGCAAGGGCAGCAGCGAGGGGAGATGGGAGAAGGCTCATTGGCCGGGTTCCTCCTTTTCGGTGGGAAGTTGCTCGAAGCCGGCGAGCGCGAGGCTGAGGCCACGCTTCGACCAGCGGAAACGGAAGGAGCGGCGCTGGCTCGCGATCACCTGCGCGCCGACGAAGGTCTTGAGCGTGCCGGTGACGGTCGAGGTCAGGGCCTTGGGATCGACATGCATTTCCGCGATCACGAAGGCCTGGCTGATGTCCGAGCCGCGCTGTTCCTCGACGATTCTGACGAGCTCGGCCTTGAGGCGGCCGTGCGCGGCGGGATCGGCGAGTTTCAGGATGTTCGCCATCCAGTAGTCGAGGCTTTCGGGGGCCCGGTTTAGGAGCATCAGCGAGGTGTCGCGGGTGACGAGCTCGAGATAGGGCGCGTCGATCCCGCCGCTCGAGACGGTGATCCGCTCGGCGGTGATCGGGACCAGCACAACCTGCTCGTCGCGGGTTACCGCGGCGCCGAGGCTGACCAGCGTGGTGAGGCCAAGGACACCTGCCAGCACGGCAAAGCGGTTGCGTTGCTGCAGGTAGGTCTGCGCCTGTTCGTGCGCGAATTCTGCTCGCATGGGTCGCCTCCCTCAGCCCGCCAACAGGCGGCAGTGGGAGGGCGGCGTGGCCTTCAACCCGAGAAAGCTCCCGGGCAGGTACCAGTACGCAGCATGCACCAGTGCCGAACCGGCGCCGCGTGCCTTCGCCTTCCGCAAGGCAAGCCAGGCCCCGGCGGCCAGGCCGATACCGATGAAGATATGCTGCGAGAGAATGCCCCAGGCGAAGGGAATGAGAATCCCTGCAAACTCGTCAATGGTCCAGAAGCCGATGAGCTCCGGGTCGTCGAGCCGCCGTGGAACAAGGTACCTGTCGGCCATGCCGCCCTCCTGTCGTGACCGGATCCGCTGATCAGATGACCGCGGTCACGACCGAGGTGACGATCGGCACGCCGGTGCCGACACCGATCCCGACGCCGACCGGCACCGCGACCTGGCCGAGCGAGAAGCGCCCGGAGGCGAGACCGATCAGGCCGCCTGCAAGGCTGAGCACGGTGATGATCTTGCCGCCCGAGCCTTCGAGAAAGTCGGTGAACTTGGTGAGCGCGGGATCGAAGGTGGTGTCGGCGCCGGCGAGGGCGGCACCGGCGCAGGCCAGCGCCACGCAGGCGGGAAGAATGTAGTCGCGGCCCCGTGCACGGTTGGGCGTGCGCTGCTGGGCCGGAAGGGCAGTCTTGGTGGTCATGGATGGAAACTCCGAGGGATTGAACATCAGTCAGCGATGCGTTCGCTGTATGTTCTTTCCTCTCCCCGAAGCCGGGCTGTAGGAAATGGGGAACTGGATTTTGGGGCTGTCGACCAAGCAAAAAGCGACATCGGAAGGTGCGCAGGCCGGGATTCGCGCAGACTGATCGCGCAGCAGCGCTGACAGTACCGCCTTCTGCGCGAAGCGAGCCGCGATCTGCGGGAACACGACCGAAATTCGCGCGAATCGTCGAAGGAAGCCGATTCGTTTCTTCCTTTGTGTTCTCTAAATGTTCTTTTCGTTTTCCTACAGGCTTCCTTCGCGGTTAGCCGGTGAGTCGATCACATCTAGAGATAAGGATTCGTCGATGACCAACATGGCGCTCTTTGCCGAACAACAGGTTCGCGCCGACCTCGCCCGGCTTCTCTTGGCCGCCGTCGAAGCCAGCGGCCGTGCCCGCTGCGACATCGCGCGCGACGCGCAGATCCACAAGGATGCCCTGCGCCGCGTCCTTGCCGGCGAACGCTCGGCCAGCCTCGGCGAAGCCTTGCGCATTCTTGCCGCAAGCGGCGTCGCGCCGCACGCACACCTGCTCCTGTTCCTCGTCAGCAGCGGCGATCACGCGATTGCGTGGCTGCAATCGGACCTCGCGCAGTTCTTCGAGGACTTTTCCGGCGAACTGCCTTCAGCGCTCGAACGTGTCTTGGGCAATCAGGTTCACGATGTGAAGCCGCGCTGGGCCAAAGGCACCGCGCATCGGGTTGCGCGCTTGCTCTCCGACCACATCGATGAGCTTGAACGAAAGGATGCGCTACTCGGCGATGTCTTTGCCGGTGTCGAAGGAGGCCATCGTGGGTGAAGAGATCGACAAAGGAGCGACGGAAGCCCGCAGGGTCACTCGCCTCATTCGTTTGCCTGAAGTGCAGCATCGTGTCGGGCTGGGCCGATCGACGATCTATCGCTGGATGAGCGAAGGAAAGTTCCCAAAGCCGGTGCAGCTTGGTGGATACTCGGTGGCATGGGCGGAAGATGAGGTAGAGGCTTGGATTGCTACCAGATTGGAGTGAGTCGAACGGTCGGACAGAACAGGCGGGTTCGATTACCAACAACTTGAATTTCCTATCCGTCTGGCTTTGGTAAATTCGTCCTGTTAGTGCTCGTTCGCAATTCCAAGGTGACCAATCTCGATGTCACTTTGTCGATATTCGCGAGGGCAACGGTGAAAAGAATCTCAGGTCATTCAATCGATCCCGCACACACGAGCAAGTTAAAACCCGTTCCATTGAATATTTGCTATTATATTGATGGCTATGGTGCGAAACTATCTTCTGAGGTATTGTACGATATAGGCGATAAACGCCTCCATGAGCATTTGATAAGTCAAGATGGTATAAGTGCTGCAGCCACTGAGCAATTGTATGACAAGCTTTATACCCCTCCAACGCCAGAAATATTCGCCGAGATCTTAAGCTATAGCCTGGCTCTCATTGAGCTCTACGTCATTTCGACAATCGAAGATCGCATGAGGGCGCGAGGCACGCCCGTCTATCCGAATGCCCTATTGGTCAATAAGTCCAACCCATTGAATTTAGAGATCAATGGGAAGACGTGGAATATCTTGGAAACTCTCTACCCGATCCGCGAAGATGAGTTCTTGGCTGAAAACTATCTAGATATCTCAAGCGATGGAACCATCTATTCTACCGGCAAGGTCGATCGCGATAAGCAAGTTGCGATTCTTAAGCGCGAACTCGAGAACTGTCGAAGGTTCGGGGATACGTCGAGGATTGCTTGGCTGGAGAAAAACGTTGCGTCCGTTCGAGATGGAAAATTTCATTATCGAAATCGGGATGGATCTATCGGTCGGCCTGTGGACTTTGAATTCAGCGAGGCCTTCTACGACGCTGTCTCAGATCGAATTGGGTACTATTCGCGATTGGGAGAAAGCAAAATTCACTGGAGACAAGATCTAAGTGATTTTGGAGAGAAGGGTGTAGATTGTGATTTGATTATGCAGGTCATGGATGATCTATATAATGACAATGTAGATGTCTTTGTATTCATGACCAATGATATGGATTTTTTTCCTCTCATCGAGCGATTGGTTGCAAAGGGTAAGTCAGTCTTCATATGTGGTATTGAAGGGCGGGTTTCATATCGATTGATCAATGCAGTCGGAGAGAAGTCATTCTTTAACCTGAAAGAAGAGCCCATCCTACAAAATCTGCCAAATGTCTTCATGGCGTTGGATAAGCCTGAACTGCGTGAAGTTGCTTTGCAGTGGGCATGGTTGGCACTGCGGCGAGAGGTCGTCGGAGAGGCATAGAGGTCTCATCGAGGGCTATTGCATCAAAGCGAATAAGACGTCTGGTCCGCAAAAGGCTGTGGGACAGTTCTCGGGAAGTGTTCATTGTGGAACGCCCGCCAACACCGCTGATGAGGCCACTCAGTTGGATGCTTGGAAATGCAACGATTTATCCCGCATTTTCTGGTTTTCGAGAATTGCGGGATAAATATGGCCAGTCCGCCTCAACCCTCGTCAAGCGCGACGGATAACCTTCTTGCGAGAACCGCAAAGCGTGCAGGTATCAACCTGGCGCTGGAAACCCGGTGACCCGGCCAATTCCCGCGTCTTGTGATTGGCGTGTTGCCTCACTGACAGTCCTAAACGATCGGCAATGCAGTCATCGCAAACTGCATCCGGACGCAAACGCTCGACGAACGCTCGCACCTGTTCAAGAACCGTCTGTGTCATCGCTCAATGCTATCCCCCAGTCCAAGCCAGATCAATTGTTGTAACAGGCGCTTCTTTGCCTAGCACCGCATATTGGCCGGATGACGCTCCTGCTCTTTCCATTTTGTTGCAGACGAGATGCGGAACTCGAGTATCCTTGGATTGGCGAAGGCTACAAGCGGGAGGGTGAGCGACTGGCAATGCAAGACGAGAATTCGATCCGGAGGGTTCACGTGCCGTTGCTCCGACCGGAGGACGCAATCCATCACCTCGGTTCGCCGACCCATTGGCAGCCGGGAAGGTCAGCCAAGTCTATGGTCGACCTATGGTTTGCTGCGAACGCGTTGCCGTCGTCCGTAATGGCTGCGTTGAGCAACGATGCCGTGCTGCGCGATTGTAGATTGCTGGATGCCTTCCTTGAGCGATCTGTCGATCTCGGTGACGGTCAACGGCCAAGCCAGACAGACCTCATGGCTATCGTTCGCCATGAGAGCGGGCTTGGCGTTATTGCCATCGAGGCGAAAGTCGACGAGACCTTTGGTCCAACCGTCGCGGAGTGGCTGGCTGACCCAAAGGGTGATCTTCCTACCAGGACGGCTCGACTCGATCGGCTGTGCGGAATGCTTGGTCTCGATCCTGCCACAGCCGGGTCGTTGCGGTATCAGCTTATTCACCGGACAGCATCGGCAATCATCGAAGCAAAGCGCTACCACGCGCATGACGCGGTCATGTTGGTGCAAAGCTTCTGCCCGCGCCGTTCGTGGTTTGATGATTTCAGCGCATTCGCAACTGCCCTAGGTTTCCCTCCTCATCAGGTGGGAACGGTTAGCGCGCCGAAAGTTCGTGATGACGTTGCGCTTCGTGTTGGGTGGGTCGCGGAGCCAAACGACGGTCCGCACACCAGGCTCGGTACGGCCAGGACAGTTCCCAAGCTGACAGATCTGGGTCGGGTCCAGCTGTCAAAGTCCTTCTTCATGCGGGACATGCTCTATTCCGAGGTCGCAATGATCCACGGTCTGAACAATGCCCCAGATGATCCAGATTTGGCGATCAAGGCAGGCAGACGCCTATGCGAGGAATTGCTCGAACCCCTTCAAGACCATTGGGGCAGGATTGCGATCCGATCTGCGTATCGCTCGTGTGAGGTGAATGGCTTTTGCAACGCAATGCAGCGCAAGAAGAAGGCCGGCTACACCTGTGCTTCGAACGAGAGCAACTTCGCGGGGCACATCTGGGATCGCCTCGACGAGAACGGTCACATGGGCGCGATGGCTTGCGTGGTCGTTCCTAGTTTCTGGGCCAAGCACCAAGAGCAAGGCGATTGGCGGATCCTCGCTCGATGGATCCATGAGCACCTGCCTTACTCGACGCTCTATTTCTTTCCGACTTATTGGGCATTCAATATCGGCTGGCATGAATGCCCCGAAAAGAGCATCAAGAGCTACGCCGAGCCTGCCGGTACATTCACTCCCTGACGGAGAAGCAAATCAAAGTTCGAGTCCCAAAAAAGCTATCGTAATGGTTGCCCAAATAATTGACGTATAAGATCATATTATGGCCCTTTCGGCGGCGAGGATCGCATACCGGCCCGCATTAGATATCAAAGGAGGTTTGGCGATGTCTGGAGTCGGGCCGCATAAGCAGTCAGTCCGTATCTGTTCGACGAAGCGCAGAAAGCGAACATTCCGCTCAACCCGATTGCGGACCTCTCACTGATCCTTACCACTGATGAAAAGCGGTCGTTCATTGCGCATCCACGGCTCACCAGGTAACGGAAGCCGATGAAGTTTATCACTCTCAATCGCGCCTCAGCTTTTCCGCAGAGCTGATCTTGCCGGTAATTCCGGCTCGTGAAGCGGCAATGCCGCTCGGTTCTACGCGCTTAATTGAGAGACATCATGGAAACTAAACTCGATCCTGCGCTTGGCGCAGATGATACAGCCCGCTTCGTTCGTGACGGCTTCGTCCGGCTGGATTTGGCATTCTCAACAGAGACTGCTGCGCAAGCCCGCGCCATCCTGTGGGCGGCCACAGGATGCAATCCAGATGACCCAACGACGTGGAATCAGCCCGTTGTTCGGCTCGATCAGTTCGATCATAGTCCGTTTCGCGAGGCAGCGAACACAGCCGTGCTGCATAGCGCGTTCGACCAACTTGTCGGCAAAGGTCGGTGGCTACCGCGGGGTAGTCTAGGCACATTTCCTGTCCGATTTCCGTCTGCCGAAGAACCTGGCGATGATGGGTGGCACATCGATGTCAGCTTCGGTTACGAGGAGCCGGACTTCATGGACTGGCGGGCCAATGTGCGCAGTATAGGCCGCGCCCTCCTAATGCTGTTCCTGTTTTCGGAAGTTGGTGCCGAAGATGCTCCCACCCGCATTCGGGTCGGATCGCATATCGACATAGCGCGACAACTCGCGCCAGCCGGGGAAGCCGGCCTTACCCTTCGCGAATTGGCATCGGACGGATTTGCGGAATCCGCCCATCGCCGGGAGGAACTGGCAACGGGTCCGGCCGGCACGGTGTATCTGTGCCATCCATTCCTAGTGCACTCGGCACAGAAACATCGTGGAAAAAAACCGCGCTTCATGGCGCAACCACCGCTGCTATTGCGCGAACCGATCTGTTTGGAACGGCCAGACGATGATTATTCGCCGGTCGAAGAAGCTACCCGGCGGGCTTTGGTCCAGTGACCGGCATATTTTGAATAGTTGGTCCGTCCGCTTGCATGGAGAAGTTCCGCATAGCGGACGGACTGTTTCCCTCCCCAAAGCAGTTGCTGCTCTTCCGACGATCGTCGAAAGATCCCGAAAGCAGGCGTCAGCGACGGATCGGGTCTTTGGTCCGGAATTGGGCCGGAAGCGGAAAGGCAGCTTTTATATCTTTGAGCGGATTATGCGGACAGCGACTGCTGACCGAATCGCAAGCCGGTGCATTAGAGAATGGTCTGGAGAAACCCCTCTTGGCATAGACTTTTGCCGTCGTTGAAACGCCCCTGCAGGACAGCCAACACGGAGCCGAGAGCCACAAACTAAATCGGTTTACTATTTAGCGCGCCTTTCCTACCATCCAGAGATGGCGAGAGAAACCTTTACGATTGAGGGCGCAGGCGCGATTTCTCTTACAGCCGAGGCTGAGGGGGATGCCTACGCCATACCCGTCCTTCTTGCGCACGGCGGCGGGCAGACACGGCGCGCGTGGAGAAGGGTGGTCAGCGAGCTGGCTCAAGCCGGCTTTCGCGCAATCGCCTTCGACATGCGCGGTCACGGAGACAGCGATTGGTCGCCATGCGGAGCTTATGAAATGCGCGACTTCGCGGCGGATCTGGTCGCTGCAGCGTCGCGCCTGGACCAGAAGCCAGCGCTGGTCGGCGCTTCACTGGGCGGGCTCGCTGGACTGATTGCCGCAGGGGAGCTTGCTCCAGGTAGCTTTGCTTCACTCACATTGGTCGACATTGCCCCGCGCATGGCGCCCAGCGGTGTAATGCGCGTGGTTGGTTTCATGGAAGAGCATGTCGATAGCGGCTTCGCCTCACCAGAGGAGGCGGCCGACGTGATCGCTCGCTACATGCCGCATCGTCCCAGGCGGGGCGCGAGCGATGGTCTGAAAAGCTATCTGCGGCAGAAGCCGGATGGGCGCTTCTATTGGCACTGGGACCCTGCGTTTATCCGTAATATAATGTCAGCCAGACAAGGCGACCCAGACAGCCAAGAACGTCAATCGGCAATGCTCAGCCAAGCTGCGGCGAATCTCACGCTTCCGCTTCACCTCATCCGAGGCGCCTCTAGCGATCTTGTTTCCGAAGAGGCCGTATTGCATCTGCGACAACTCGCCCCCCATGCAGAATACACCGATATTGCCGATGCCACGCACATGGTCGTGGGCGATGCGAACGATGCCTTTTCCGCCGCTATCGTCGATTTCCTACGGCGCCATCACTCATCCGATACGGCTCAGCCACAGGGGACGAGGGAGCTATGATCGATCGAGAGCGCTTGCAGGAAATGCTGAATATCGCGCCGTTTCATCGATGGCTTGGGCTGGAGATTGCAACATGCTCCGACCAGGGAATCGCGATCACCATGCCATGGCGCGAAGAGATCGTGTCGAACCCGATGATTGGGTCGGCGCATGGAGGGGTCCTGGCTTCACTGGTCGACCTCACCGGGCTTTATACTCTGCTTGCCGGGGGCGTCGCGGCGAGAGCGACGGCCGATCTGCATGTCGATTACCACCGTCCTGCAACCTCAGGACCTCTCACTGCTCACGGACAGATCGTGAAGATCGGGCGACAGATTTCGGTGGCGGAAACCCGGGTTATCGAGCCCGACGGCAAGTTGGTCGCCAGCGGCAGGGGCGCCTACTTCTCGTCAACCGGATCACTTGATCATCGCGGCGGGACTATTGATCTCGAACAGGCTCTTGCCACCCAAGGCCCAGCGACTTCTGCAGCGCGATCCACGCCAGCGTAAGGGCGCCTTTTGCCCGGACGAGGTCTGCTGAGGCCTGCTGCTGTTCTCGCAGGGCCCGGTTGAGGTCAGCCTTCGAGATCGCTCCTGCGGCAAAACGTTGGCGGTTCAGATCGGCGGCGCTATCCGCCTGGCTCTTGATCTGCGCGCTGGCTGCCAGCGCGACGCGTTGTTGGCCAAATCGTGCCAGAGCGCGCTCGGCATCCCGTAGCGCCGCGAGGACGGTTTGACGATAGTTGGCGACAGCTTCGTCGCGGACCGCCCCGGCGCGATCGACCGACGCGTCGACCCTTCCAAAATCGAGGAAGTTCCATTCCAGGCGGGGTATCGCCAATGCCGAAAATTCGCCTACATCGAAGATATCGTCGGGGGAAGATCCGCCAAGGCCCAGAATCCCCATAAAGGACAGCTTCGGGAACCTTGCCGCTTCGGCCACCCCGATCCTGGCCGTTGCAGCGGCGAGAGTGCGCTCAGCCGCCCTGATGTCGGGCCGACGCGCGATCAGACTCGCCGGATCGCCGACAGTAACCTCATCCGGGGGCAAAGGGATATCTCGCGGCGTCGAAAGGTCTTCGGCCGTCGATCCAGGAATCCGTCCCGACAGGATCGCAAGCGCGTCTAGCAGGACGGCTTTATCGGCCTCCGCCTCGGCGAATTGGGACTTGAGCACCTCCAGCTCCGCGTTCGCATTGCCCACCGGGAACAGCGGCAGCGCGCCTTGCTGATACCGCTGATAAGTTAGGGCCAGGACTTCTTCCTGCAGCTTGATCTGCGTCCGGTATTGGTCGGCGCGGAACTGGGCCTCCCGCAAGTTGACGTAGTTATTGGCAACTTCGGCGGTCAGCTGAACCTTTGCGTCCTCCGCATTGGCGACCGTTGCCGCAGCCTGCGCGTTGCCGGCCTCGATACGCCTCCGGGAGCCGCCCGCGAACTCCAGCTCCCAGTTGGCATTGAGACCAACATTGTAAAAGCTGAGGGCATCGTCGCTTCCCGCCTCCGGATCGGGTTGCTGTGAGGACGGGGGTGCCCCCTCCTGAATTTCAAGGCCGGGAAGCTGGCCCTGAATAGTGGCGGCCTGGGTTCCGAGTGTCGGCATTCTGCCGGCCCGATCCTGCCTGACCGATGCCCGGGCCTGCGCGATGCGCGCCTGCGCTGCCTGGAGCGACGGATTTTCGGACAACGCAGTTTCGACCAGGCGGGTCAGTTCAGGATCGTCGAGCAGCACCCACCATTCGGCAAGGGCCGGGTCCATGACGCCTACATCCTCGCCAGCGCGGACAAACCGATGGCCCGTATCCGCCGACAATATTTCCGGAGGGCCTGCGTAGTCCGGCCCAGCCGTACAGCCAGCCAGCAAGGCGATGAGGAGAAGCGATGGTATCGAACGGCGCATCATATAGGGCTCAGTGCATCGAAAGGGAGACATTTTTTGGAAGCGGCCTCAGGAAGAGGACCAGCGGAACCGTCGCGAGGGTCAGAATCCCCATAACCAGGAACACGTCATTGTAGGTCATTATGAACGCCTCGCGTTGGAGGGTGCGGCTCAGGACGGCCATCGCCCCCTCCATGCCGCCGAAGTTTCGCGCCAGCCCGTCGAGATAGTCCTGTAGCGAAACGCTGTTCGCATTCAGGGTCTCTTCCATCCGCCGGCTATGATGCCAGATCCGCTGGTCTTGGAACGATGCCAGAGCCGAAAGAGCGAAAGAGCCACCGAGATTGCGCGCCGCGTTGAAAATTCCCGAGGCGTCGCCGGCATCCTCCTTGGCGACCGAAGCCACCGTCGCCTGATTCAGGAACATCATCGACAAGATCATGCCGACACCGCGCAAGAGCTGGCTCTCGGTAAAAACGGCACCCCCGGATTCTGCTGTAAGGCTGGTGCTGACAAAGCAGCTGACCGCCATCAGCAACATGCCGGCGCCGACGGCGATGCGAATGTCGATCTTCCGGATCATCAAGGGAAGCACAGGCATCAACAGGAAGGCCGGGACGCCCATCCAGAAGATCACCAGCCCGGTCTGAAGCGCGTTATAATCAGAAATGATCGCGAGGAACTGCGGGATGACGTAGGTCGAACCATACATCACCATACCCAGGGCGAGCGCCATGATCGCGACGCTGGCGAACTGTCGATTGAACAAGAGCTGCAACTTCAAGACTGGCTTGCGTGCCTTCACCTGTCCGTAGATCAGCGAGGCAAATCCGACGACTGTGATGATTGTGAGCCAGCGAATGAGAGAGGATTCAAACCATTCCTCGCGGTGGCCCTCCTCAAGGACGACCGTAAGTCCGCCCAGCCCCAAGATGAGCCCGACAATGCCCGCCCAATCCGCGTCAGTGAGATAATCCCACTTTGGCTTTTCGTGGGGCAAGCCAACGAACAGCAGGAGCAGCAGCAGGCCGCAGACCGGCACATTGACAAAGAAGGCATAGTGCCAGCTCAGATTCTCGGTCAGCCAACCCCCGATCAAAGGCCCCATCACGGGGCCGAGGATCACTGTCATGCCGAACAGGGCCATTCCGATGGGCTGCTGATGTGGCGGCAGCCTTTTGGCCACGATGGTCATTGCCGTCGGAATGAGCACGCCGCCCGTGAAGCCCTGACCCGTGCGGCCGATGATCATTGTCGTAAGGTCGGTTGCAATCCCGCACAGCACCGAAAAGGCGGTGAACGCGCTGACCGCGATGATGAGGAGGGTTCGCAGACCGAACAGCCGTTCCAGCCAAGCGCTCAGCGGAATGACGACAATCTCAGCAACGAGAAATGACGTAGCAATCCAGGTGCCTTCGGCGCCTGTGGCACCGATCTCGCCCTGAATGACGGGGAGTGCGGAATTGACGATTGATATGTCCAGCGTCGCGAGCATGGCGCCAAGCGCGCCCGCGGCCACAGCGACCCAGGCAGTAACGTCTGCGTTCTTTCGGCTCCCGGCCGGCCCGATCGAAGTGTCCTGCGCTGCCAGTATCTCGGTCATTGAGTCCGACTCGAGATCTCTTCCAATTCGCCGGCAGCATTCCGAGTGTCGACCGTAGCCACTACCGACATGCCGGGAACGAGCAGACGCCGCACTTCAGGGGGAGCATCGATAGCGATGCGGACGGGTATCCGTTGAACGATCTTGGTAAAGTTGCCGGTGGCATTTTCGGGGGGGAGGATGGAAAATTCCGCGCCCGTTCCCGGCGATATGCTGTCCACTCGTCCCGCGATCTCAAGGTCTGGCAGGGCGTCAACTTCGAGCCTGACGCTCTGGCCGGCCCGGATGAGGCCGACCTGCGTTTCTTTGAAGTTCGCGGTCACGTAGATCGCGCTCACCGGAACCACCGTCATCAAACGTTGACCCGGTTGCACGAACTGGCCCACCCTGACCGAGAGATCGCCGACTCGGCCGGCCTTGCTGGCGCGCAGCAAGGTCGATTCAACCGTAAGGTCGGCTGTTTCCAGCTGAGCGCGAGCAGCGTCCGCCTGCGCCTGGGTCTGGCTGATCTGCTCGAACAGGGTCCCCCGGCGAGCGGTCGCGGCAGCCACCGCCGCCTGCGCAGCGGCGAATTCGGCCCGCGCCTGCCGCGCCTGCGCCTCATACTGGTCTAGCTTTTCCCGCGGTTCGGCTCCTGTCGCGGCAAGGGGCCGATATCGCGCCACCTGGTCGTTCGCGAGGTCCAGTGCCGCGCTCGCGGCGGCGAGTTGGGCCCGCGCCTGGCGAATGGCTGCATCCTGTTCGGATACCTGAGAACGGATTGTGTCGGCACCGGCCAGGGTCGCAGCGATCTGTGCGCGCGCCTGCTGCGCTTGCGCCTGATAATCCCGCAGATCCAGTTGTACGAGGGCTCCGCCGCGAGCTACTTGCTCGTTCTCCCCTACGAAGACCTCTTCGACGTATCCCGCTACCTTGGAAGAGATAACGACGCTGTCGGCAGCGACATAGGCGTTATCGGTCGACTGCATGTACTGTCCGTAGGTTACGTGCCGGTAGTACCACCAGATCCCGCCAAGCAGCACGGCAAGACCAACGATGATTAGCACGATGCGCAAGCTACGCCGCGATTGCGGTTTCGTTGGGGTTGTGCCCTCCTGCTCCGGTTGGTTGGAGTTATCGGTCATCTGACTCTTTCGGCAGCCTCAGTAAAAGGTGAACGCGTCTCGCGCCCTATGAGCCGTGAGTCAGATAGTAAAGGCATTTAGCAGTTTGCATTTGGGCATCCGAGGCTATCCGACTACACAGCCCTATGGATGAAAAACCAGATACCATGTCACGGTCTCAGCGTCGGCAGAAGATCATCACCGATGATGACCGCATTCTCTATCTTATGGACGAGATCAGTCGCGGCGCGCGCAGAGTGTACGATGCGAGGGTCGCCAGGATCGGTCTCAATCAGACACAGTGGAGGATCATCGGACAACTTCTTCGCGATCCTGCCCTTACGCAGGCTGAAATCGCCAAGAAACTGGAACTGGAATCGGCGACCATCGGCCAGGCGGTTGCAGGTCTTTGCGCACGCGGGCTGATGAAAAGGCTTCGAGCTGAGACGGATCGGCGAGCGTGGCAGCTCATCCTCACGGAGCAGCTAGATGATATGCTGCCCGAACTGAGAGGCTCCGCGGATAGGCTTCATGATCTGCTTTGGCGCGACATTGCCGCCGACGAGAAGCAAACGTTGCAGCAGATTCTTGCAAGGGTATCGGAAAATCTGGACCAACTCCGGGCCGAGGCTGAGTAATATCATGGCATCGCCCCCGGAAAAGCCTATCAGCAGCATCGCTCGCGCCGCGGAGATTGGCCGAATCTTAATGAGGCACGGTGCGAAGACTCTCGCCGGAGCCCTCGGATTTATTCCCTCTTCGAGCAATGTCATCGATCCTCGCGAATTTCGTCCGGCCGCAGTTGTCGCGTTCCTCCGTGACATCGGGCCAGTCGGCATAAAGCTGGGGCAGCTCCTCGCCACCCGAAGCGATCTGTTTACCGAACACTGGATCACTGCATTCTCAACCCTGCACGATCAGGTGTCGCCGGTGCGCTTCGCACATATCGAGCCCGTACTTGCTTCAAGCTGGGGTGAGGACTGGCGGAACGACTTTGCGCAGTTCGACGAACAGCCTCTGGCGTCCGCCTCGATTGCACAGACCTATTCCGCCAAGCTACGGGACGGTAGCGAGGTCATCGTGAAAGTTCGCCGCCCGGGCACCGCCGCGCGCATGGAAGCCGATGTGCGCCTGCTTGTGCGTCTTGCCGAGATCGCGGAAGCACGCTCGCCTGACATCGCGCGTTACCGGCCAGTCGAGTTTCTGCGGACCTTCGGCCGCAATCTTGCCTGGGAGATGGACCTCGCTGCGGAATCCCGAGCCTGCGAGCGGATCGGCGCATATCTCGAAACCATCGGCGTCAGGACCCCGGCCATCCATTGGGAACTGACCGGGCTGCGGGTGAACGTTCAGGAACGCCTGTACGGCAGGCCCGCGTCTTCGCTGGGCGCCTCATCGGGCGATCCGGAGGTGGCGGCGTTCGCCAAGTGCTATGCCAACGCAGTCCTGCGCATGATCATTCTGAACGGCGAATTCCACGGCGACCCTCATCCCGGCAATGTTTTCCTGATCGGCGAGCAGGATGTCGGCTTCATCGACTTCGGATCGGTCGGGACGCTCACCAAGGCCAGGCGCGACGAAATCGTCCGCCTCGTGCTTGCGATTGCTGGTGAGGAAACCAGCGATGTCGCGGATGTCCTGCTCGCATGGGCGGGGGAGCCGAAGGTGGATCGCGATGCGCTCGCGGTGGATCTGGATCAGTTGATTGGAGAGTTCAGGGGGACCGTGCTATCTGGCATCGAGTTCTCGCAGATTTTTTCCCGCGTTTTCGATCTGTTGCGGGATTATCGACTGGTTCTGCCACCTGATCTGGCCATTCTTCTGCGTACCTTGTTGACTGCAGAGGGCTTCGTCCGATCGCTGGCACCGGACTACAACATCGCCGAAGAGACCCGGCCGATCATGACGGAGCTTCTCGCCGAGCGGTTCTCGCTCGGCAGCGCTCGGTCGGGTTTGAAGAGACTTCGCGGTCAGCTGCTGGGGTTGTCGGCGTCCTTGCCCGACATACTTGCCACTGCGAACTCGATCGCAAAGTCAGGATATGTGCCGGTTCAGCTCGATCCGCTCAGTATCGAGCAGCTCGCTGGACTTCGCAATGAGCGTCAGTCCTTGAAAGGCCCTCTAGCTGCCGCATTGATCATAGCTAGCGCGTTGCTTGTCGATCAATCCTGGCTTCTGGCTGGCGGCGCGCTTGTGATTGCTGGGGTGGTGCTCATCCGAAAGTCATAATGAAGGAGCAACTTAATTCGTGCACGGTCACGATACGGCAAAGCCGAACTTAACGAGGATTTCATGCGCCTCACTTCAGCGACCAAGACGCATCGCGAAGAAAATTTTTCGACCTATTGCGATTGAAGGCTTATTTTCCTCAATCAGACGAAACTTTGGAACGGCAGCTTTCAGGCGTGTCCTCGCCTGACTTTATGGCCGCTATGAGGGCGCTTAGCGGACATCAGTGGCAGCTGGTTTCCCGCAGACAAAGATGCATTATCGAGTCCCTAAAAAGGCACCGAACCAATGCATTAGGCGCTATTTGAGAGCCTTTTGAGGGCTCTTCGCATGATCCGAATTTCTCAAATATCTGAAAATACGTAGAAAAAGAGGCTGAATGTGATGCCTCTTCTGGGCACCATTCTCTTAAAAATCGATCAAACTGAAACCCGCTCCGATCCGGAGGATATCTTCGTTTCTTGCTAACCCCGTTCGGGCAATCTGCGCCAGCAGCAGGGACGAGTTGGGGGGGTGCGACATGACGGTATCTGGTCAAGCGAAGACGGTCATCCTGATCGTTGCCGCGACGGGGATGGTCGCCGCCGTCGGCGATTTTGGTTCGCTCTTCTGGCTTCCCCCTGCAAGCATCGCGGCGCTCGCGCTTCTGGCCCATATGCTCGCCTCTTCACTGATGCGAACCCGCGACCGGCTCGACCGCGCGCTGATGCAGTTTCGCGAGGCGGATCGGCTGCTTCATATGACCGAATCGACTGCTCAGGTCGGCCACTGGGAAGTCGACCTCGTCAATTCGGGCGTGTTCTGGTCCGACGAAACCTGTCGTATCCATGGCGTCGAGCCGGGGCCTGCTCCCCAGCTCGACGCGGCCATCGACTATTACCATCCCGACGATGTCGAAGAGGTGGAACGGATGTTCAGACTATCGGTGGAGAGCGGTGAAGGATTTCATTTCGAAGCACGACTGGTGCGCGCCGACGGGGAAATTCGCCACGTCGAATCGATTGCCAATGTGACCTGCGACGAGGCGGGTAAATCGACCAGCGTTTTCGGGGTATTTCGCGACCGCACCGACGAGATCGGTCGGGAGCGCGACCTCAAGGATGCGCTGCGCAAGGCGCGGGATGCAGGCGCGGCCAAGAGCCGTTTCCTCGCCAATATGAGCCACGAGATCCGCACCCCGATGAATGGCGTGATCGGTTTTACCGATTTGTTGCTCGCCGAGGACCTGACCCCGACGCAGCAACGCTATGTCTCGTTGATCGGGGAGAGCGGGCGCTCGATGTTGATGCTCCTCAACGACATTCTTGACGTATCCAAGGTCGAGGCAGGAAGTCTCGAGCTTGCCGACGAGCCGGTCGACGTTCGCGCCAAGCTTGCCGACTGCGTCGATATCATGCGGGCTAGTGCGTCCGCCAAGGGGATCACGGTCACTGCCGAGGTCGCGGCTGACGTGCCAACGGCCATTCGCGGTGACCGGCTCCGCTTCCGCCAGATCCTGCTCAACCTCATCGGCAATGCGGTCAAATTCACCGAGACGGGGAGCGTGCGGGTAACCGCGAGGATCGAGGAAGGCGGCGAGGAGCCCCACCTCGTCGTCGACGTCGTGGACACCGGCATCGGGATTGAGGGTTCCAAACTGAAGGCGATCTTCGACAGTTTCGGGCAGGCCGACGCGACCACGGCGCGGCGCTTCGGCGGGACCGGGCTCGGCCTGTCGATCAGTCGCAACCTTGCGCGGCTGATGGACGGCGACGTGGTCGCGACCAGCGCGCCGGGGAAGGGGTCGACCTTTTCGCTGCGCCTGCCCGTGCGGGCCGCGGTGCTCCCCACCACGATCCCTGCCGAACAAGCGCGCGAGCATTCCGATTTCGAGCGTGCGCGGGTGCTGATCGTCGAGGACAACGAAATCAATCAGATCCTCACCCAAGCGATGTGCGACCAGATGGGTCTCGACCACGAACTGGCGATCAACGGTGCCGAAGCGATCTCGATGATCGAGAGGGCGTGCGAGGCCGGGAGGCTTCACGACCTCGTGCTGATGGATCTTCAGATGCCGAGGATGGACGGACTGGAGGCGACCCGTAGCCTGCGGGCGGCTGGCTATGACGCGAAGACGCTTCCGATTGTGGCGCTGACCGCCAACGCCTTTTCCGAAGATGTGGACGCCTGCCTCGACGCGGGGATGCAGGATCATCTGACCAAACCCATCACGCTGGACCAGGTGGATCGGATGCTCGCACGATACGTCGGCGACAAAGGAAACTCGAGAAGCGGTCGAGACCGGCAGGCAGGCTAGGACTTGGCCGAAACCGCCACCTGCGCCTAAGCTGCGCCGCCATGACCCTTTACAAGCTTGACGACAGCCGCCCGACGCTCGACCCGACCGCCTGGGTCGCGCCATCCGCCGACCTGATCGGCGACGTGCATCTTGCCGCCCGCGCGAGCGTCTGGTTCGGGGCGATCATTCGCGCCGACAACACACCCATCCGACTGGGCGAGGACAGCAATTTCCAGGACGGGGCGATCGGCCATAGCGATCCCGGTGCGCCGCTGACGATCGGCGCGCGGGCCACGGTCGGCCATTCAGCGATTTTGCACGGATGCACGATCGAGGACGAGGTGCTGGTCGGGATGGGCGCGCGAATCCTCAACGGGGCGGTCATCGGCGCGGGCTCGATCGTTGGGGCGGGTGCCTTGGTGACCGAAGGAAAAACCTTTCCCGAGCGCAGTCTGATCGTCGGGACGCCCGGAAAGGCGATCCGCACCCTCGACGAAGCGGCGATCGAGAAAATCCGCCTAAACGCAGCGCATTATGTCGCCAAGACCGCCAAGTTTCGGACGGGCCTCGAGCGGATCGACTGATCCGCCCGGGCCATAGTCCGACAATTCCCTAGCGTTCGCCCAGTGCCTCGCCGGCCGTCTTGAGGATCGGCTTGGTGAGATATTGGAACACCGTCTGGTCGCCGGTCTTGATTTCGGCGGTCGCGGTCATACCCGGCTGGAGCGAAATCCGCTCCTCGGCCGAGCGAGGCCGCAGAGTCGAGGGATCGACCGACAGGCGTACCCTATAATAGGTCTCGACCCCGTCCTCGGTTTCCTCGGACAGCGTATCGGCCGACACGAACACCACTTCGGCCGCCGCAGCGCCGTAGATCGTGCTGTCGTAGGCGTCGAACTTGACGTTGCCCGTATCCCCGACGCGGACGAAGGCGATGTCGGCGGGATCGACCCGCGATTCCACGATCAGATCGTCGCCCGAGGGGACCATCTGAAGAACCTCGTCGCCCGCGCGCAGCACGCCGCCGAGGGTCGTCAGCGCGACGTGCACGATGACCCCATCGGTGGGCGCGCGAAGTTCGGTGGCGCCGAGCACGGCTTCGCGCTGCGCGAGCTGTTGCGAGGCGCTGGCGAGTTCTTCCTCGGTCGCGGCGAATTCGGTCTGAAGCTCGGCCAGATAGTCCGAGCGCAGGTTGGTGATCTGGCCCTGATAGTCGGCGGCGGTGCGCTGCATCTGGAGCAGTTCGCTGCGCGCGATATCTTCGGTTTCGACCAGCGGGCGGACCATCGCAATCTCTTCGCGCGTGAGATCGAGGAGGTTCTGGAGCGCACGGGTCTGCGTCGCGAGCGACTGGCGACGCCGGGTGTAAAGCTGGCTCTGGTTGGCGCGAAATTCCGGGAACCCCGCCGTATCGGCAGTGAACGACAGGGGCCGGTTGAACAGCTCCGCCTCGATCCGCGCCATGCGCGTTTTCAGCGCGGCGACCTGCGCGCGGCTTTCGTCGACCGCTGCCTCGGGACGGCGCTTGTCGAGCAGGACGAGCAACTGGCCCGCCTCGACTTCGTCGCCTTCCTGAACGAGGATCCGTTCGATCGTCCCGCCCTCTTCGGACTGGATGATCTGCGTACGACCCGACGGGATGACTTCGCCGGGGGCTCGGCTGATCTGGTCGATACTGGCCCACATCGACCACACGAGGAAGCCGGCGAGCGCGAACAGCGACACGAAGATGATGACCGTGCTCGCCTTGGGTTTGAAACGGCCCATAAGGGTTTCGCGGCGTGGGTCGAAACGGGTCTGCAACATTGCGTTGATCCTTTAGCTGGCGAGCCGCACCGGTTTGGTCGGCTTGCCCCCTGACGACTGTTCTTTGAGCTTCTCGAGGACCTGCTGCGTTGGCCCCATCATCACCGGCTTGCCGTTCGCCATGACGATCAGCTTCTTGGTCAGCTTCAGCAGTTTCATTCGATGGGTGACCAGGACCACGGTGGCCTCGCTCCCGAACAGTTCGGCGAGTGTTTGCAAAAGATCCTGTTCGGTCTTCTGATCGAGGTTCGAAGTCGGCTCGTCGAGCAGCCACACCGCGGGATTGGCAAGCATGAGGCGCGCCATGTTGACGAGCGTGCGTTGCCCGCCCGACAGGCCGCGGCCGCCTTCCTGGATTTGCAGGTCAAGTCCGTGCGGATGGTTGGAGACGAGGCCCCCCAGGCCGATCTTCTCGATCGTCGCCATGAGTTTTTCATCGCCCGGGTCCGACAAGCCCATCAGCAGGTTTTCACGCAGGCTACCGTTCAACAGACGCGTGTCCTGCGGGAGATAGCCGACATGGCGGCGCAGCACATCGGGTGCGATCAGGCCGATATCAAGCCCGCCGACCTGCACATTGCCCTGAGCAGGCGCGTAGAGGCCGGCCATGACACGCAGCAGCGTCGATTTACCCGAGCCGATGCCGCCGATGATTCCGACACGCTCGCCCGCTCCGATCTGCAGCTTGGGAATTTCGATGCCTGTGCGCACGCCCGGATAGGCGAAGCCCACGTTTTCGAGTTTCAGCGTTGGGTCGATCCGTTCGGGACGCAGGCCCTCGACCTCGGGGTCCTGGTCGAGCGGCAGCTGCATCAGCATGTCGAGCCCGTTGAGCGACGAGCGCGCATAGCCACACTGGACGAGCAGGTTGGGCAATTGCGCCACCAGCGGACCGTTGACGCGGCCCGCGATGATCGCACAGGCGATCAGGGCGCCCGCGGTGAGGTCCCCCTGCGCGACGAGAATCGCACCTGCCGCGACGATCAGCACATAGGTGGTCTGCTGCAGCGCGGTGAACATCGAGGTCGCGATCGAGCTCCAGCGCTTGACCGGATCCTCGTGCATCTGGACTTCGTCCATCAACTGGTTCCAGCGCGCCAGCATGTGCCAGTTGCCGCGATTGGCCTTGATCGTCTCGGCCGCATCGAGGCTTTCGACCAACATGCCGTTTTTGCGGTTGCCCGAAACCTGCGCGCGGGCCGTGTCCTTGCGGATCAGCCGCGCGAACACCAGCGCCAGTACGACCGCGATCGGGAAGCTGACCAGCGGGACATAGGCCAGCGGTCCCGCAATCGTGTAGATCACGAAGATGAAGAACAAGGCAAAGGGCAGATCGGCGACGAGAAAGATCGACCCCGCGCTCATCAGTCCGCGAATCTGTTCCCAGCCGCGGATCTGAGAGGCCATCGTCCCGATTCCCCCGCCGCGCGCGTCGAGCCGGACGGCCTGCGCGCGCGCGAAGAAATATTCGGAGACCTCGGCGTCGATCTTGGCGGCCTCGCGCTCGATCATGAGGCTGCGGGTCGTCCGCAACAGGAAGTCGAGCGCCAGCGCGATCAGCACCCCGACGGTCATGACATAGAGTGTCGAGAAACCACCGCGCGGAATGACGCGGTCGTAGACCTGCATCGAGAAGAGCGCGGTGGCGAGACCGATCAAGTTGACGAGAACAGTTGCGACGATTGCCGAAACGAAGACACCCTTGCGCAGCAGCAGTGCGCGCCAGAACACGTCGATAGCGCGCTGGCCGCCCGTGCGGTCGCGAAGCTGCGGGATCTTGACTGAATAGAAACTGGCGCCCTGCGGAACGAGCAGGACGCGCGAGCCCGACGGGCCCGTGGTCCGCACGCTGTCGAGGCTCTCCCATTGTTCGGCGATGACCCAGCCCTTTTCGGGCAGCAGCATCAACAGCGGGAACTGGTTGGGTCGCGGACGCCCCTTGACCTCGACCGGCGGCTTCCAGCCAGCCGCGCGGGCCAGCGCATAGAGCCCCTCGTCGCTGTGATAGAGGCCGTTGGGGGTCATCGTGTCGAAGTCTTCGTCCCCCAGCTCCAACCGCCAATTGGGCGACAGGTCGGCGCCCTGCGCGGCGGCGAGCTTCTCAATGAGCAGGCTGAGAATCATTCTTGGACCTCCTGGAGGGCGGGATAGGGCCGCCACTCGCATGTACGAATTCTGATGCGCGCCGCCGACGACATGGCGCTGACTTCGCTCTCCACCAGCCCGATACGCGCATTCGACGCTTCGCGCACGGCATTCATCACATCGAGCCATGTGCGGCGTCCCGCGACGAACTGGCGAAGGTAGCTGTCGGTGACCGCTTCGGACGCAACCGCGGCGGTCGCGCTCGAGGTGATGCGGTTACGCGACGTCTGGTTCTCGACGAGATCGAGGATCAACGCTTCGCGGGTCTGCCGCTCGGCAACATTGACCTCCAGCAGCGCGGCGTCGACCCGCGCGCGCGCCGCGTCGGCGGCGATGAACGGCTGGAGCCCCGCCTGGCTGGTCGCTTGCACCGAGAGGCCGAGCTGGCTGCCGCGAAATTCGTCGTAGCGATACTGGACCCCGAGCTGGGGATAGACCGCCGACTTGGCGATCCGGCGGTCGGCCTCGGCGATTTCCGCTTCCGCGCCGAGCCGGTCGATCGTCGGGCTGCAGACGAGCGCACGCTCGATCGCATCTTCGGGGGTGGGGTGATGCACTTGCGGATCGTAGGGCTCGTACGGCGCATTGGGGACGGTCGGTTGGCCGGTCAACTCGCGGTAGCGTTCCTGCGCCGCATAACGCTGCGCAGTGACCAGCGCATATTGCTGGCGGACCTGCGCGAGGCGGGCCTCGGCAAGTTCGAGATCGGAGCGCGGGCTGACCGCGCGGGCGACGCGGCGCCCGATGCTTTCCACGAGGCGCTGATGTTCGGCGATGCTCGTTTCGAGCGCGTCCATCACATGGCTGGTGCGAACGATCTCGTAGTAGTTCTCGGCCAGCCGCAGCAACACGTTTTCGGCCAGCTCGCCCAGCGAGGTCGCTTCAAGATTGCGGACCGCCTTCGCGCGTTCGATCGCGCCCTCGATCCGGCCGAAGGAATAGACGGGCTGGGTGACGGTCAACTCGGGGCTGACCCCGCCGACGCCTTCGGTCAACGCGCCGACCGTGACGCTGGGGCCGTACAGCCATTTGGCGGCATCGACTTCCAGTTCGGCCGCACGGATGCTGGCGCGCGCCGACCGCAGCGCGGGAAAACTCGACAATGCCGAGATCGCACCGTCCTGCAGGCGGACGGGAATGCCCGGGGCATCGGACGGCACCACTTCCAGCGGCGCGACATCGCTGCGGGTGTCGATCGGTCCGTAGACGGGCACCGGGTCGAGCGAAACGTCGGGCACGAGCGGGTCCTGTGCGGTCACGTCGGTCGCGATATCGCCCGTGGTCGGGAGCATTGCGGCCGGCTCTTCGGGTTCGGGAACCTGTTGTGCGTAGGCGCCCGCGGCTGCGCTCGCCAGCAGCGCGCCAATCGTCGCGCGCGCGAGTAGCGGTCGAAGCATCCGGATCGGGGCGGTGCCGGAACGAACAGCGGCAATCGGCAAGGCAGACAACCCTTCTTTGCAAGATGTTATGTTGAGGTCAGCTCCACGGGTCCCCGCACCCGAACGAGGCCCTATGGCATGGAAACCTTTGCATTCCAAGAGGATGTTCCCCGAGAGTCCCGTGGGGGACGCGACACTTTCGCAACAGGTTCCAAAAACCATAGAAACTTTGAGACTTTTCCAATCATCGCGCGTTGCGACCATTCCACCCCGGAGACGAAACGACATTGCAAATTTACGGCTTGAAGAACCTGAGATGACCTGTAGGAGTGGGGGTTAAGTCCACTCGGAACGGGAGGATTGCGCCTGCTGGCGTCGTTCTTCTCGGGGGCTACAAGACCGATGAATACGTAAGAGTATAAATAGGGAGATTGATATGACCGACGCTGTGGGATCGATTGATACGTCGAATGCAGACAGCGGCGCGGAAGCTACGGACGCCGTCGACACGAGCGAAGCCGTAACCGCGACCGAAACGCAGGCGCCGGCCCCGAGCCAGGCGGAAATCGCGGCTCAGGCCGCGGCCCTCGCGGCGGCCAGCGTTGCTGCCGCCGAAGCCGAAGCCGTCGTCGAGGACGATGTGGCCTCGGACGAGGAAGCGGACGACAAGTCTGCCAAGAAGAGCGAAGACGAAGACGAAGACGACAAGAGCGAAGCGGACGAGGAAGACGTTGCCGCTGAAACGCTCGCCGACGTCGAGGCCATTGTCGATGCCGCTGCGGCGCAGGACATGGACGACATGGACGACGACGATGACGGTTTTTACGACGATGACGATGATGACACCGTCAGCCCGTTCCTTGCGGTTGGTCTGACTGCGCTGGTCATCGGTGGCGGTCTGCTGATCCTGTCCTCGAACGATGACGATGATGATGATGACCTGATCGACATCAACATCCCGCCCGTCGCGCAGGACCTCACGGTCACCGTGAACGAGGACGAAACTGTTTCGGATTCGGTCGACGCGATCGACCCCGATGACAATAGCCTGACGTTCAGCCTCGTTGGCGATGCGCCGGCCGGCTTGACCTTCAACTCGGACGGTACGTTCACGTTCGACGCGTCGGCCGATGAATATCAGGATCTGAACGACGGCGAGACGCTCGACGTCGTGGTGAACTTCACCGCGAGCGACGGCATCGGAACCTCGACCGGTCAGTTGACGATCACCATCAATGGCGTGACCGACAACAATGCACCGGTAGCGGTCGATGACTCGGCAACCACCGACGAAGACACCGATGTCACGATCGACGTTCTGGCCAACGATACGGATGCCGATGACGGCGACATGCTGGCTCTGGTGTCTGCGACGGTTCCGGCCGAACAGGGTACGGTGACGATCAACGACGACGATACGATCACCTTCTCGCCGGCCGACGACTTCAACGGCACCGCGACGATCACCTACACGGTGAGCGACGGCACCGCCGAGGACACGGGAACCGTGACGGTCGTGGTCAATCCGCAGCCTGACGCTCTCGACGCGATCGATGACGCCATCGTCGCGACCGAAGACAGTGGCACGCTTACCGGTGACCTCACGGCCAACGACATCGATGTTGATGGCGGCGACGTATCGGTCATGCTGGCCGCGGGCTCGACCCTGCCGCCGGGCTTCACGCTCAATTCGGATGGCACCTATTCGCTCGATACGTCGGCGGCTGGCTATCAGTCGCTCTCGGCTGGCGAAACGGCGACCTTCACGTTCGATTATGTTCTGTCGGACGCCGACGGTAACGATACCGACAGCGATGACGACCCCTCGACCGGTGACGACAGCGACAGCGATCCCGACACTGCCACGGTCACGTTGACGGTGACCGGCGTCAATGACGCGCCGACGGCCAATGCCGACACCGTCGACACCGATTTCGATACGGCGGTCACGATCGACGTTCTGGACAACGACACCGATCCCGACGACGACGACGATCTGACGGTAACTGCCGCCAGCTCCGACGACGGCACGGTCGTGATCAATGACGACGGTACGATCACCTTCACGCCCGATGCCGGGTTCGAAGGCGATGCGGTGATCACCTACACGATCTCGGACGGCGAAGGCGGAACCGCCAGCTCGACCGCGACGGTGACGGTCGCCGAGGAAGGTTCGTTCGACTTCATCAGCCTCGATGTCGATGACGACAACGACAACGCCACCCGCTTCGAAATTCGCGAAGATGGTGCGGTCACCGGTCCGGTGCTCGACGCTGACGACGGTGCGTTCAACTTCACTGACGATCAGGACCTGCAGAACAATGTGTCGGTGCTGAACTTCGGCGATAACGACACGATCACCTTCAACGCCGATCCGAGCGACGTCGCGTTCGCCAGCGGCGACTTTGACGGCGACGGCCAGGCCGACGACGTCGAAATCGCGGTCAACATTGGCGGCGTGGTGAGCCAGGTGTTCCTGCTCAACGCGGTGGCCGATGGTGCGGTGGTCTTCAACGAGACGACGGCCGAAGCGGCAATCGGTCCGGACACCAACAACTTCCTGTTCGGTGACGAGCTGCCCGATACCGACAATACGGGCGGCCCGGGCGAAGGCACGTCGATCGCGGCGTCGGCCGACCAGGACGACGACGGTGACACCAACACCCAGTTCCTCCTTCCGGAAGACGGGGACGATGGTGCGTTCGACTTCACCGATGACAGCTCGATCGCGAACAATGTCGCGATCGACAATTTCGGTGACGACGACACGCTGACCTTCCTTGTCGACGATGCCAGCGACGTTGCGTTCGCCAGCGGCGACTTCGACGGCGACGGTCAGGCCGACGATCTGCAGATCGCGATCAACATCGGCGGCGTCGTAAGCGAAATCGTTTTGCTCAACTCGGTCGAGGACGGCGCGGTCGTCTTCAACGAGCAGCAGGCCGAAGACGCGATCGGGCCGGGGACGGAGAACTTCATCTTCGACACCGGCAGCGACAGTTCGATCGCACCGATGGCCGACGAGACGGCGTTCCTGGGCTAAGCTGCCCAATACGAGGCCCTCGCCGGAAACGGCGGGGGCCTCTTTTTTGTTCGGCGTAACTTTTTATTTTCACTTTCTGGCGCAAGGGATGCGGCGGTGAGGGATCGGTTGAACATCTCGGGCTTTACGATTTCATCGGCGCGTACGGGCATCTCGCGTTGTCCGGGCGCGCCGTTTTTGCGCGACCGATTGTTGCGGTCGTGACACACCGGCGCGAATGTTGACGGAGGTCGCCCTACCAGACTAATTTTGGCTGATTTTTCGGTTTGCGTCCTACGCAGCTTTCCGTTACGGACGGGACGCGCGACAAAATTTCGATACACCCATACTCTCTTAATCGAGGGGCAAAAGGAGTAAATTATGGCACGGGTTATTCTTACGGAAGAAGGCGAAGACATCATCGTCGGTGGCGATGATATCGAAGTAATTGGTACGACGTCCGGTGGTGAGGAAATCACCATCGTTTCGGGCAATGTCGTCCTCAACGCCTCGTTCGCCGCTGGCGGCGACACGATCAACCTCCCCGGCGATGCGGAAGACTATGTCGTTCGCGTCGAAGGTGCGCAGGTCATCTTCACGAACACCGTTACCGGTGACACGATCCAGCTTCCGGCCTCGGATCAGGCCAACACCATCACTTTCTCGGGCGGCACCGATTCGCGTCAGCTCGTGTTCGACGGTGACGATGGTCGCTTCGAACTCGACGGCGTCGGCATCAACGCTGACGACACCCGCGTTCTGGCCGAAGGCGAAGTCGAAACTTCGGCTCCCGA
>JACLAD010012225.1_pt1 | contig 27334 bp, 25 predicted proteins | sample 8027901 | NCBI WGS metagenome assembly JACLAD01 (sample SAMN15725071, study PRJNA655200) | protist metagenome | isolation source: fluorescence activated cell sorting (FACS) single amplified genomes of... | place: Spain: Blaines Bay Microbial Observatory, Mediterranean Sea | collected 2016-07-05 | reverse complement strand
CGGCGCGCACGCCCGGTGCGCCCCGCCGGCGTGCGGGAAAGATTTTTCGCAGGTCGCGGACCTCGACCAGGGCGTCCGTCACAGGGTGTCCTCCGCAAGAACCGTCTCGACGCGGATGCAAGCGGCCTCACCGCCGGAGGGGACGGGGCGGAGCGCCGGCTGCTCTGCGCGGCAGGCCTCGATCGCGAAGTCGCAGCGGGGGGCGAAGCGGCAACCCTCCGGCCAGTCCGCCGGCCCGGGAACGCTGCCGGGGATGGCGTCGAGACGCTCGCGGTCCTCGTCCGCCGGCGGCAGGCTCGCGATGAGGCCGCGCGTGTAGGGGTGAGAGGGGAGGCGGAAGAGGGCCTCGGCGCTGGCGGTCTCCACCAGGCGGCCCGCGTACATCACCGCCACCTTGTCGGCGACGGCCGACACCACGCCGAGGTCGTGGGTGATGAGCACCAGCGCCATGCCGAGCTCCTCCTGCAAGGCGCGCAGGAGCTCGAGGATCTGCGCCTGGATGGTGACGTCGAGCGCCGTCGTCGGCTCGTCGGCGATGAGGAGCTTCGGCCCGCAGGCGATCGCGATCGCGATCATCACGCGCTGGCGCATGCCGCCCGAGAGCTGGTGGGGGAAGTCGTCGAGCCGTTGCGCGGCATCCGGGATGCCGACGCGGTTGAGGAGCTCGCGGGCGCGCTCCCGGGCCGCGCGCCGGGACAGGCGCTCGTGGCGCACGATCGTCTCGGCGATCTGCGTGCCGATGGTGAGGACCGGGTTGAGGGCGGTCATCGGCTCCTGGAAGATCATGCCGATGGTGCTGCCGCGCAGCGTCCGCATCCGCGCGTCGCTCGCCGCGAAGAGGTCTTCCCCTTCGAGGGCGAGGCGGGCGGCGGACGCCCGCCCGCCCTTCGGCAGCAGCCGGGCGAGGGCGAGCGCGGTCATGCTCTTGCCGCATCCCGATTCGCCGACGATCGCGAGCGTCTCCCCGGCGTCGACGGAGAAGGAGATCCGGTCGACGACGCGGAGCTTGCCGACCGAAACCGAAAGGTCGCGCACGTCGAGGACATGGTCGGCCCCGAGGTCGGCGCGGTCCGCCTCCGCTGTCGCTTCGGCGACCGTCATCCGGAGCGTTTCTCGCCGATGCGCAGGCGCGCGATGAAGGCCTCGTGGTCGACCTCCTTGCCCTGGTCGAAGATGTGGACGCGGAGAAGGTCGTCGAGCACCTCCGGGTCGGGCGAGCGCAGGGCATCGAGAAGCTCCTCGTGCTCGCCCACGATCGTGCCCGGCTCCTTCTGCAGCGCCGACAGGCCGAAGATGATGGTGAGCTGCAGCGAGACCGGCGTCCACGCCATCACGAGGACCTCGTTGCCGGTGAGGCCGCACATCACCCGGTGGAACTCGGTGTCGATCCGGGCGAGGGCGTAGGTGTCCTCCCGCCGGTCGGCCTCGCGCATCTCCTCGACCAGCGCTTCGAGCGGCTTCAGGATCGCGGGATCGACGACGGCCTTCTGGCGGACCTCCTCGGCGGCGAGCGTTTCGAGCGCGAGGCGCACCTTCAGCGTCTTTTCGAGCCGTTCGACCGAGACATCCATGAGCCGCATGCCCCGATAGGGCGTGTTGACCACGATGCCGAGGCTTTCGAGCTGGCGGAACGCCTCGCGCACCGGGACGCGGCTGATGTTGAGCTCGCGCGCGACCTCAGCCTCGACGACCCGGTCGCCCGGCAGGATGAGGCCGCGCGCGGCGGCCTCCACGATCGCGTCCACGACGCGTTCCACCAGGGTTCGCGTGTCGATCGCGCCGAAACGCGTCACCGTCGCGCCGTTCTTGGTGAGAGCTTGTGCGCTCATTTCACTCATTCCAGTTTGCGACCGGCACCCATTTCGTATACGATCTTACGAAATGGCAGGCCTTGGGGCAATCGTGCCAGATAAGGTTCACACCCGGAAAAACGGAGGGGACTGGATGACACGGATCAGAATGCTGAGCCGGGGTGCGGCACTTCCTGCGCTCGTGCTGGCGGCGTTGGTCGCAAGCGGCACCGCGTGGGCGCAGCAGCGGGGCGGTGAGGTCATCGTCGCGCAGACGTCGAACCCGCCGAGCCTCGACGCGATGGTGACCTCGTCGCAGGCCTCGCGAAACGTGAACATGCACATCTACGAGACGCTGTTCGGGTTCGACGAGACGATCGAGCCGATCCCGATGCTCGCCAAGGAGGCGATCGTCTCCGAGGACGGCCTCACCTACCGCATCCCGCTGCGCGAGGGCGTGATGTTCCACAACGGCGAGGTCATGGACGCGGAGGACGTGAAGGCGTCCATGGAGCGCTACGACGAGTACGGCGCCACCGGGAACATGCTCGACCTCATGGAGAGCATCGAGGTCACCGGCGACAACGAAGTGACGATCACGCTGACGGAGCCGTCGCCGACGTTCCTGCGCACGATCTCCTCGCCGCGCGCGCCCGCCGTCATCATCCCGGCCGAGGAGGCCGCCAAGGGGCCGGACGAGATCGAGATCATCGGCACCGGGCCGTACAAGTTCGTCGAGTACGTGCCGGACAGCCACGTCACGCTCGAGCGCTTCGAGGACTATTCGCAGGACACCCGCTACGAGGGTCCCCGTGGCTTCGGCGGCCTGAAGACGCCGTACTTCGACCGCATCACCTTCCGCACGATGCCCGAGCTCGGCGCGCAGGTCGCAGCGCTCGAGGCCGGTGAGGTGCAGGTCGTCGAGCGGATGCCGCCGCCGGCCGCCCGCCGTCTCGAATCGAGCGACGACGTGAAGATCTACGAGAACATGCCCTGGGCGTTCCTCACCTTCATCCTCAACATGAAGGAGCCGCCGACCGACAACGTGAAGTTCCGCGAGGCGGTGCAGGTGGCGCTCGCCATGGAGCCGATCGCCGGGATCGCGACGGGCGGCGTCTTCAACCTCCACCACGGCTGGATGTACGAGGGCTCCACCTACGACGCGGGCGACGTCGGCGCCGAGCTCTACAACGTCGCCGATGCGGACCGGGCCAAGGCGCTCCTCGAGGAGGCCGGCTACAACGGCGAGGAGTTCGTGCTTCTCACCGATTCCAACATCGAGGAGCACAACAAGGCCGCCGTCGTCATCGCCGAGCAGCTCAATGGGGTCGGCATCAACACCAAGATCAACCTCGTCGATTGGCCGACGGCGCTCAATCTCCGCCTGCAGGACACCGGCTGGAACGGCTGGACGCTGATGATGGGCATCGAGCCCTATCTCGGCCCCGTCGCGCTGATCTCGACCCTTGCCGGCGCGGATACGCACTTCAACGCGCCGGACGCGGAGCTCGACGCGCTCTACGCCGAGCTCCTCGCCGACGAGACGATCGAGGACCGCAAGGCGACCTTCGCCAAGATCCAGGAGCGGCTCTACGAGATCTTCGGCGTCATCAAGATCGCCGACGTCGGGATGCTGCAGGCGACGCGCGCCAACGTCGAGAACTTCGAACCCTTCCGCTTCCCGCGGATGTACGACGTCTGGTTCGCGAACTAACGGCCTTGAGGGGGCGTCTCATCCGGTGCCCCCTCTTTCCATAACGCCGGCCGCGAGAGTCTGAGCCATGTGGCTGTTCGCCTTCCGGCGCCTCCTCAGCGCCGTTCCGGTCCTCTTCGTGGTCTCCGTCGTCTCCTTCCTCATCATGTGGATCGTCCCCGGCGACATCGCCGCGGAGATCGCCGGAACGAGCGCGACGGAGACCCAGATCGCCGAGATCCGCGCCCGCCTCGGCCTCGACCGGCCGATCTGGGAGCAGGCGATCACCTGGTACGGCAACCTTCTCCAGGGCGACCTCGGCTGGTCCTACCTCCTCAACCGCAGCGTCACCGACGCGGTGCTCGAGCGCCTTCCCGTCACCTTGTCGCTCGCGGGGCTCGCCCTCGTCCTCGCCGTCGTCATCGGCATGGGGCTCGGCATCCTGGCGGCGGCGAAGCACCGCACGCCGCTCGACCAGGGCGCGATGAGCCTCGCGCTCCTCGGCCTGTCGATCCCGGACTTCTGGCTGGGGCTAATGCTCATCGTCCTCTTCGGCGTCACCCTCGGGTGGCTCCCGACCGGCGGCTTCGTGCCGATCACCGAGAGCTTCACCGGCTGGCTCGCCTCGATGACGCTGCCTGCGCTCACCCTCGCGATCACGCAGATGGGCGTGATCGCCCGGATGACGCGCTCGGCGATGCTCGACGTGCTCGGCCAGGACTACATCCGCACCGCCCGCGCCAAGGGGATGACGGGGCCGGTCGTCATCTTCAAGCACGCGCTCCTCAATGCGCTGATCCCGGTCGTGACGCTCATCGGCGTGCTCACGGGCGTCCTCATCGGCGGGGCGGTGGTGATCGAGGCGGTCTACTCGCTGCCGGGCGTCGGCCGGCTCATCATCGGGGCGATCCAGCGGCGCGACTACCCCATCATCCAGGGCGGGCTTCTCATCACCGCGTCGACCTTCGTGTTCGTCAACATCGTGGTCGACCTCGTCTATGGCTGGCTCGACCCCAGGGTGCGTCATGTCCGTTGAGAGCCGCGCCGCCGACGCAGAGCTCGAAAGCCAGTGGGTCGCGCGCCTGCGTGCGCTGCGCCACTTCGGCGGGCGGCTCCTCGCGCACCGCTCGTTCTCGATCGGCCTCGCGCTGTTCTCGGTGATCGCCCTCTTTGCGATCTTCGCCGACCTCATCGCGCCCTACGACCCCAACAAGAGCAGCTACACGAGCATCCTGATGCCGCCGAGCGCGGAGCACCGCTTCGGCACCGACCCGTTCGGGCGGGACATCCTGAGCCGCGTCATCTACGGCGCGCGGACGTCGCTGCGGATCGGGCTCTTCGTGGTGATCGCGACCGGCATTCTCGGCACCATCATCGGCGTCGCCGCGGCCTACGTGCGCGGGCTCGACAATGTCCTGATGCGCATCATGGACGGGCTGATGGCCTTCCCCGGCGTGCTGCTCGCGATCGCGCTCGCGGCGGCGCTCGGCCCATCGGAGCTGAACGCGGTGCTGGCGCTCTCGGTCACCTTCACGCCGCGCACGGCGCGCATCGTGCGGGCGAGCGTCCTCACCGTGCGCGAGCTGCCGTTCGTGGAATCGGCGATCGCGATCGGCGCGGGGCACGGGCGCATCATCGTCCGCTACATCCTCGCCAACTCGCTGTCGCCGCTGATCGTGCAGCTGACGTTCGTGTTCGCCGTCTCGATCCTTGCGGAGGCGATCCTGTCGTTCCTCGGCGTCGGCCCGCCGCCGCCGGCGCCCTCGCTCGGCAACATCATCGCCGAGGGGCGCAACTACATCCAGGAAGCGCCCTGGATCGCGTTCTTTCCGGGGATGGTAATCGCCGCGTCGGTGCTCGGCCTCAACCTGATGGGCGACGGCCTGCGCGACGTGATCGATCCGCGCCTGCGCAACCTCTCCTGAGGCGCGCCGCGGCGGCCTAGATGGCCGTCGCCTCGGCGAGGTCGTCGGCCGTGTAGCCGAGCCGGCGCGAGATGGCGGCGGCATGGGAGATCACGTACGGCGCGACGCGGTGCAGGCGCGACACAGGCATCCTCTCCGCCGGCCCCGAGACGGAGATCGCCGCGATCACCCGGCCCGAGGCGCTCCAGATCGGCGCGGCGACGCAATGGACGTTCGCCTTGTGCTCGGCGAGGTCGAAGGCGTAGCCGTCCGCCCGGATCTTGCCGAGCGCGGCGTGGAGGAGCTCCGGCTCGGTGATCGTGCTCGGCGTCTGCCGCACGAGGCCGGCGGCAATCACCTTCGCGATCGTCGCCTCGTCTTGGAAGGCGAGCGTCGCCTTGCCGACGCCGGTGCAGTAGCAGGGCGACAGCTCCATCGTGATGGTGGCGTTGTTCGCGCCCGTCCGCCCGCCGTGGGCGCGCTCCACGAACACCATCCGCTCGCCGTCGAACACGCAGAGGTGGATGTCCTCCTGGGTGAGGCTGCCGAGGGATTCGACGAGCGGCCGCGCCTCGCTCTGGAGGTCCATGTTGTGCAGCACGGTGGCGCCCATCTGGAACAGCTTCAGCCCCAGCCGGTAGGCGTCGCGCGTGTTGTCCTGATCGAGGAAGCCGATCTCCTTCAGCGACAGGATCGCCCGGTGCGCCGTCGACCGGGGCAGCCCCGTCCGCTCCGCAATCTCGCCGACGGTGAGGTGCCGGTCGCGCGTCGAGAAGCACTCGAGCACGCGCATCAGCTTGCCGACGGTCTTGATGCTCTTGGTCTCAATCACTCGACGCCGCCTCGCCGTCCCGATCTCACCCCTAAATTCGGGCGCTTCCGTTCATAGCACCCGACCACGTGCGGGACACGTCCTCAAACCTAATCCCGCAATGTGGAATATGCAATTCACAGCGCTGCCGAGAATCGGCGGTTTATGCCCGGAAATGGGATTGACACGCCGCGGCTTCCGCTGTTCCCTCTATCCCGCTATTCGGGAAGGGAGAGCCGCTCCATGGCCAAGAACATCTTCGGGATCATCCCGCCGGTCGTGACCCCGTTCGACGCGGACGGGGAGATCGACGAGAAGGCGCTGCGCGAGGTCGTGCGGTTCAACCTGTCGAAGGGCGTGCACGGCGTCTGCTTCGGCGGCTCCACCGGCGAGGGTCACACCCTCACGGGCGACGAGCTCGAGCGGATCGCCGAGATCTGCAACGAGGAGGTCCAGGGGCGCGTGCCGCTGATCGCCGGCATCATCGTGAATTCCACGCGCGATGCCGTGCAGAAGGCCAAGCGCATGGAGCGCCACGGCATCGACGCCTTCCAGATCACGCCCGTCCACTACCTCTTCAAGCCGGACGAGGACGCGACCTACCGCCACTTCGAGACCCTGACGAAGGAGCTCTCGAAGCCGATCATCATCTACAACGTGATCCCGTGGAACTACCTGTCGCCGGCGCTGCTCGTGCGGCTGATGGAGGGCCTCCCGGGGATCCTCGGCGTGAAGCAGAGCGCGGGCGACCTGAAGCTCTTCGCCGACCTGATGATCACGGCGCCGAAGGATCGCAAGATCATGTCGGCCGTCGACGCGCTGCTCTACCCGGCGTTCGCGATGGGCTCGCACGGGACGATCGCGGCGAACCCCGCGGCGGTGCCCGGCGTCTGCGTCGCCCTGTGGGACGCCGTCCAGGCCGGCGACCACAAGCGCGCGCTCGAGATCCACGAGTCGCTGCTGCGGTTCTGGAACACGATCTTCGCCGACAACCTGCCGGCCAACGTGAAGTATGCGCTCACCCAGCAGGGCGTGCCCGCGGGGCTCCCCCGCGCGCCGATGCCCGCCACCACCCCGGCGCAGAAGGCGAAGATCGACGCCGCGCTGAAGGAGGTGCTCGGCTACGAGGCGAAGGCCACCGCCAAGGCCGCCTGAGCCAGCACCCACGCGACGCAAGGCCAACAGGCCGCGTCAGGCGCCGCCCAGCTCTGTGGGCGGCGAGCACCGGGGAGGGGAGAGATGCAGCAGCGCCTCGCGCCCGAACGGGCGAACGACCGGCGGCTCGACGGACTGTTCGCGGACCTTGTCGCGCTGCTCGGTGAGCGCGCGACGCGGTCGGCGGCGATCCGCGAGCACCACTCGCACGGCGAGGGCCTGCCCGACGTCGGCCTGCCGGACATCGTCGTCTTCCCCCGGACCACGGAGGAGGTGGCGGCGGTCGCCCGCCTCGCCTTCGCGGCCGACGTGCCGATGGTGCCGTTCGGCGCCGGCACCTCGCTCGAGGGGCACGTCGCCGCGCTCGCCGGTGGCGTCTCGATAGACCTCACGGGCATGGACAAGGTGCTCGAGGTGTCCGCCGCCTCGCTCGACTGCCGCGTCGAGGCGGGCGTCCGCCGGGTCGCGCTCAACCAGTACCTCCGCGACACCGGCCTGTTCTTTCCGCTCGATCCCGGCGCCGACGCGACGCTCGGCGGGATGGCGGCGACGCGCGCCTCCGGCACGAACGCCGTCGGCTACGGCACGATGCGCGAGGCGGTGCTCGGCCTCACGGTCGTGACGCCCGACGGCACGATCGTCCGCACCGGGACGAGAGCGCGAAAGTCCGCGACCGGCTACGACCTCACCCGCCTCTACGTCGGCTCCGAGGGGACCCTCGGCATCATCACCGAGGTCGAGCTCCGCCTCGCGGGTCTGCCGGAGGCGATCGTCTGTGCGACGTCGCAGTTCGAGACGCTCGCCGGTGCGGTCGGCGCGGCCAGCGCGGCGCTTCAGGCGGGCCTGCGCCTCGCCCGCATGGAGCTCCTCGACGACGTGCAGATGGGCGCGTGCATCAACTATTCGCGGCTTTCCGGGCTCGATCCGGCGCCGACGCTCTTCATCGAGTTCCACGGGACGCCCGCCGCCACGGCCGAACAGGCCGAGCTGATGGCCGAGATCTGCGCCGAGTTCGGCGGGCGCGGCTTCCGCCAGGCGACGACGCCGGAGGACCGCTCCGCACTCTGGCGCGCCCGGCACGACTGCTACCACGCCGTCCTATCCCTCGCCCCCGGCAAGGCGAACATGGGCACCGACGCCTGCGTGCCGATCGAGCGGCTCGCCGAGTGCCTGCTCGAAAGCCAGCGGGACGTCGCCGCGTCCGGCATGGTCGCGCCCATCGTCGGCCACGTCGGCGACGGCAACTTCCATCTCGGCATCCTGTTCGACCCCGCCGATCCCGACGAGCGGGGGCGGGCGGAGGCGCTCGCCTTCCGCGTCAGCCGCCGCGCCATCGCCATGGGCGGGACCGCATCGGGCGAGCATGGCATCGGCCTGCACAAGATCGGGCACATGGAGGCCGAGCACGGCAACGCCCTCGCGGTTATGCGGGCGATCAAGACCGCGCTCGACCCGAAGGGGCTGATGAACCCGGGCAAGCTTCTGCCGCCCGCCTGACGCGGCAATGCCGCTCCCTCGCCGGCGCGAAGGCGCCGGACGAAACGACCCGAAGACGGTCGCACCCAACAAAGCATTGGAGGAACCACCATGAAACATTGGCTGAGGCTCACTGCAGTCGCGACGGCGCTCGCCTTCGCCGTGCCCGCCGGCGCGCAGGACGCGCTGAAGGCGACCTGGACCGATCCCGACGACCCCGCGAACGGCGCCGTCAGCGCCCAGATGCACATGCTGAAGGACGGCATCGAGCGCTTCTCGGGCGGCAAGTACGACGTCGAGCTCTATCCGAACGGCCAGCTCGGCGACCAGCGCTCTATGGTGCAGCAGGTCCGCCGCGGCACGATCCAGTTCGCCAACATCGCGTCGGGCGTGCTCGCCTCGCTCTACGCGCCCGAGCTCGGCATCGTCGACCTGCCGTTCCTGTTCGACTCGCGCGCCCACTTCGCCGCGACGATGGACGTCGATTCGCCCTTCATGAAGAAGCTCCTCGATCAGGTGGCCGCGGACACCGGGGTGCGCGTCCTCGACCTGACGCCGTTCGGCTTCCGCAACCTCACCACCGCCGATACGGCGGTCGCGAAGCCGGAGGACCTCGCGGGCCTCAAGATCCGCACCATGGAGATCGTCCCGCACCAGGAGATGGTGACCGCGATGGGCGGCACGCCGGTGCCGATCCCGTTCCTGGAGCTCTACACGAGCCTCCAAACGGGCGTCGTCGATGGCGAGGAGAACACGCCCTACAACATCATCGCCCAGCGCTTCTATCAGGTGCAGAAGCACATGACCGAGACGCAGCACGTGATGACCGTGGGCGCCCTCATCACCAACGAGGAGTGGTACCAGAGCCTCTCCGACGAGGATAAGGCGGCACTGCGCCACGCCGTCGAGGAAGCGCGCATCGCCCACGACGGCATCGGCGCGATCTCCGACTACCTCTCGGTCGCCAAGCTGAAGGACGAGGGGATGGAGGTGACCACCCTGTCGCCGGAAGAACTCCAGGCGTTCCGGGATGCCACGATCGAGCCGACGAAGCAGTGGGCGATCGACAATTTCGGCGAGGAGTTCGTCAACGGCTTCTTCGCCCACATGGAAGAGGCGGGGCAGGGCTACTAACCGCCCCCGACCGCGGCCGGCGGGGCGCCTTCGCCCCCCGGCCGACCCGCTGCGCGCCCGCGTCATCCCCAGGATCGCCACGATGTCAACGACGCTCCGCGTCCTCGCATGGCTCGACCGCGCCATTCAGTTGGTCAACGCCGCCGTGGTCGCCCTTTCGCTGTTCCTGATGTTCGCCGTCGTGTTCGGCGTCATCGTCGCGCGCTTCGTCTTCGCGACGCCGGTGTTCTGGGGCGAAGAGCTCGCCCGTTACATCATGATCTACATGGCGCTTCTCGGTGCCGCCGTGGCGCTGCGCTCCGACCAGCACCCGCGCCTGACCCTCTTCGCCGGGATGCTGCCGCGCGCCGCCCAGCGGGTGCTCGCCCGCATCATCGACGTGCTCCTCATCGTCACCATCGTCGTCCTCTTCTGGCACGGGCTCGATATCGCGCGGGAGGAGGGGATCATGCGAACTCCCGCGCTGCGCATCTACTATTTCTGGGTGTTCCTCGCCGTTCCGATCGGGGCCGCCGTGATGCTGCTTCAGCTCATCGCCCGGCCGTTCCTGCCGGCGATCTTCTCCGTCACCGACGACCTCCCGCCCGCGGACGAGTAATCCATGATCGACGCTTTCCCGGCGATGCTGATCGCCTTCGCCGTGCTGACGATCATCGGTTTCCCGCTGTCGTTCGCGATGCTGCTCTCGGCGATGCTGTACTTCGTTGCGTCCGGGCAGCCGTTGTACCTGGTGGCGCAGCAGTTCTTCAACGGCATCGACATCTTCACCATCATGGCGATCCCGTTCTTCATGCTGGCGGGCGACCTTATGGTCGCGTCGGGCACGGAGGAGAAGCTCCTGCGCTTCGCCCAGCTCCTCGTCGGCCGGCTCCGCGGCGGGACGGGATACGTCAACATCGTCGCCTCGATGCTGTTCGGCGGCTGCTCGGGCTCCTCGATCGCCGACATCGCCGCGCTGGGGCGGATGCAGGTCCAGATGATGGAGCGCTCCGGCTTCACGCGGGAGTTCTCGGCTGCGCTCACCATCTCGACCTCGATCCAGGGCGCGATCATCCCGCCGTCGATCCCGATCGTCCTCGTCGGTGCGGTCACCGGCAGTTCGATCGGCGGCATGCTGATCGGCGGGCTGGTGCCGGGGCTCCTCGTGGCACTCGCCATGGGAATCGCGGTGTTCATCGTCACGCGGCGGAACGTCATCGCGATCGAAGAGCGGCCGTCGGTGCAGGAGGCGGCGGTCATCGTCCTGCAGTCGCTGCCATTCCTGGCGATGCCCGTCATCATCCTCGGCGGCATCCTCTCGGGCGTCTTCACGCCGACCGAGGCGTCCGCCGCCGCCGTCGCCTGGGGGCTGATCCTGTGGGTCTTCGCGGCGCGGGGGCTCCCCGATCCGCGCCGGATCGCGACCGTGTTCGTCCGCTCCGGCACGCTCGCCGCGGCGGTCCTCCTGCTGACGGGCGCCTCGAACGTCTTCTCCTGGGTGCTTGCCACGGAGCAGGTCCCGGCGATGATCGCCAACGCGATCTTCTCGATCACCGAGAACCCGATCCTGGTGCTCCTCATCATCAACGTCTTCCTGCTGATGTGGGGGCTGGTGATGGACATGCTCCCGGCGATCTTCATCGTGATCCCGATCCTCTTGCCGCTCGCGGCGAAGATCGGCATCGACCCGGTTCACTTCGGGGTGATGTGCACCTTCAACCTCATCATCGGGCTGATCACGCCGCCCTACGGGACCGCGCTCTTCACCGGCGCGATCGTGCTCGGGATGCCGATTGAGCGGATCGTCCGCCACATGCTTCCGTTCTTCCTGGCGGCGCTCGCGGTGCTCATGCTGATCACCTACGTGCCGGAAACGGTGCTGTTCCTGCCGCGGATGATGGGGCTGCTGTAGAGGGGGCGGCTGCGGCCGGAGAACTCACGCGCTCTACGGGGAGCGAACCTCCGACCCGGCGGACATCGGCAATCGAACGGGATCGAATTAAGGCGAAGCGCGTTTCACCCTTACCTGCGGTTGCTTGTGAAATGCGGCTAAAACGTGAAAACTCATTGCAATTGCGACGGCTACGGATGACGCGATCGGAGACGAAGGTCCGATTGCCCTGATGATGTCCGATCACCGGAACGGCCGGCCCGTAGAAGCCCTGGGATACGGGGCAGGCGGACTTCGGCTGGACTGAGGTCGGGTCGCGGGGCAGTCGGCTTTAGCCGAGGAACGCGCTCATTCGTCTTTCTCCATGCGTAGACGACTTCGATCCGCGCTACCGAGAAACGGACCTCATCTTCGCCACCCACATGCCCTTAAACCGCCTTGGAATCGTCCAAGGTGGCAACGCCTCTTCGCGCCAATTCTCGCGCTCTGAGAGAAGGTTAAATGTATGAATGAAGAGTACGATTTCTCGCATCCGGCATTTTCGAACGTTCTCTTGGGTGGAGCACCTCTGGAGGAGGCCGAACTCATCGTGATCGGTTTTCATGGTAGAGGCGGCGGCGAGCAACGCATATTCGACTCAATGGCAAAAGCATATACGGGGTACGATAACGTCACTTACCTCGCCCCAGCTTCCAGCACTGAGTACTGGTGGAAAGAGAGGTTGAATACTGACCCTTACGCCCCTGACCTGTTGCTGGCGATGGATGGCGTAAGCGCGCTGATTGCCGACCTCGAAGCCAAGGGGTTTTCGTCCAAGCAAATTTCGCTCACAGGCATTAGCCAGGGTTCCTCGTTCGCGGCAGAGTATGTCGCGCGGGAGGATCCGGATATTCACAGCACGGTTCTGATGTCCGGCGCGTTGCCGGGTTTGTTTTATTCTACGGAAGACCAAGCGGAGGTTTATAGTCAGGATTTGAGCGGGCAGATCGTGCGGATGAGCTGGAACAGCGGCGATGTGATCATGCCGTTGAGCTTGATGCAGCAGACGGGAGACCTGTTCAATTCCCGGGGGGCGGAAGTGGACCTCCGCGTCCATCCGGGCGGCAGTCACAACATCACAAAAGGCGATCGTGACGTGCTGGCCTCCATCACGAACATCGCCCGCGGAACCGACGGCAACGACAACCTGACTGGAACGGCGAACGACGATCTCATCTATGGCTTCGCAGGGAACGACGTGATCGCTGGTCTCGACGGAAAAGACGTTCTGATCGGCGGCGACGGAAACGACGTTTTGCGCGGTTTTAACGACAACGACCGCCTCTGGGGTGGAGATCAGAACGACAAACTGTACGGCGGCGATGGTGACGACATCCTCTACGGCGAGCAGGGCAAAGACGAACTCGTCGGGAACGATGGCAACGATGTACTCTATGGTCAGGATGGAGACGATAACCTGAAGGGCGGGAAAGGCGACGATTTTCTGCTGGGCGGCTCCGGGATCAATACACTCTCCGGAGAGCAAGGCGCCGATACTTTCGTCTTCGATTTCCACGGCTCGACGAGCGTCAACAAGATCACGGATTTCCAGACAGGGATCGATAAATTGCTGATCTCGGGTGTCGACGAGTCGGCCTATAATGAAATCGATTATTCCTTCAACAGCGACGGGCACGTGAAAATTGAGTTCGGCAAGACGATCATCATCGTCGATGATCCGATTACGATGAACGACGGTATGATGATCATCGCTCCGGACATCCTGTTATGACCACGAGCCTATAGCCGCTGAATCGATTCCGGTCAGTTTTGGCGGATCATCAGGACTGATCGCGCCCATTTCTACTCCACTCCTCGTCCGGCTCGCGGAGAGCCGGACGAGGATGTCATGAACGAGGAGCAGATCGTGGGGGTCGGTCCTGCGGCGCAAGCTCCGGCCGCTGGCGCCAACGCTTCGCCGCACGCCAGACGGCGGCAACGAGGACCGTGCTCCAGATGCCGAGCGTCGCGATGCCGAGCACCGCGGCGATGGGCCGTTCGACGAACGCGAGAGGATCGCCCCGCGCGATCATCATCGAGGTGGTGAAGTTCTGCTCCACGAGGGGGCCGAGGACGATGCCGAGGATGATCGGCGCGACGGCGAAGCGGTTCGCCTCGAGGATCGCCGCGATGACGCCCATCGCCACCATCACCGCGACGCCGAACATCGAGTTTGTGATGGCGTAGGACCCGACGACGCAGAAGAGCAGGATCGCGACGTTGAGCGTCGAGCGCGGCACCAGAAAGATGAACCGCGCCGCCTTCGCCGCGACGTAGCCGAGCGGCAGAAGCAACAGGTTCGCGATCACGAACACGATGAGGACGGCGTAGAAGTTCTCGCGGTTGGTGGTGAGGAGCGACGGCCCCGGGTCCATCCCCTTCATGACGAGGACGCCGACGGCGATCGCCGTCACCGCGTCGCCCGGAATGCCGAAGACCATCGCCGGGATCCAGGCCGAGGAGAGGGCGGCGTTGTTGGTGGCGCCCGCCTCGACGAGGCCTTCGGGGTGGCCGGTGCCGAACTTTTCCGGCGTCTTCGAGGTGCGCTTGGCGAGCGCGTAGGTGACCCACGCGCCGAGATCGCCGCCGACGCCGGGGAGGGCACCGATCACCGAGCCGATGCCGGCGCCGCGCAGAAGGTTCCAGCGCCAGCGCATCAGCTCCGCGCCGACGCCGGCGAACGGGTTGCTGACCGCGGCCTGGGGCTTCGCCGCCGGCGCGTTCCGCCCGGTCCGCAGGATCTCGGCGAGGGCGAACATGCCGATCATCGCGGGGATGAAGCCGATGCCGCCCGACAGCTCCGACCAGCCGAAGGTGAAGCGCGGCTGCGCCATCAACGGATCGAGGCCCACTTGCGCGATGAAGAGGCCGAGGAGGAGCGACAGGACGCCCCGCGCCACGCCGCCGGACGATACGAGCGCCGCGCACGAGAGGCCGAGGAGCGCGAGCCAGAAATACTCGTAGCTCGAGAAGTTGAGGGCGAAGCGGGCGAGCACGGGCGCCGCCAGCATGAGCACCACGAAGCCGATGAGACCGCCGATGGTGGCCGCGGTGATCGAGATGCCGATCGCGAGGCTCGCCTTGCCTTGCCGCGTGAGGCCGTAGGCGTCCTCCACGTAGGCGGCGGAGGCGGGGGTGCCGGGGATCCTGAGGAGCGCGCCCGGAATGTCGCCGGCGGTGATCGCCATCGCCGTGCAGGAGATGATGGCGGCGATGGCCGGCACCGGGTCCATGTAGAAGGTGATCGGCACCAGGAGGGCGGCGGCCATCGTGGCCGTGAGGCCCGGCATGGCGCCGACAAAGAGCCCGAAGATCGACGACAGCAGGATGACGAGAAGCGTCTCGGGCGTCGCGACGATGGAGACGGCGGCGAGGAATGCGTCCATCGCTCAGACGCCGAGGAGGCCGCGGGGGAGGGGCACACCGAGACCGTGGACGAACACGGCGGCGAGCGCCGCCGACAAGGCCGTGGAGAAGAGGCCGGCGGTCAGCCAGCCCGCCCCGCCGAGCCGGCCGATGGCCGTGCCGAAGATGGCCATGGTGATGAGGAAGCCCACCGTCGGCATCAGCACCACCGCGGCGACGAGCCCGCCGAGGACGGCCGCGGCGTAGGGCCAGTCCACCGCGATGGGCGGGGGGTCGCTCGCCTCCGCCACCGCCGCGGCGCGGACGAGGCCGCCTGCGGCGAGGACGAGGCCGAAGACGACCATGCCCGCGCCGGTGATGGTCGGGAAGAGGCCCGAGCCGACGCCGGTCCCGGGCATGCTCCTGAGCCCCGAGGCGTGGGCGATGATGCCCACGCCGAGAGCCGCGAACACGAGGCCGAGGACGAGGTCGGCCGGCCGCTTCACGCGCATTGCTACTGACCGAGGTTCGCCGCCTCGATCGCGTCGCCGAAGGCCTTCGCGCGCTCCGCGAGATAGGCCTCGAAGTCGTCGCCGCCTTCCCAGACGACGCCGTAGTTGAGGTTCCCCATCTGCTCGCGGAACTCGGGGCTCGCCACGATCTCCTCCATAGCGGCCTGGAGCTCCGCCTCCACGTCGTCCGGCAGCCCGGCAGGCGCGCCGAGGCCACGCCAGCCGGCGATGGCGAAGTCGACGTCGAGGGCCTCGTTGGCGGTCGGCACGTCCGGATGACCGGCGTTCCGCTCGTTGCCGAGGTACGCGAGTGCGCGGATCTCCCCCGCCTCCATCAGCGGCTTCGCCTCGGGGAACTGGGCGACCACGGTGTCGATCGCGCCCGAGGCGAGGAGCTGAAGGGACGGTGCGCCGCCGTCGGTCGGGATCCAGGAGGCGGCGCCAGCGTCGGCGCCGATCCCCTCGAGGAGGCTGACCCAGGAGAGGTGGTTGAGGCCACCGAAGTTGGCGCCCGAGGCGCGGATCGCCGCCGGGTCGGCCTTCACCGCCTCGGCAAGGTCGCCGATGGTCTGGTACGGGCTGTCGGCGCGGACGAACACGGCCGACGGGTCGGCGTTGTAGAGGCCGATGAGGGTATAGTCGTCGTAGGAGAGGTCGGCGGTGCCCACCGGCTCGTACATGGAGAGCTCGGTGGTGAGGATGCCGAGGGTGTAGCCGTCGGCGTCGCCATCGCGGATCGCGGTGTGGCCGACGATGCCGCCGCCGCCCGTGCGGTTCACGACGTTGACGGGTTCGCCGAGCTTCTCCTCGAGCATCCGCGCGACGATGCGGCCCGTCGCGTCGGTGCCGCCGCCGGCCGACCACGGCACGATGAGGGTGATCGGCCGCTCGGGGTACTCTTGCGCCAGGGCTGGCGTGGCTGCGAGGGCAGCGGCGAGGGCGATGGCAAGTGGTCTGATCATTTCGTTTCTCTCCCTGTTGTTTTCGTTGGGTCTCGGGGCGGTCGCAGCCGGTCAGGTCATACGGGCCACACGCGCCTCAGCTTCTCCCCGGCGAGGAGCCGGGACCGCGCTTCGGCCTCCGCCGCGCCGTTGCGATCGGCGGCTTCGGCGATCGTGGCGGCCACCTCCCTGGGCACCACCACCACGCCGCTGATGTCGGCGACGATGATGTCGCCCGGGTTCACCGTCACGCGGCCGATGGTGATGGGGACGTTCGCCTCCGCCGGCTCCATCCGCCCCGAGACGCCCACCGGCGAGACGCCGCGCGCGAAGAGCGGGTAACCGAGCTTCCGCACCTCGGCGATGTCGCGGACCGTCCCGTGCACGATGGTCGCCGCGGCGCCGGCCATCATCGCGCCGGTCGACATCAGCTCGCCCGTGCCGGACCCTTCCGCGCAGGAGGCATCGACGACGAGGATGTCGCCCGCCGAAACGCCGTCGATGGCGCCGTGGTAGGCGTCCTGGGGAACGCCGCGTCGCTCGCTCGGGCGGTAGAGGACGGTCACGGCGGGGCCGCAGATCACGTCACCCGGTGCGAGCTCGCTCTGCAGCGAGATGCCCTCGAGGAAGCCGTACCCGCCGTGCGCGTCGAGAACGTCGTGGATGTCGCCAGTGTACCAGCGCGCCATCCTCTTCATGGCATCGAGGATGGGGTCGTTCGCAGTCATCGTGTCGGGCCTTCCGTCGCTGCCGCTCTCCGCTCGAGAGCGCGCAAGATGTATTGGGTGGAGTTGTCGATGTGCGTCCGGATCGCCTCCACGGCGGCGGCTCGGTCACCGGAGCGGATCGTCTCGTAGATGTGCCGGTGCTCCTTGAGCCCGCGTTCCATGGGCTTGCTCGGAACGCGGACGGAGAGGCGGATGAGGTCGGTCACGAGGACGGTGAGGTTCTGGTAGAGCGTCGTCAGCACCTCGTTGCCGAGCGCGTCGATGAGCGCCTTGTGGAAGGCGGCGTCGGCCTCGGCATAGTCGGGGAAATCGGCGCGGGTGGCGGCATCCTCCATCCGCTCGAGCACGCGCTCCACGGTGTCGAGCCGGCCGGCGCCGGCCGCGAGCTCGCCCACCGCCTCCGCTTCGAACATCCGCCGCACGGTCATCACCTCCACGAGCCGCGCCGGCTCGGAGTGGAAGAGGGCGCGGACCGTGCCGCCGAGGGAATCGAGGTAGCGCTCCACGTCATCGCGGACGACGATCGCCCGCTCGCCGTGCTTGCGGCGGACCAGCCCCTTCACCTCGAGGACCTGCAGCGCCTCACGGACGGAGCGGGTGGAGACGCCGAAGGTGCGCGCGAGGTCGGCCTCCGAGGGGAGCCGCTCCCCGACCGCGCGGGCACCGGACAGGATCTCGTCTTCGAGGGAGGTCGCGACAGCCGCGTGCAGCCGGGAGCGGTCGACAGCGGCCAGCGAGGTGTCCCTCACCACCGCCTCCGTCACCAGGCCGTGAAGCCGCCGTCGACGACGGTGTTCGCGCCGGTCATGTAGCTCGAGGCGTCGGACGCGAGGAACTGGACCACGCCGCAGAACTCGCCCACCTCCGCCTGCCGGCCGAGCGGGACGCGTTGCAGGAAGGCGTCGATGAATTCCTTGTCGAACGAGGCGGTCTTGACCCCACCGAAGGTGATGAGATTGCAGCGGACGTTCTTCGGCGCCCAATACGTCGCGACGTAGCGCGTGAGGTTGAGAAGGCCGGACTTCGACGCGGCGTAGGACACGGCCTTGAAGAAGGGCTTGCCGTCGCGCTTCTCGCGGTAGGCGTAGAGCGCCTGGTTCGGCGACACCATGCCGTACATGGAGCCGACGTTGATGATCGACCCGCGGCCGGCCTCCGCCATCTTCGCGCCGATCACCTGGGTGCAGAGCATCACGCCGGTGAGGTTGACGTCGATCACCTCGTCCCAGAACTCCTGGGGATAGGTCTCGAACGGGCCGTTCTGCTCGGCGGGGCCGGAGGGCTTCGAATCGATGCCGGCGTTGTTGATGAGGACGTCCGGGACGCCCCAGAGCGCGATCACCTCGTCGGTCGCGCGCTCGATCGCGGCCTTGTCGGTGACGCTCGCCACGAACACGCGGATTTTGTCGCCGGCATCCGGGAACAGCGTCGCGAACTCTTCGTCGGTGACGGCGCGGCGGCTGTAGATGGCGACCTTCGCCCCAGCGCCTGCGAGGTGATTGGCGAAAACGCGGCCGAGCTGGCCGAGACCGCCCGTGAGGACCACCACCTTGCCGTCGACGCTGAAGAGATCGCCCATTCGCTCGCCGTCCCGCCCTGATCGTTGTTGTTGATCCTGGCTCTCATGGCAGATGACATATGTCAACGGTCCCGAGCGCGGGATCGGCGGGGGCGGGCGCTCAGGCCGAGGCGGCGCTCGCGCTACGCTGGAGGATAGATCTCTTCGCCGACCTCGACGATGACCTCCTCCAGGTGGCCCTCCGCCTCTGCGAAGAAGCGCGTGGCGCCGGGGCCGTTGTTGTGGTCGTCGAGGGCGGCCCGGTCGCGGTAGCGCTCGTGGGTCACGAAGGTGGCGGCATTGTCGCCGGCCGTGACCGAGTAGGTCACCGTGCCGGCCTCGTGGTCCTCGGCATAGGCGGCGGTCAGGAGGAGGGCGTCGCGGATGTGCGCTTCGGAGCCCGGCTTGCAGCGGATGATAGCGGTCAGAGTGATCACGGAATCTCTCGGGATTGGGGAGGGAGGTCAGCCTCTCGCGACCAGGCGAACGGGAAGGCGTCGACCGTCGGCGATGTCGACGCTGAGGTGCTCGATGGTGGTCCTCAACTCCTGGGCCGTGTTGCGCAGGAGCCGGTAGGCCTCCGGCTCCTCGATGCCATACTCGCGCATCAGCCGCATGATGGCGGCGAAGACGATGCGCCGGCAGCGGATCCGCTCTTCGAGGCGCTCCATCTTCTGCTCGGCGCTGCGGCGCCGGCGGTCCTCGTGGAACGCGACGACGAGGGCCGTATAGATCCCGCTGCTGCGAATCGGCTTCATGAGGACGGCACAGGGTGCCCGGTCGAGCACGCATTCGAGGCGGCTCGGCGATTCGGTGCCGACCACCGCGACGAGAGGGCGCTGGCCGAGAGCGGCGAGGGTATCGTCGAACACACCGGGAGCGGCATCGGTATCGAGGAAGACGATGTCGGCGCAGGATGTACCGCTCGCTCCTGGCGGCGGCACCTCGGCCTCGACGCCGAGCCGATAGAGCTGACGGACGAGAACGCCGACCTCCCGCTCCTCCTCGAGGAGGATGAGGGCCTTGCGGCCGCGGATCGACGGCAGACGGGTTGTCATTGGCTCACGAGCCTCAGATAGGGCGGTCGCGATCGGCCCTCCGGCCGCTGGTCGCCCCGCGCGATCTCGGCGAGGTCCAAGTGGGCCAGGTAGGGATCCGGCCGCTGCGGCGCGGGGGCTTCCCAGAAGATCTCGAACGAGGCGTCATGCACGGAGCGGGCCAGCCGCGGCGTGACGAAGCAGTGGTTGTTTGAGGGGTCGATCCAGACCGGCCCCTGCGGCGCGTCGAACCGGTCGAGGAACAGGGCCTTGCGGACCGCGCCGATGGCGGAGGTTCCGGCGCGTCTGAGGGCGCGTGCGAGGAGCATTACGCAGACGTAGGAGGCCTCGGTATCGACCGAGGGGAGGCCGTCGTCGGGGAAGCGGCGGCGGTAGTTCGCGACGAAGGCCGCATTGCCGGGCGTGGCGAGGCTGGCGAAGTAGGCGGACGACGCGACGTGCCCCAGCGAGGCCTCCGGTCCGATGAGGGCGAGCTCGGGCTCGCAGAGGCTGCAGCTGAGAATGGGGATCGCGAGGCCCTTGCGCTTTGCCGCCGCGTTGAAGGCACGCAGGAAATTGTAGCTCGTCTCGCCGACGAGGGTGCTGAAGATGACGGGGGGTCGCTTCTCCATCACGTCGGCGACGAGATGGGCGACGTCCGGGTCGCCGAACGCGATGAGGCGCTCGGCGAGGAGGCGCCCGCCGGCGGCCGCCGTGATCTCGCGCAGGACGCGGTTGGTCTCCCAGGTCCAGATGTAGTTGGAGCCGACGCAGTAGACCTCGGCGCCGAGGTGCTGGATCATGTAGCGGGCGAGGGGAACCACGTGCTGGTTGGGCGCCGCGCCCACGTAGATGACGTTCTCGCTGCTCTCGAACCCTTCGTAGCGGGCGGGGTGCCAGAGCAGCCGGTCGGTGCGCTCGATCAGCGGCAGCACCTGCTTGCGCGATGCCGACGTGTAGCAGCCGACGATGTGCTCGACCCCGGCCTCTGCGATCAGCCGCGCCGCGGCCGCGTGGTAGGCCTCGGCGTTGCCGCCAGGGTCGGCGATCTCGGCGTCGAGCGAAAAATCGAAGGCGTCGCTGGCGTTTACCTCTTCGACGGCGAGGAGGGCGCCGTTCAACATGCCCCGACCCATCGCCGCGTAGGGTCCCGACGCGGAGTAGAGGAGCCCGACGGGTATTCTGTTGCTCGTTCGCGCCATCGCAGCTCCTGCCGGCCGGTCGCCTCAGCGTCGCCGCGCCGCCCTTCCGCGTCAATGCCGCTGGCCCGGCTTCGGGCCGCCAAGTGCTGAGAATATAAGCAGCGCATAAGATTGCCGCGATGGCTATTGACACCTCGCGCCCGACGATGAAGATTATCGCCCAACGAGCTACGCCGCTGACCGCCAGCCGATGACGTCTGGAAGGTCAGCGAGAGGACGCAGGTCTGGCGTAGCTCACTCGGTTAAGTTCATCCGGTACGGCAATGGCGCCATGTCGAGCTCAATTCAGGGCTCGCGCGGCGCTTTTTTGCGTTTTGCCGGTCCAGATTCATGGAACGACTGCGCGTATGGCCGTGAAGCTCCCCTCGAAAGACCAGATACGCGAAATCGGAGCGAGCTTCGGGCTCGACCTCACCGACGACGACGCCGCATCCTTCCGCGAGATCTTCAAAGGCCCGCTGCAGTCGTACGCCCGGCTCGACCAGCTGGTGGAACCGACCCTGCCGGTGATCGCGCCGAGGACGCCGGGATACCGCCCGGGGCCTGACGAAAATCCCTACAACGCCTGGTACTGGCGGACCGACATCAGCGCCGGGCGGTCCGGCCTCCTCTCCGGCAAGGCGGTCGCGATCAAGGACAACATCTGCGTCGCCGGCGTTCCGATGATGAACGGCTCGCCGACCCTCGAAGGCTACGTGCCCGAGATCGACGCGACCGTGGTGACGCGCATCCTCGAGGCGGGCGGCACCGTCGCCGGCAAGGCCGCGTGCGAGGATCTCTGCTTCTCCGCGGGCAGCCACACCTGCGCGACGGGGCCGATCCGCAATCCCCACAGCCCCAAGCACAGCGCTGGCGGCTCGTCCGGCGGGAGCGCCGCGCTCGTCGCCGCCGGTGAGGTGCCGATGGCGCTCGGCGGCGACCAAGGCGGCTCGATCCGCACGCCGTCGTCCTGGTGCGGCGTCTACGGGCTGAAGCCGACGTGGGGGCTGGTGCCGACCACCGGCTCGATGCCGATCAGCTACTCCGTCGACCATTGCGGCCCCATCGGCGCGACCGTCGAGGACGTGGCGCGCCTCTTGGCGGTGATCGCCGGCCATGACGGTTGGGACACGCGCACCATCCCGGCGCAGACCGGCGACTACATGAAGGCGCTCGGCGAGGGGGCGAAGGGTCTGCGCGTCGGCATCATGCGGGAGGGCTTCGAGCACGACGCGAGCGACGCCGACGTGAATGCGAGCGTTCGCAGCGCGGTCGACGGGATGCGCGCGTTGGGGGTCGAGGTCTCCGAGGTGTCGGTGCCGATGCACTATGACGGCGCGCACATCTGGAGCGGCGTGATCCTCGAGGGCGCCGCCGAGATGATGCTGAAGGGCTACGGCGTCGGCAACAACGCGCCGACCTATTATCCTGTGTCGATGCAGGAGGCCTTCGCCCGTGGGTTCGCGACGCGGGTGAACGACGTCTCCGAGACGGTGAAGCTGGTGCTCCTCCTCGGCGAGTACATGCACCGGCACTACCACAACCGTTATCACTCGAAGGCGCAGAACCTGCGCGTCGTTCTCCGCAACGCCTACGCGGAGGCGTTGAAGGACGTCGACGTCCTCGTGATGCCGACGATCCCGTTCACGGCGACCGAGATCCCCGCGCCCGATGCGCCGCGCGAGGTGCAGATCGACCTCGCCCTCAACATGCAGCAGAATACCTGCCCGTTCGACGTTTCGGGCCATCCGGCCTTCACCGTTCCTTGCGGGCGGAAGGACGGGCTGCCGATCGGCCTGATGCTGGTCGGGCGGCCCTACGAGGAGGCGACGCTGATCCGCCTCGCTGCGGCGTTCGAGGCGCAGCACGACTGGCGTTCACACTGACGAAGGATGGGGGAGACGCCATGGCGAGCGCTGACTGGCATTATCTGGAGCTGCTCGAGGTCGGGAAGCTTGTCCATTCCGGCGAGGTGTCGCCGGTCGAGGTGACGGAGGCTCAGCTCGACCGCATCGGCCGCCTCGACGGCGAGCTGAAGAGCTTCGCCCACGTGATGGCGGACTCGGCGATGGCCGAGGCGCGCGCGGCGGAAAAGGAGATCGCGGCCGGCACCGTGCGGAGCGCGCTGCACGGCGTGCCGATCGCCGTGAAGGACCTCTGCTGGACCCACGATGCGCCGACCGGCGCGGGGATGACGATCTACAAGGACTTCCGGCCGACCGAGGACGGGACGGTCGTCAAGAAGCTGCGCGAGGCGGGGGCGATCATCCTCGGCAAGCTCCAGCTCACCGAAGGGGCGTACGCCGACCACCATCCGGACATTCCGGCTCCGCAGAACCCCTGGAGCGCCGAGCACTGGTCGGGCGCCTCGTCGAGCGGCTCGGGCGCCGCGACGGCGGCCGGCCTCTGCTACGGCTCGCTCGGCTCCGACACCGGCGGCTCGATCCGCTTCCCATCCGCCGCCAACGGCGTCACCGGGCTGAAGCCCACCTGGGGGCGGGTCAGCCGCTACGGCGTGTTCGAGCTCGCGGCGACGCTCGACCACATCGGCCCGATGGCGCGGAGCGCCGCCGATACGGGCGCGATGCTCAACGTCCTCGCCGGCGAGGACCCGAACGATCCGACCACGAGCCTCGAGCCGGTCGGCGATTACCTCGCCGGATTGGACGCCGGGCTGAAGGGCCTCGTCATCGGCTACGACCCGGTGTGGAGCACCACCGGCATCGACGAGGTGACGGCGGCGACGCTCGCGCGCACAATCGAGACGATCCGGAGCCTCGGCGGCGACATCCGCGAAGTGTCGTTCCCCGACACCGAGCAGATGGTGGCCGACTGGTTCGTCCTCTGCGGCATCGAGTGCGCCGTCGCGCATGAGGCGACGTACCCGTCGCGCAAGGCCGAGTACGGCCCGTCGCTCGCCGCGCTGATCGAGCTCGGCCGCGCCCAGTCGGCGCTCGACTATCAGAAGATCGTCCTCCGGCGGCACGACTTCCGCGGCCGCGTGGCGCGCGTCTTCGCCGACGTCGACGTCCTGGTGGTGCCGGCGCAGGCGGTGGCCTCGCCCACGATGGCGCGGATGGCGAAGCTCGGCGAGGACGAACAGCTCGTCTCCGACCTCCTCCGTTACACGTGCCCCTTCGACATGACGGGGAGCCCCGCGCTCACGCTCCCTGCCGGGTTCACGGCGGAGAATACGCCCGTCGCCTTCCAATTCGTCGGCCGCCACTTCGACGAGGCACGCATCGTGCAAGCCGGGCACGCCTTCCAGCAGGCGACCGACTGGCACCGCCGCCACCCGCAGCTTTGAGACCGAGAAGGGAGACCGCCGGATGACCGCGACCGACTGGCTGAACGGAACCATCATGCAGCGCCGCGCCGTCGCCGCCGGCAAGGCGGGGGCGAGCCACGAGATCACCGAGGCCGTTCAGGGCGGCTACCAGTACGTCTACGGCCCCTATGGGAAGCCGGTGATCGAGATCGACCCGGGCGACGTGGTCCGCGTCGAGACGGAGGACGCCTTCGGCGGCGTCATCAAGAGCGAGAGCGACAAGCCGACGGAGCTTCTCAACTTCCCTTACCTCAACCCGCAGTGCGGCCCGATCGCCGTTCGCGGCGCGGAGAAGGGGGACTGCCTCGCCATCGCCATCCATTCGGTGGAGACCCGCGGCGAGCAGCCGGCCGGCACCACCTGCCTCATCCCCGAGTTCGGCGGCCTCGTCGCGACCGGGGCGACGGCGATGCTGAACCCGCCGCTCCCCGAGAAGGTGCGCAAGATGCGCGTCACGCCGGAAGGGGTGCATTGGAGCGACAAGATCGTCCTCCCGTACGAGCCGTTCATCGGCACCATCGGGATCTCGCCGCAGATCGAGGCGATCTCGTCGCTGCAGCCCGACTATCACGGCGGCAACATGGACCTGCCGGACGTCGGCCCGGGGGCGGTGATCTACTTCCCGGTGCACGCGCCGGGCGGGCTCGTGTTCGTGGGCGACGCGCACGCGACGCAGGGCGACGGCGAGCTGTCGGGCGTCGCGGTGGAGCAGCGCGCGACGGTGACGCTGCAGATCGACCTCATCAAAGGGTGGAACTTCGCCTGGCCGCGGCTCGAGACCAGCGAGTTCATCATGACGATCGGCAGCGCCCGCCCGCTCGAGGACGCGGCGCGCATCGCCTACCGCGAGCTCGTGCGCTGGATGGCGGAAGACTACGGCTTCGACGAGCTCGACGCGTACATGCTCCTCAGCCAGGCGGGGCGGATGCGCCTCGGGAACATGGTCGACCCGAAGTACACGATGGGTGCCTCGATCCTGAAGGCATACCTCCGCGCGTAACGGCGGTGCGGACGGTGGGACGCGCGGGGCCAGCCCTCGCGGAAGCGCGAAACAACAACGAAGGGGAAGGGCGATGAGACAATCTCACCTGAAGCGGCTCGCCGGGGCGCTTGCGCTCGGCACGATGCTCAGCGGTGCGGCGTACGCGCAGGATCCGCTGAAGATCGGCCTGCTCGAGGACGTTTCCGGCGACCTCGCGGTCATCGGCCAGCCGAAGCTTCACGGCTCGGAGCTCGCGGTGGAGGAGATCAACGCCGAGGGCGGCATCCTCGGTCGCCAGATCGAGCTGATCCACCTCGATCCGCAGGGCGACAACGCGCGCTACCAGGAATTCGCGCGGCGCCTCCTCGGCCGTGACAAGGTCGACGTCCTCATCGGCGGCATCACCTCCGCATCCCGCGAGGCCGTGCGCCCGATCGTCGGCCGGACCGATACGCCGTACTTCTATACGAACCAGTACGAAGGCGGCGTGTGCGACGCGAACATGATCAGCGTCGGCGCGGTGCCGGAGCAGCAGTTCTCGACGCTCATCCCGTGGATGGTCGAGACCTTCGGCCCCAAGGTCTACGTGATTGCGGCCGACTACAATTTCGGCCAGATCTCGGCGGAGTGGAACCGCAAGATCCTCGGCGATCTCGGCGGCGAAGTGGTCGGCGAGGAGTTCATCCCGCTCGGCGTGTCGCAGTTCGCGCAGACGATCCAGAACATTCAGCGCGCGAGCCCCGATTGGCTGCTGACGCTGAACGTGGGCGCGGCGCAGGACTCCTTCTTCGAGCAGGCGGCGGCCGCCGGGCTCGACGTGCCGATGGCGTCGTCCGTGAAGATCATGCTCGGCTTCGAGCACAAGCGCTTCGCGCCGCCGGCCCTCGAAGGGATGCACGCCACCGCGAACTGGTTCGAGGAAATCGACACGCCGGAAGCGACGGCCTTTAAAGAGAAGTGGCGGGCGAAGTTCCCGGACGAGACGTACATCAACGACATGGGCTACAACGCCTATACTGCGATCTACTTCTACAAGATGCTGGCGGAGCGGGCGGACTCGACAGAGCTCGACGACCTCCGCGCGGTGATCGCCGAGGGTGATGCCTGCATCGACGCGCCGGAAGGGAAGATCTGCATCGACCCCAAGAGCCAGCACACCTCGCACCACATGCGGCTCATCTCGGTCGACGATCAGCACGACGTGAAGGTCGTTGAAGACCTCGGCGTGATCGAGCCGTACTGGCTCGCCGAGATCGGCTGCGACCTGACGCAGAACGACCCGAAAGAGCAGTACACGCCGGACAGCCTTCCGCAGTAGCCATCCGACGCGGCGCGGTTCTCCGCGCCGCGTCCCGCCGCCGTCAGCCAGGGGAAACGATGTTCGCGGAAATCTTCTCGTTCATCTATCAATTCGCGGACGTTTTCGCCTTCCTGATCCTGTCGGCGGCGGGGCTTGCCATCGTCTTCGGGATGATGGGCGTCATCAACATGGCGCACGGCGAGTTCATCATGTGCGGTGCCTACGTGACGGTGGCGCTCGCCAACGCCGGCGTGCCGCTGCCGATCGCGCAGGCCGTGGCGGTGCTCACCGCCGGCCTCATCGGCGTGGTGGTGGAGCGGACGATCGTCTACCGCCTCTACAACCGCCCGCTCGATTCCCTGCTCGCGACGTGGGGGCTCAGCCTCATCGTCACGCAAGGCATGCTCCTCCTCGTCGGCTCTTCGATGCCGAGCGTCGGGACGCCGCCGGGGAACTTCTCGGTCGGGCAGTACAGCTTCTCGGTCTACCGGATGGTGCTCTTCGCCTGCGCGGCGGGGGTCCTCGTCGGCATCTATCTCCTCTTTATGCG